>ENA-OQBD01000412-OQBD01000412.1-human-gut-metagenome-genome-assembly--contig:-NODE-412-length-23422-cov-2.803906_pt1 | contig 23422 bp, 17 predicted proteins | sample MGYA00242742_ERZ504543 | MGnify/ENA primary metagenome ERZ504543 (study PRJEB26092, sample SAMD00036239) | human gut metagenome | host: Homo sapiens | study: EMG produced TPA metagenomics assembly of...
TTTAAAACCCCGGATATAAGCGATACCCAATCCCAGCTTCCCCTTACGCTCCACGATAAAAAGACGCTCCGGGAACTCCTTCTGCAAGCCCTTCACGATAGCCGCCGTCCCATCCGGAGAGCCATCATCGATCACCAAGATATGAAACACTTTCTCCAGCCCGAACACGGCACGAATGATATTCTCAATATTCTCCTTCTCGTTGTATGTAGGAATAATGACGATACTGTCTGACATATACTTTAATCAATTAATTTTTAGCTCATTATATATACGACTGTAAACCATTTGTAAATAACTCTCCAAAGTTACATATTTTTTCTGTGTAAATCTATCATCCAGTTAGCCCATTCGTCTGTTCCATGATAAGCAAATGTATTTTGGCTTTTCACCCAACTTCTCCGATTTCCCCCTAAATGCCTAATACTCAAATTAAGCTGCTTTATTCTTCCACTTTTATTCGATTATTCCAGCGTTTTTCCGTAAGTTTGTCTTCATTAATTTCTAACGCTTGTAAAATTAAGTACTATGAATATACAGCAACTCGAATATATCCTAGCGGTGGATACTTATCGTCATTTCGCAAAGGCAGCAGAGCATTGTAGGGTGACACAACCGACATTGAGTATGATGATCCAAAAGCTGGAAGACGAACTAGGTATTAAATTGTTCGATCGAAACCTACAACCCGTTCGCCCCACACCTGCCGGACGTAAGGTTATTGAGCAAGCGAGAAATGTCCTCTATCAGGCTTCTCTTATCAAAGATATCGTGAACGAGGAGGAACAGTCATTGAAAGGTACGTTCCGCTTAGCGGTGCTACCGACTATCGCCCCTTATTTACTACCTCGCTTTTTCCAGCAATTATCGGAAAAGCATACGGATCTTGACATCCGTATGCTGGAAATGAAAACCGCTCCCACTATGGCCGCCCTGCAAAACGGGGAAATCGACGCCGCTATCATAGCGAACCAACCCACTGAATCCAATTTACAAGGAGATATATTATATTATGAGCAATTCTTCGGATACGTGGCTCACAACGAATCTATATTCAAAAAGGATTTGATCCGTACCGCCGATATCAACGACGAGCGGTTGTGGCTGTTGGACGAGGGACATTGCTTCCGTGACCAGCTGATGCGTTTCTGCCAGATGGAGAAGGTAAAGGTTCGCCAAGCCGCTTACCGTTTAGGTAGCCTAGAGACATTTATGCGTATGGTGGAAAGCGGTAACGGTATTACGTTCATCCCGGAATTGGCTACCCTGCAGTTAAGTAAAGAGCAGAAAGAATTGGTACGTCCGTTCGCCATTCCCAAGCCGACACGGGAGATCGTCTTTGTCACCCGTAAAGATTTTATCCGGCATACCGTAGCGGGTATTTTAATAGAGAGCATCAAGAAAGCGGTACCTAAAGAAATGTTGACTTTGCAGCCCGGACAAAAGGTTGTGTGATTTTTTTGATAAATCCCATAGGGTATTTCTTTCCTGGGCGATCATATAAGTACAAAGTGATTATTTACCATTAAAACAATACAAATATGAAAGCGCTCTGTAAACAAACTATGGGATTTATCCTGATGATACTGTTGGCTTGCGGTGTAACCTCTATAAAGGCACAGGATAGCGCAGACGATGAGTTTATCACTGTCAGCGGTGTAGTAAAAGACAAGCAAACACGAAAAAAACTGGAATACGTAAATATCTCTATTCCGGGAACCAACGTGGGAACGATCACCAATAATGACGGTGAGTTCTCTATCAAAGTGAAAAACGGCCTCCATGCCAGACAAGTAGAAGTATCGCATATCGGATATTTGAATGGCTTGATCCCCGTAAACGATAAGGACATATTAGAATGTACGGTATTACTCGAACCGAACATGAATACGCTCAGCGAAGTCATTATCCGGGCCGGAGATCCTCGATATATCGTAGAGGAAGCGATTGAGAAAGTAAATAAGAATTACATTACCACGGGTAGCATGCTTACTGGGTTCTACCGGGAGACCGCACAAAAAGGCCGTCGCTATATCAATATATCGGAAGCGGTTATCGATGTTTACAAAACTCCCTATAAGGACAGGAACGTGGAACGGGATCGGGTACAGATCTATAAAGGACGTAAATTATTGAGCGAGAAGGCTAGCGACACATTAGCCGTGAAATTATTGGGAGGCCCTAACCTATCCGTTTACGTGGATGTGGTGAAGAATCCGGATTTATTGCTCGACCCGAATATCTTACCTTATTACGCCTTCCGTATGGAAGAAAGCGTGATGTTAAACGACCGACCGCATTACGTAATCAGTTTCCAACCTCAAGCGATCTTGCCTTACGCCTTATATTACGGTAAATTGTATATCGATAAGGAACGGCTTTCCTTCAGCCGTGCGGAATTCGCCCTCAGCATGGATGACCGGAATAAGGCTACCGAGGCCATCCTCCGCAAAAAGCCTTTTGGCTTGCGATTTAAACCCGTGGAGGTAGCTTTCCTCGTAACTTACAAAGAACGTGACGGCATGAGCTATCTGAGTTATATCCGCAATGAGGTTCGCTTTAAATGCGACTGGAAACGAAAACTTTTCTCTACCAACTACACGATCGTATCCGAGATGGTCGTTACCGATGGTAAAGAACAAAATAACTCCATCCCCTACCGGATGTCTTTTAAAGCGGATCAGTCTCTATCCGACAAGGTATCGGACTTCGCCGACGAGAACTTCTGGGGAGCTTACAACATTATCGAGCCTACCGAGTCTTTGGAGAATGCGGTATATAAATTAAAGAAGCAACATAAAAATTGACCGTGTAAATATACTATCGACAATGATATGGACAAATCATTATCTTTGTCCATTATCAATTATCTGTTGAAACCAAATTATTATGGATTTGTTCGTACTCAAAAAGATCAAGGAAGGGGATATTAAAGCATTCGAAAGTATTTTCAGGCTTTATTATACCCCTCTTTGCCTGTACGCAACCAGTATAACAGGAGAGCAGGAAGTCGCAGAGGAGATAGTTCAGGACTTGTTTTATGTATTCTGGAAAGAAAGAGAATCTCTTCCAATCTTACGTTCCATCAAGAACTACCTTTATGGAGCTACCCGGAACCGGTCCTTACAATATCTGGAGCATCGGGAAGTACGATACCGATACCGGAATACGGTTTTAGCCGGAGAGAATCCGGAATCCGAATCGTATACCCCGCAAGATCAACTTGAGTACAAAGAATTGCAATCCTTGGTCAACCGGGCATTAGGTAAATTGCCCCGAACGCCGCCTCCGGATCTTTCGGATGCACCGTTTCGAAGGAATGAAATACGCGGAGATAGCCTCCAGCCTCTCATTGTCCATAAAGACAGTAGAAGCGGAAATGACCAAGGCACTACAAACACTAAGAAAAGAAATCGAGAATTATACCTAACAGTTATGAATCAAATAGGAAAAAAATAAATTGAAGACAGACCAAGCATGGGAACAATTATACACTCGCTTGGAGCAAGACGGGCTGCTGGATAAGCCAATTTCCGGTACACAAATCCCATACCGGATCGGACTTATGAAATGGGCCGCCGCTATCGTTATACTCTGTGTATCGGTAGCTACGGCTATTTTCCTTGGACGAGAACGGACACCGGAAACCACTCTGCTCACCCTGCATAATAACGAGGCTTCCACCACCCTTGGTCACGACTTTGGAAGACGGGTCTATCGTTTATCTGGCCGATAACAGTCAGTTAAGCTATCCGGACATTTCCAAAGAGAAAAAAGAGAGGTGTCTCTACTAGGAAACGCCCTTTTTGATGTAAGCGGGAATAAGGAACGTCCTTTCCTAATCGAGACAGAGCAGGCCCGGATCGAGGTATTGGGAACCTCATTCAATATCAAAAGCTCGGATAAAAGCGCCTTTGAATTGGCCGTTCGCCGGGGATTAGTGAAAGTGACACTCAAGAAGAACGGAGAACAAACGCTGGTAAAGGCCGGTCAAACCGTATCCTTATTCTCCAACCGTTTACAAGTAGCTCCGACTCAAGATAACGAACAATTTTCCGATTACACCCGCCGTATCCAGTTTAAGGATGAGCGCTTAGGAGATATCTTGCATGTAATTAATCTGGAATATCCGAAGATGCCATTGAAGACAACGGCTGATTTAGAGAATAGACGGCTGACCGTTAGTTTCTATAATAACTCACCCGCGACGATGGCTGAACTGATCTGCGCGGCGTTAAAACTAAAATGTACGCAACAAAATAATATATGGATGATTTCCGAACCTTGAGACAGCTGATCGTAGGATGGTTGCTGTTACTCGTAGCTCTCATCCCTATGAATGCCCAGAATGGTAACGTACTGGGACAGGTCATACGATTGCCTAAATCAAAAGGAAATATCTACCAATTGCTGGGACTCGTCACGGAACGTTCCGGCTATCTTTTTATATACGACAGTAAGATTATCGATAATGAACAAACAACATCGATAAAAGGTGGAGATTATACGATACAAGAAGCTATATACGCTATTACCGGTAATAAAAATCTGGCGATCCGTACGATAGAGAACCATCTCTTGCTTTATCTGCCAGAGAGTCCCTCCGCTCCTAAAAGCGCATCCGTAACTCCCGATTCCATACAAACCTATTTCTCGATAGAAGGTTCTTTACAGGATCAATATACCCATGAGCCAATCGCGTTCGGATCGGTAGGAATCGGCGAGGCCGCTATCGGCACCATCACCAACCAGAATGGAGAGTTCCGATTGAAATTACCGGACTCACTCCGATTATCCAAGGTACGTTTCTCTCATATCGGCTATCTTCCCCAAGAGATAGATGGTCGGGAGTTAATAGATAAACATACCGTCTTATCCCTAGAGCCTAAAGTAATCTCCATCCAAGAAGTTATCGTGCGTCTAACCAATCCGAAACGCTTATTACAGGAGATGCTGGACGAGAGAAGAAGCAATTATTCCCAGCACCCGATTTACCTTACCACATTTTACAGAGAAGGCGTTGAACGTAAAAAAAGGACTCGTAGGACTGACCGAGGCTGTTTTTAAGGTATATAAGGCATCTTACCACAGCAATGCCTTGGCCGATCAAGTGAAACTACTAAAGATGCGCCGCATTAGTAACGAGCAGGAAAAGGACACGTTGATCACAAAAATGAAGTCGGGTATCTACTCCTGCCTTGTCTTGGACTTGATGAAACAGTTACCGGAGTTTCTGGATCCTAGCCCGGATTCACCCTATACATACGCCCATACCGACATCACGGTAGTGGATGATCGACTTGCTAACGTCATCTCTTTCGAGCAACGAAAGAGTATCAATGAACCGCTTTATCGGGGACAGATATATATCGACATGGAAAATAATGCCTTATTAAGGGTGGACTTTGAGGTCAATCCCCAATATATCGAGCAAGCGGCCGGCATGTTCGTCGAGAGAAAAAGCCGGAATTTACGGATCACGCCCCAGAAAGTAGCCTATACGGTATCTTACAAGCAATGGAATGGCACCTACTACATTAACCATATCCGGGGAGATCTGCATTTTAAAATTAAAAAAAGGAAGACAACTTTTTAACACAAATATTTTACATACTTGGTTCGAAATGGTTACCTGTAAGATAGATACAGCCAATGTGAACCGCTTCTCACGCATTGAATCCCTTCCCACCCGCACGGTTTTCTCGGATACCCACTTCAACTACGACGAGGGTTTCTGGGGAGATTTTAACGTAATATTACCCGAAGACAAACTGAATGAGGCTATTAGCAGAATCACCTCAAAGATAGAGGAAACGAACTACTAATCCCCTAAAAATCATAAAGAGAGCCTTTTCGCAAAGGCTCTCTTTATAGGTTTTTAATAGGTATTAGTCTTTAAGGCAAAAAGATTGTTTAGGTTATCTGCATGCAAAGATGGGCTAATTAATATAATTGAGCAAATAAAAAAGATATTGTACAACACATTTTTTTAAGTTTATCGAAATTTCTTTGCAGCTTGTGTTACTTTTTAACAATTACAGACTCCAATAGATCATCTGATGGATGCTACCTCGATAGACTCCTTTCACGTCCGCCAACACGGCATGTTCGTTCGTGATCGACATGAAGTAGGACTCATCCAGCTTCAAATAAGTCGTATGAGCGACAGCTACCACTACCGCGTCATATTTCTTCCCGGGCCTCTCTACTAACCGGATACCGTACTCTTGCAATACTTCCAAAGGGGAAGCGAACGGATCCATCACATCGACCTCGGCTCCGAAGTCCTTAAACTCATTGATAATATCGGCTACTTTCGAGTTACGTATATCCGATACGTTTTCCTTAAAAGTCATACCCATCACCAACACATGCGCTCCTAGGATATTTTTCCCCTGCGAGATAATCTTTTTCACGACCTTCTTTCCGATATACCGTCCCATGGAATCGTTCACGTAGCGACCGGAGTTGATCATCTTCGTGTGATATTGCAATTCTTTGGCTTTATGCACCAGATAGTAAGGATCTACCCCTATACAATGCCCACCTACCAATCCGGGAGAGAAAGGCAGGAAATTCCATTTCGTTCCGGCGGCTTTCAAGACATCAAACGTATTTACCCCCATTCGATCGAAAATAATGGAAAGCTCGTTCATAAGGGCTATATTCACATCACGCTGGGTATTCTCGATAATCTTGGCGGCTTCGGCTACCTTGATACTAGGCGCACGGTGCAACCCCGCTTGAACGACCAGCTTATAGACGTCCGATATCGTTTCCAAAGCTTCGGCATCGCAGCCGGAAACGATCTTCACGGTATTTACCAAGGTATGTACCTTATCACCCGGATTGATTCGTTCCGGTGAGTATCCAACCTTAAAGTCCTCTCCTACTCTCAACCCTGAAACCTCCTCCAAGATCGGGATGCAATCCTCTTCCGTACATCCCGGATATACGGTAGATTCGTATACTACATAATCGCCTCGTTTAAGGACTTTGCCTACCGTGCGGGTCGCACCCAACAAAGGGGATAGATCCGGCTCGTTATGGCTGTCTATCGGGGTAGGAACAGCTATAACGTAAAAGGAAGCCTCCCGCAACTTTTCTATAGAAGAAGTAAATGTGATATCTTTATGTTCAAATACCTCAGTAGGAAGCTCACCACACGGATCAATACAGTTCCGAAGCTTGTCCAAGCGATCCTCGTTGATATCAAATCCGATAACGGAAACATGTTTAGCGAATTCCATCGCGATAGGAAGCCCGACATATCCTAGTCCGATTAGGGCAAGTTTCGTTTGTTTATCTAGTAACTTTGTATACATCTTATTATTTCATCATTCTACTTAAAAGTCCGGGTTCCAAGGAGTGTCCCAAACAGACGAGATTGTATGCAAATGTAGCAATCTTCAGTTTACCTAACGGTATAAAGGACGTTTTATTTCATAGAGAAGGTCCCTTATCTCGTTTCCAAAATAAGGGACCTTGTCTTCTAAGTATAAAATGTTTCTTTTACTGCAAACGGCGGATACCTATAGCCTTGTTATATTGGGCTAAAGAAGCCTTTTGCTGATACCAAGTCTGGATCAAGCTACTGTAAGACTGAATCCATGACAATTGGGCGGAGAGCACATCCAAGATCGGTAGTTTACCCTCGTTGTAGCTGAAGGTATTCAAATCAAGGTTCTCCTCGGCAATCTTACAAGCCTCTTCCGCGACGGTAATTTGTTTCGTATACTCGGTTAGGCTTGTCCATGCGTTCGCTACCTCTTGAGCGATCTTATCACGCGTATTGTCCAAGGCGTATTCCTTACTACGAAGGATAGCCTTCTGGGAATTTACCTCCTTGAAACGGGCTCCCCAACGGAACAAAGGTATCTTCAAGGAAGCGAAGACGGCCGGAGTCCACAACTGGTCCGAACCTTTCACGTTCAACATCGGCGTACCCCAAGTACCTTGAAAACCGATCGCCAAAGACGGGTTATATTTCGCCTTCGACAAATTGATCTGTCTCTTTTGATACTCTATGTTCAACTCGGAAATAGCGTAGTCCGGACGATTCCGAAGAGCTACATCCTCTCCTACTTGCAACGGCAAGGCCAAATAGGTCGTAATGGAATCTTCCACCTCGATCGGGTCTAACGGAGACACACCCATCAATGAGTTCAGGTTCTGTAACGCAATCTGATACTCCTTATAAGCCGAGCTTTTATTCAATTCCGCTTCTTTCAAGCGGGACTCCACTTGCAATAAATCGGTCTTGCTGATCTGGCCGTCATTGAAACGGATCGTCAACACGTTCGCCAACTCCCCGACAATGTCTACATACTGGCACATCACATCGTACATACCTTTACGTGCGGCGGCCGTCCAATAGTTCAAATCGGCGGAATAAACGATATTATCCGTTGTCAATTCTTCCGCTTGCTCGGTGATCTTGCCTTGTACCTGAGCTGCCTTATAGTTATTATAGATCTGTCCACCGGCATAGATGGGCTGGCTCACCGTAGCGCCTAGGCTATACGTATTATGGTCCATCTCTACGGACATGCCCGGTCCGAAATCCAAATCATATTTATTGATACGGTACTGATAACTGCCGGAGAAGTCCACCGAAGGGAAGAAACCGGTCTTAGCGGCCTTGATCGCATGCTGCATAGCGATACGCTCCTCAGAGCTTTGCTTGATCTGACGGCTGTATTCAAGGACCCGTTCCTTATATTCCACAGCCGATAGCCGGGTGTCTTGCGCTTTAGCGGACAAGGCACCCAACAATAAACAACCTATGATTATTTTATTTCTCATACCTTTTACTCTGATTTAATCTTAAAGAAAACACAATAAGTAACCGGAAGCACGAAGATCGTCAAGATCGTAGATACGAACAGACCACCCATGATGGTAGCCGCCATACCGGCGAACATAGCGTCACCCAACAACGGCAACATACCTAAGATCGTCGTACCGGAAGCCATCGTCACCGGAACGATACGGGTTTTCGTTGCCTCTATCACGGCATTCACCGGAGACAAGCCTGCGTTCAATTGTAAACCGATCTCGTCCACCAGCACGATCGCATTCTTGATATTCATACCGATCAAGCCCAACAGACCCAGCATAGCAAAGAAGTCGAGGGACTTACCGAACACCAACAATCCCAATACCACACCAATGAAGATCAACGGCAGCATCGCCATGATCAATACCGGTTTCCGGTAATATTTCGGGAATAAGAATAACAAGGTGACATAAATCAAACCGAACATCAACGGGATATTAGCGGCGATCGCCTTATTACCTTTATCTTGCTCGGATTGCTCACCGAAATACGTCATCTTATATCCTTCCGGCACCTGAATCTTCTCCTGTACCTCTTTCCACAAATGACTGAAAGCAGCCATCGTATTGGCGCCACGCTTCGGCTCACACTGCATAAGCATACACGGCTCACGGTTGAATCGTCTCACTACGTTAAACTCATAATCCAGCGAGAAATCATCGATCACCTGCTCCACTTTTACTGAACGGCCTTTAGCGCTATAAACCGGCAAAGTCTTTATATCATTCAGACTGATAGAATCCTTATCCGCATCTTTCAGTAAGATCGGCATAAACACGTCGCCCTCACGATACTCACCCAAAGGTACGCCATTCGTAGCCGAACGCAAGGAATAAGCCACCTGCTGACGGGTAATACCCAGACGCAAACCTTTCTCTTGGGAATATAGCGGCTTCCATACCGGAACCTTGTTACCCCAACTATTGCGAACCTCCATCACCTGATCATAATTCCGGGCGATCTCCTGCGCCCTTTGCGTCAAGGCAACCAACGTATCTACGTTATCGCCGATAAAACCGATCTCGATCGCCGCATCCGGAACCGGAGACAAGGCGAACAAAGCCGAACGGGTCAATATATTCGGATAGTTAGCGACCATATAATCGTAGAACTTACCCTCTTCCGCTTGCGCATCCTCCGGATCTTGTGTCTCGATCAACACATTGGCGAAGTTTGGCTTCGGACCGATAGAAGAACTGGCCAAGTAATAACGCACCGGCGAACCTCCCAAGGTAAACGAGTATGATTTGATATTCTCATTCTTGCTAAGATATTCCTCCTCTATCTTCTTCACGTTCGTCTCCACGTCGTAGATGCTATATCCTTCCGGGAAGATCAAGTCCGCACGGAAATAAGGCTTGCTCATGATCGGGAAGAAACTCTGCGGCATGATGCTCATCACGAACAAGGAAAGGAATAACGTAGCTACCACGGTAGAGATCGTTACATATCTACGCTTGATCAAACGGCCCAATACCGACTCAAATTTATGGTACAGCTTCGTATCGTACGGGTCTTTGTTCTCACCCGGTTTCGCCTCTTTCAAGATAAAATTACCGAAGGTAGTCGTTTGCGTCAAGGCCAAGACCCAGCTTAATCCCAAGGATACCGCCAATACGATAAACAACGGTTTCACAATCTCGGCCACGGATGCCGGTGCCAAGTACATCGGCAAGAAAGAACATACGGCGATAAAGGTAGCGCCCAACAACGCCCACTGCGGTTTGGTGGCTCCATCGACCAACGCTTGGTAACGCGATAAGCCTCGTTTGATGCCGACCTGCGCATTATCAGTCACCACAATCGCGTTATCCACCAGCATACCCATCGCAATGATGAAAGCGGCAAGGGACGTACGGTTCAGCCCGACACCCCAGATCAGCATAATCAGCAACGTACCGCCTACCGAGAAAAGCAGCGAACTGCCCACCAGCATACCGGCACGCGATCCCATCACAAGGAAGATAATCACAATTACGATCAGCAACGATTCGATCAGGTTCAGGATAAACCCGTTATTCGCTTCGTTGGCAATCTGGTTTTCCGGATAAATGGTTTTCAGTTCCATACCGATCGGGAAAAGCTGCTCCATCTCTTTCAAATGTTCGGCAACAGCATCGCCGACAGCCACCACGTCGTCTTTCGCACCCGTAGCCACACCGATACCGATGGCCCGTTTGCCATCCACACGCATCAGGTTGGAAGGTGGGTCCATATAGCCACGTTCGATGATAGCGATATCGCCCAGGCGCACTTCGCCTCCTCCCTTTGTCACGATCAGCTGGTCGCGTATATCCTCTATGCTTTTATAAGTACCTTCGGCACGTACACGAAGCTGGTAAGTCCCGGTCATGATCTCGCCTGTATTGACCAGCAGGTTCTGGGTCTGCAGGACTTGCTGGATCGAGTTCGGGTCGATCCCCAGGTTTGCCAGCTTGGGAACGGAGATACGCACATTCACGACCTGCGTCTGTTCCGCAAACAGATAGACCTTCTGCACACCTTGGATAGGAGTCAGCTCGGTCTTGATCTTCTGCGCCCAATCGCGCATATCGTCATAAGTAAAGCCTTCGTCGGCAGTCAAGGCATAATAGATACCGAACACGTCCCCGAAGTCATCGCTCACGTTAATGGCGGAAGCACCGCTCGGAAGGCGGGGTTGTATGTTAGCCACCTTACGGCGCAATTCATCCCACTTGACCGGCATATAATCCGGAGACAAGGTAGGCTGCAACTCAATAGAAATCTTGGACATACCGAAATAAGACTCAGATTTGATCTGGAACACATCCGACATAGCCTGAATCTCCCGTTCGATCGGCTCAGTCACCAGCTTCTCCACCTCCTGAGGTGTCGCTCCCGGATATTGGGTAACCAAAACCGCTTGCTTGATTACGAAGGGAGAATCTTCCTTCTTCGGCAATTTAAAGAAAGAATATATACCTCCTATCAGCATGACCGCTAGGAAAAAGTATATAATCTTCTGATTCTCTAAGGAATATTTTGGAATATTCATTGTTTATCTCTTAATCTGTTAATACTTTTACCTGTTGTCCATCCACCAAACGAGTGGCTCCGGCTGAGACAACCTGTTCGCCGGGTCGCAAGCCATCCGTTACGATCACGCCATCCTTGCCGATCAGCATAGACTCGGTAATCTTGCGACGCTCAACCTTTTGAGACTGCCCATTATAAACAAACACATACTTATCGCTATTGGCATCGTCAGCCACGACAGCGGCTAGCGGAACCAATACGGCGCCTTGCGTGAAACTCTCGCTATCCACGTTCAAGATCACACGGCAAGAGAAACCTACGGCTACCTTATATTTCTCTAAATTAAAGTTCGGATCGTCGATATACAGATATACGGGAACGCCGGAACCATCCGGAGAGGCTTCCACGTATTCTTTCACCTTCGCCTTGAAGCGAACGCCCTTGTAATTATCGAATTCCACATAAACAGAATAAGGAGAAGAGAAGTAATTGATATTACTCTCCGGCATCGTAAACACGACCTGTAACTTATTCGGGTTGATCAAGCAAACGATTCCTTGTCCGGCCTGTACCTTCTGGTAATTCTCCACATATTTCTTCTGGATAAATCCATCGAACGGCGCACGAAGCTTTGTCTGGTTCAATGTGTTTTGCGCATACTCGAAAGCCGCCTTGGCATTTGAGTAAGAGGCTTCCGTAGACTCATACTCTTGCTTGGAGATAGCTTGCTTGGACAATAACTTCTTCGCACGTTGCAATTGCGCCTCAGCGGTCTGGAAAGACGCTTTCTTCGCCTCATATTCCCATTTAAAGTCCAGCGGATCGATCTCGGCCACGATCTGTCCCGTACGGACCTTCTGGCCTTCATCCACGTTTAATGAGATCAGCGGGCCGGACATCTTAAACGCCAAATCACTGAATTGATCGGGCGATACCACTCCACTGAATGATTTCTCAACCATGTTCAGCGAAGTAACGTCCGCCAATTTAACTGGACGAGGACCTTGCTCCTTAACGGGTGGTTGACTACAGGAAACCAATGCTGCCAAAACAAACACAGGGATTAATTTTCCTTTCATGATAACTTGCATTTTGTTATTTAATTATGATTTCTTTTTCTTCACAGTAAATATAAAACATTCTCGCCTAGAGATTGTTGAGCATAACGTGCCTTAAAAAGACCAACTACCATCATTCACGTATGCTTCCATCGGATTTTCTATCGAATCAGGCAAAGAAGGGAAAAAGTCAATTCCGGTAACCTTCTCAACGCTATCGATAGGGATCATCATCGATTTCAACGGAGTCTTTCCATAGTCTTTATTATCAAACAGAAAACCTACCCCTTCCGGTTTACCGTTCGTTATCGTACAGATTACCTTATAAAAGGTCTTCGGGATTCCCACCCGATTCTTACCTAATCGTTTCAGGTCGTCCGTGATCACCGGGCCGGTCACGATCAACAAAGAGCCATTCTCTTTCGCCCACAAACGAGCCTGTTCTTCCAGATCTTTCCAGATACCCCGGTTCAAGCCGGGCTTTTGCGGACAGATATTACTTAGGTAGAATGATTCTCGCATGGCCTTGGCGGACCATTTCATATCGCCAGCAGGCGCCATATGTCCTCGGTCATAGCCGGAACGGGTATAGTCCTCGTTCGTGGCGGTAGCCCCTTTCACCATGGGGTCCGAGACGAACTTATTAGACCGCTCGTTCTTCTTACTTGTCGCCTCTTTCGAGGTCAGTTCATAGGCTACCCAATTGGCGATCTTATAATCGGAATTATAAGAAACCGTATAGCCCTCATGCTTTATAACCTGCTCTTTTTGTTTATTCTTTAGTCTCGGTATCTCAGCTCCCCCTTGAAAAGTATAAGCGGAGGTCTCTTTCTTTGGGTTCGTCGTTTGCTTGTTTTTCGTCGCTTGTGCGGCTTTCTTACCCGATGTTCCGGAGCCGCCTTTGTCCGAGATCTTCGGACGGACTATTGCCTCCGCCCGATCCTGTTTCTTCTCTACAAGCCGTGTCTTGGATACCGGATAAAACCAGTTATATATGAATAATACACCGATAAAACAAACAACTACCGCAAAAACGCCAAGAAGCATCTTCTTTACAGAGGACATGAATGATGATGCCCGCTTCTTCTTGCTTTTCCGGGGTTGAGGCTTACCTTTCTTTTTTGCCATACCTAAAACTTCCTATTCTTAACCTTTCGTATTGGGCGCAAAAATAGATAAATCCGGCATGTTATACAACACAATTCTAGGATAGTATTGGTCTCGATTACTATAAAAGACGGCTTAATTTAATACGCCGCTTCATTTGACCTTGCTTTCAAATCTAACTTCGAATCAAACTTTCACTATCGTCCGAATAGTGTACCGCATTCTTTTGTACGCATTCCCTACTTGTATTGGCATAACAATAGACACAGAAATGGCGGCAAGTGTTATACCTACCGATATCTTTGCTTATCATGCAACCACAGGCTTTCCGTTGGCCTTTGTCTTTTAGGTCTTTGCGTTTGTCGGGTAAAGCGGGAAACGTACCAAAAAGATCCGGTTCAGGTAATTGGCCTGTTCGAAGATAATAAACCAATTCATAATCCTCCTCAAACACACGCTCCATTAAATCACCGTCGATACACCGGTTATGTTCAATGCCATAAACCGTAAGGTCAATATCCTCGGCACAAGTAGCGAGTGTCACATTCCAACCAGTAGAAGCCCAAATTTCCCTCAACTTCACCAATCCCTCTACAGTTTCTTGACGTTGCGTCGCATTCATCTCAGCGGTTTCCACATCCTCTTTCGTAAAGCAATTCGTCTCTTTTATAAGGTTATTCTGTACCTTACGATACGCCTTTACATCTACGAAACTGAACACGAGCTTATCAGTATATCCTTTCAACAGATTGCCGATCTTCCAAATACGGCTAAGCAAGACACGAGGCGTGATAGATGGAGTCATAATCAACGGATCAAATCGCCAGATCACCCGTTCCTTCCCTATCATTTCCGACAACTCCCGAAACTGTCTCCACCCGTTGCGTAACGCTCCGGCACATTCGCTCAAAGCCTTCGCTCACATAGTCATTCAACGTGAACTGGAAATAATAATGGATACCCCTCCTATCCAACTACATGCAAATAAGGCAATACAGCTTCGGGTTCTTTGTCCAAAAACACGATTGCCTTACACCGCTCAAACGACACATACATCTTCCGCCGATTAAACGGATTATACCAAACACAATACCCCTTGGCCAAACGATTAAAGAACCACTTGACATAAAAGGCCGGGATATCCGTTGACCGGCTGGCCGAAATGATGATGGGAGCAAGTGCCTCGACTTGCTCACCGGAGTCCGTTGTGATCATTCTTCCGTATTATTATGTAATTAGGGTCATAACATCCGTAATTTGTCTACCGCAAGATAGGGATTATCTCGCTATTTTTGTATCCTAAAAATGAATGTAGAACCTAATAAATAACAGTAAACATGAAAAATGTATTGATTTTATCTTCCAGCCCCCGTCGTGGAGGCAATTCCGATACGCTATGCGATGAGTTTATGCAAGGGGCGATCGAAAGCGGTCATCGTGTGGAAAAGGTTTTTCTGCGAGACAAGACCATTCACCCCTGCACGGGATGCGGCGTGTGCAGCCAATACAAGAAGCCTTGTCCACAAAAAGATGACGCGGCAGAGATTATCGGAAAGATGCTTGCCGCCGATGTGATCGTGATGGCTACGCCGGTCTATTTCTATGCCATGAGCGCACAGATGAAGACGCTGATAGACCGTTGCTGCGGTCCTTATACCGAAATGAAAAACAAGGAGTTTTACTTCATCGCCACGGCCGCTGAAGAAGATAACGGCATCATGGATCGCATTGTGGCCAACTTTATGGGATTCCTCGACTGTCTGGAGAACCCGACCGTGAAAGGAACGCTATTCTGCGGTGGTGTGTGGCACGTGGGCGAGATCGAAGGGAACCCGACCTTGAGGCAAGCATACGAGCAGGGAAAACGAGTATAATACTCTTGATCGCGACCAATACGTTCGGGTATAATCCATACAAGCGACCTACTTCTATGGGGAGCGAATACGGTAGTCCTTTTCTACGAGACCTTTTCCTCGTCTTACAGCTATACCCGTTTAGGGAAGATAGAGAATCCCGCAGGGTTGGTCGACGTACTTGGCAGAGGAAACGTGAGGGTTGCCCGCTTCTCCCTAAGTAAATAATGCTCCGATACCGCATAAATACCTTATCGGTAGCAGATGAATTCTTGTTCGCATACTGTATAATTCTACAAACCACGACGTGGTCTGTACAGATCAAGACGTGGAATATACAAATCACGACGTGGTCTATATATTCCACGGTGATAATTTGGAAATAGATCAAGTAGTAAGTATATTTGTATATAGTAAGAAGAATGTTTTTAACTTGAAGATACAAACAATTATACCTAGTAGCAGTTATGGCAGAATATATCAAGCAAGAGATGTGCGACCTGAACGGGACGGGGGAAAAGCCGGTGTATTATCGGATGAAGATACAACGGAACATGGATATGGAGGATTTCGTGGAACGGATCACCTACCCCGGATCGGGCTTGAGCAGGGGTAGCGTAATACAGGTGATGACGACAGTAGCGGAACATCTGGCCTATTGCATGGCGGAAGGGCAGTCGGTCACGTTGGATGGCATCGGTACGTTCACGCCCCGCCTAGGCGTAGCGAAGGACAAGGAGATCGACTCGCTGGATGGTGACGAACCGAAGCGTAACGCACGGAGCATCGAGGTGAATGGCATCAACTACCGGGCCGACAAGGAACTGGTACGGGAAACTAACCTGCGTTGCGACTTAAGACGGGGAGGTATCAGCCGTGTATGGAAATCGCCCTTCACCGAAGAGGAGCGCCGGACGCGGGCATTGGATTACCTTCACGAACACCCATTCTTGCGCATACAAGACTACATGGCTATCACCGGACTAAAACGCAGTAGCGCAAACCGGGAGCTACTACGACTCAGCAGCGATCCGGCGAGTGGGCTCACCATATCGGGTTATGGAAGCCACCGGGTGTATGTCCGCAGGAAAACAGAGGGCGATCGCTAATCCACCCAATGGTGCCCCGGGCCGGAGAAAACACATACATTTTACTCCGGCTTTTGACTAAGCATTTGTATTGTTTCAGTAAACTCCGCGACTATAGACTTCAAATTGGGATTATCGAGTCGAATAATAATCGCCGCATAATTCTGTATCCCATCTGCATCTCGGATGTCCGCAGACATGAAAGCGAAATCAGATTTACGCGGCGAGGAATGAAACCAAAACTCAAAAAGGCGATTGCGCATACTCTGCTTGCATAATAAATCACACCAAAGTCCGTAACAAACCGGAAACACATAGAATCCCTAAGAGCTGTTACCGCATAAGGAGAATTAGAATTTATACGTTCAAGGTTAAGGCTTACCATACTTCAAAATAAGTAGCTTCTTGCCCTGTACGTTTCTTAAACTCTTCTTTCATCTCTTTTTCCAGTTTAGCTACATACTCTCGCTTCAGCTTCCGTGCGGTCTCCAACCGACGCAAAGCCTCTTCTCTGGTAATCTTGCTATTTTTCTCTTTTTCCATATCCTTCGATATAATACTTATATATTACAAATGTAGGATAAATTCCGTTCTTTACCAAAATATTTATTCCTTTGCTTCTGTTTTTTGAGAAAATATAACAAACACACAGATCACTAATCCACTTTGATGGTGTCCCGGGTCGAGATGCTTGCGAGTGCCGTTCGGTCTTATCAGTTCGGCGGAGGTGCCTTCCGGGATTTGGAGATCGAACTTCATTCGCTTGCCTTTCTTCTTGATACTTACTTGGATGGTTCCATAATGAGTCTCTAGACTGGCAGAGGCTTCCGATAAGGAACCCAGTTGAGGCGAGATCTTAAAGGTACGGAAGCCGGGAGAGGTTGGCTCGATACCGCAGACCTTCTGGCTCAATAAGGTAAGCGGACCACCGCTCCAAGCGTGATTGATCGTGCCGCCACCGAAGCCCTCGGCTCCGATGCCCCATCCCTCGAACAAGGTCGTATATTCGGCATAATCCAGCATACGGGTGTAACGTTGCTTCATCCGTTCCAAGGCAAACGTCGGCTCGCCCATCTGGAAAAGGGCCTCTAGGACATACTTCTCCATATAAGGGCTGGCGTGATACTCCTTTTTAAGCACCTTCGTCAGCGCCGGATACTTATCTTTCGAGGCCAGCCCGGAAACAACCGCCATGGCTTGGGAGCGATCGTCCGTCTCCCCTTTATAGCCGGGGGAGCGATAGGCGGAACCTGTCCAGAACTTCGTGTCGAAACAACGTTCTATGCTACGCATCATCTGGGAGATCTCATCGGCATCCTTATCCTTGCCGAGTTGCAGGGCGAAGGCTCGCTCCGCTTTCAAGGCCAGATAATACCAGCAATTGGTCAATACACCCATATCGACGTGCTCGCCCCAGTCGCCCCAACTCCAAGCGCCTTGACGCTCGATCACCAAGCCACTCTTATCGACTTGCCAGACCTCGTGCAGGTAACGGCGCATCCGGTCGTATATCACCGGAACGAAACTACTGTCGGCACTATAATAATATTGTGTATAAAAACCGTACCAACCGATAGACGCCAACATCTGTAAAGGAAGCTCCTTATCCCAATTACCCGCCGGAACCGGAGCGTAGAGCGTTCCGTCCTCCCGCTGCCAATTCATTAATTCATGGATGCCTTTTACGGCTAGTTTCTGCCCGGACGGAGAAAGGGCGTAGAAAGCCTCGCCTAGCTCATTCACCTCGTCGCCCCACCATTGGGCACGTTCACGATCCGGACAGTCCATATAATTATCACGCATCGTTATGTATAAGGTACGGGCAGAACGTTGCCAAAGCTCGTCGTAGAACGGGTCGTCACAATGGAAAGAGCCGGCGAGGTCCGTGTTGTAACCGGTCTCACGGTATTTCACATCCAGCACCTTCACGCCCTCAGGGATGATGTAATAGACCTCATGGCCGTTCATCCAGCCATAGCTTTCGTATTCCTGCTCACCCTCATGGGTAATATATTCGGCACGTACGTTGCGCTCGCTTCCTCCCTCGTAATTATCCATCCGGATGTGGATAGTCTTCCCGGCCTCCGCCTCTACTTTCAGATACGGAGTGATCTGGGCATTATAGGGCAAACGACAGAACAGGGTATCGCCTCTCAAGGATTCCCGGACGGATACATAGGATAACAGGCCGCTGTTTTTCCACTGGGGTATCGGACGTTCCACCAGCTCCCCGAAAGGAGCTTTCCCCGCCTTACCGACGCAGACCGCCCCCGGAAGGGAACCTTCGAAACTCGTACGGTTCCAGTTTGTTATCGCTTGACGGGCATCGAAGCGGATATTACTCTCCGGCATACGGTAATTCGGGAAAGGGGCCTCGGTATTTTGATAAGCCTCATACAAGGCGCACTGCCAGCTCGCGTCGGAGACGATCTCCAGTCCCGGAGCGATCGCCTCGAATAACAAAGCTGCTTTCCCACTGTTGATATGACTGAAACCGTCTTTTCCGAAATGCCAGAGCAAGATAGCGATGGTGTTCGAGCCCTTTGTCAGGTAAGGGGCGATATCTACCGGATCGTAATAAGTCCCGGAAGGAGAAGGTCCTCTTTTCAAGCCACCCTCGAAGATAACCAGTTGGTCGTTGATCCAAAGCCAATACTTGGAATCGGCGGCGATACGGGCGATGAGTTGGTCCGGGACATCCGTCACGCCGAATGATTTACGGTAGATCAACCAAGTGTTCGTGGCGCTTTGGCAACGCTCGGTATTGATCCATTGGGCTTTCCAAGGGAAGGATTCGGGATGAGATGAAGCTGTCGCCTTTATCCAGCCGAAAGGCAAGAGGAACAAAAAGAAGGCAATGAGTAGCTTATTCATAAATTTAATCTTTAAAGTTCAACAGTTTATAATTATCTGGTTGTAGAGACGGGGCGTGCCCCGTCTCATCTCCCCAAAAGGTAACTTAAAGATACTATTAGCCGGTGGGAGACGGGGCACGCCCCGTCTCTACAACTAAGTATATTAAGCGGGATATGTAAATGTATGCGTACCGGCGGATACGGTCTCGGTCTGATCGCCTACCACGATATCGGCGGAGCAATCAGCCGGAATCGTCACGGTAAGCATAACCTTATCCCCTTCCCGTTTCCATTCGCTTGCGATACGGCCGCGTACGGAATGGTACTCACCTTTCGCCCAATCCAGTTCTTTCACGAAATGAGGAGTGATACGGATATGACGGAAGCCCGGATCCGAGTCGTCATGATTGATACCGGCCAGCTGGTTCATCATCCAAGCGGAGACATCTCCCATAAAGACATGGTTCAAGGAAGCGTCGGCAAACTTCGGACTAAGTGTCCACGTCTCCGGCAATGTGGAGTAACCCATCGTCTCTACCCAATATCCCCAAGAAGGTGCCTCAGTCTTCGTGATCATCTTCATGACATCCTCGATATAGCCATATTTCGTAAGCATGGCCGGAACGGTCTTACTGCCTAAAAGACCGAAGTCCAAGAAATAGTTATTTCCCGCTACCACCTCACGCAGCTTATCCGCCACGAGTTGTTCCTTTCCTTCCGGTACAAGTCCCAGATACAAGGCCAAGGCTTGCGCCGTTTGGGTCCCTTCGGCATACACACCGGTCTCGGCGTTGAAGAACTTCTGGTTGATCAAGGATTTGAGCGTATTCGCTTTCTCTTGATAAGGAGTGGCATCCTTGCCCAGCAAAGAGGCGAAGCGAGCCATCAACTTATAATCCAGATAATAGTAGGCGGTAGAGGTATATTCATTATTCGTCGTAGCTTTCCAATACACCCAGTCACCCAAGCCAAAAGGCAAGTAACCGTCTTTCTCTTTCGTCTTCAAATAATCCAGATACCGCAACATCGTAGGATATAAGCGCTCTATACTACGAGACTCGCCATAATAATCATACAAGGCGTTCGGGATGATAAACATGACAGCGTCCCAAACCGGACCCGGCCACTCGCCATATCCCCAACCGCTGGAAGGAATGATACCGGAAATCTCACCCGCCTCACGCTGGTTATCGATAATATCATTCATCCATTTCTCATAAAGCGTGATACCATCGAAGCCCAGCAAACCGAGGTCGATCGCAATATGCGCGTCGGCTGTCCAGCCATTCTTCTCCCGTTGCGGGCAATCGGTCGGGATACTGTGCAGGTTACTGCGGTAAGCCTGCATCGTAGCCTCCCAAATCTTATTCAATAGAGGATTCGAACAAGCGAAGGAACCGGACGGACGGACATCGGTATGCATAAACAAGCCGGTCAAGTTCTCTTCCGTTAAAGTAACGGGGCGGCTGCTCTCCACCTCCACATATTGGAAACCGTGATAAGAGAAGGAAGGCATGAAGATCTCCTCCTCTCCCGTACCTTTCAAGGTAAAGACATCCATCTGGAATACCTCGTCCGGCTTGACCGGATGATAATATACATTGATATTGCCTTGCTCCAAGCGACCATCTTTCTTCAACAACTCACCATGTTTTAACGTGATACGGGTTCCCGCCTCGCCTTTCACCTTCAAGCGGCAAAGGCCGGACATGTTCTTCGGGAAAGAATATACGTATAATTGATCGGAGAAACGTTTCATAGACACGGGTCTCACCTCTTCCGTGATACGGATTCCCGGCATTTGCTGGGCTACCAACAGAGGTGCCGGAGCCTGCGCCGGAAGTGCCGCTTCCCATTTACTATCGTCGAAATGAGCGGTTTTCCATCCGGCCTCTTCCAGCCGGGCATCGAATTTATCGCCGCTGTATATATTATTATAGGTATAGGCCCCGGTGGAAGTCTTCCAAGTCTCGTCCGAGCCAATCACCTCCGTCGTACCATCCGTATAGGTAATACGTAACTCACATAGCAGGCGGGGACGATCCCGCCAGCGTGCCTCATGAAAATTCCAGACCGCCACGGACTGCTCATTGTACCAGCCGTTTCCCAGAACAGCGGCCACGGCGTTGTCGCCTTGCTTCAGCAAAGAGGTAACATCATGCGTCACGTACAAAATACGTTTATCGAAATGCGTATACCCCGGGTCCAGATAATTCGTTCCGACCCGCTCGCCATTGATGAATAGCTCATGATACCCGGCGGATGCTACGTACACACGGGCATCCTTCACTTCCTTGCCTACCGGGAAAGACTTGCGGAACAGAGGGGCAGGCTCGAACTCCTTATCCTTATGATCGGTAATCCAAGAGGCGGACCAATCCGAGGGATCGAACTTAGCGGTCTCGAAAGAAGCCGTCTCCGAGGTAGCGCACGGACGCCCTTCACCATCCCATACCGTAACATTCCAGTAATAACGGGTATGAGGTTTCAGGGCCATTCCCTCCGCATAGGGCCGCAAGTCGTCCGGACTCGTACCGATCCGTACCTCATAGCGGGAAGCCTTAAAGCCCTCCTCATTTCCGGAGTATTCCCATGTAAAGCGAGGAGACGAAGTATCCAAGCCGATAGGCTCCGTAAGGTATTCCGTACGGAGATTCGTAGGTATCGTTAATTCATTATTGCTTTTGCAACCGCCTAATAAGAGGGCGGCGAAAGCGTAGATATAAATAGACTGTTTTATTCGCATAGTAGCATCGTTTATTTTATTATTCATATTTGGTTTTAATCCATACAAACACGGATTTCTTCAGGAGCGTTGATATGGCTTATCACCTTACCGTCCGCACCTTTCTCATGCCGGATCTCAATCACCCCATAAGGCGTGGGAAACGTACCTTCCACCCATTCGAGATCTCCCAGATGTGGGATGATACGTACCGTACGGCAACCCGGTTCCACCACTTGTACGCCCAATACGTACTCGCTTAACCACGATGTGGGACCCGAAGCCCATCCATGGCACAAGCTATGGCGGAAACCTTGATAGCAATACGCCCCATAATCTCCATGAATATCTTTCTTTCCCGCGGGGACCAGCTCATCAATACGCCCTGCATCCGGAAGCCATTCCATATTGAAATCCTCCCAAAACGTAGTAGCACCTACATCCAGCATAGCTCCCCAATACGTACGGATCACATCTAACGCACCTTGGTAATTACCAGCCAACGCCATCGCCCGTAGCATATAATACCCGTAAAACGTAGAGAAGCCTTTCGCCCCGTCCACCGCCAAGCAACGCTCGTTCGCCTCCTTAGCATCCATGATACCCGCCAGAGCCATCAAAGCGGCGGCCTGTTTGTCCCCGGGCGTAATCCGATCTTTCTCCGAAGGGAACCGGAATTTCTTCCGAAGGGAAAACTTAATAGCCTTGGAAGCTACCATACGGCATTCCGAGGCCAACGCATCCTCACCTAAAACGGTACATAACTCCTCTCCCGCACGCATGGCTTGTATCATCAGCGATTGAAGGCCGGCATCGATAGCGGGTGTATTCTCACTGGAAGGCCAATCCAAGAAACGGTTTCCATCCAGTCTCTCTTGTCCACTTGGGTCAACCTTCGAT
>ENA-OQBD01000413-OQBD01000413.1-human-gut-metagenome-genome-assembly--contig:-NODE-413-length-23392-cov-4.195960_pt1 | contig 23392 bp, 14 predicted proteins | sample MGYA00242742_ERZ504543 | MGnify/ENA primary metagenome ERZ504543 (study PRJEB26092, sample SAMD00036239) | human gut metagenome | host: Homo sapiens | study: EMG produced TPA metagenomics assembly of...
AGTCAACGCCGTCCAGACCGTCAATCAGCTTGTCTGCATACTCGGTGATCTTCAGCATCCACTCGCTTTTTACTTTGCGGACAACCGGGCTTCCGCAGCGCTCGCACACGCCGTTTACAACTTCCTCGTTTGCAAGACCTACCTTACAGGAAGTACACCAGTTGATCGGCATTTCTTTCTTGTAAGCAAGACCTGCTTTGAAGAGTTTGAGGAAAATCCACTGGGTCCAGTGATAGTATTCCGGATCCGTCGTGTTGATCTCTCTGTCCCAGTCAAAGGAATATCCAAGGGACTGAATATTCAATTGAATATATGAACCCGGATTACGTTTGGATTCTCTGCGCGGATAACTTCTGAACATATTGTTGGCAAAGAAAGAAACACGTAGCATATTGCTAATTTCTTTAGTTACATTCAAGTTAAAACAAAAATAAGGACTGTATGATTCTTTTATAGCATTATTATGACTTACATTATTCAACATATATCCATATCCTGCATCCTTTACTTGCTGGGTAGTGGTATATTTCCCCTTGGGAAACATATTTACAGACGCATCTTCCAATGCTAAATAGCCCACAGGTATAGAATCGTTTCCAAATGTATTCCAATTAGACTGCTGCCAAATAGCTTGTGCTGTCATCGTAACAACAAAACCGATACGCGGGATATTGTGAGTGGCACGTAAAGTCGTTACAAATTGTTGTTTGTAACTTGCATTGCCTTCTTGAGAATAAATGGCCACCGGTTTACGGGCTGAAGCAGCATCTTCGCTATTGTCATAGAAGCTATAACCCTGACGCCAACTCTTAGTGATCTACAATTGGAGCTCCCCAACCGGCCCCTTTATCCTTAGTATAAGGATAACCGAAACAACGGGTCAAGTCAAACTGGCAAAGTGCCATGATAGTCATCGCCTCACCTTTCAATTCCTTTAATCTTTGCTCTGAACCTTGCACTTTTCCATCATCAATCGCATTGATCACATTCCATGCATTACGGATAATATAAAAAGGACGTCCCCATAAATATCCGGCATTTAAACTTGTAGAGCGATGATCATATAAGTAACACCGGTTACAAGTTCTCCCGCTATTATAAGAACTCTGCATATCATCCCCTTTCATATCCCCATAAAAAAACATGGTTCCGCCATAATAGCCATAGCTGGACATCAAATCATACAATCCATTCACAGCATTATCTATATCCTGCTCTGTACTCAGTGCCAAATCCGTAGAAACGCTATCACCAGGATGAGTAGTTAAAAAATCATCCCCGCACGATACGGCCAATAAAGAAATCAAGCCTAATATAATTATATTTTTTTTCATAAACAGTTCGGTGTTAATTGATTAGAATTTAAGTTCAAGTCCAAATGCGAATGTTTTAAGAGGAGGAGTAAAATAACTTACAATTCCATTCAACTCCGGATCATATTGATCGTATGCAGCCCACGTCAACAAGTTGGTACCCGAAAAATAAATACGGGCAGAATTAATACCTATGGTTCTCAACCAAGACTGAGGAGCAGAAACGCCAACAATCAAACTTTTCAAGCGCAAATGATCTGTGCTATGAACACCACGTGACGAGTTCCACCAGCCACCATACTCTTGTCCATACACATATCGGGGAACATCTGTTATATCTCCCGGCTGTTTCCAACGGCGGCGTAACTCTGTACTCTTATTGTATTGTGCCGTATAACCGTCATCCTGCAAAGCATACATGGCACCATCGTAAGAATATCCACCTAAATGAAACGACAAATTAAAAGATAAATCAATAAACTTATAATTAAACGTATTCATCAATCCACCTGTCAATTTAGGATATATATCTTTCAACTCCACACGGTCGGCATCATTGGGGTCATACACAATATTCCTGCTTCTATTGCCATTTTCGTCTTCTTTATTGTCATAATACATCGGGCGTCCGTCATTAGGATCCACTCCGGCATACTCTCTCAAATAAATTGTCGCATACGAACAACCTTCCTTTCTGATATAATTTCCATCTATAAATTCCGGAAGATCCGCCAGTTTTACAATCTTATTTTTATTATGTGACAAGTTTAAAGAAGTTGTCCAACTAAAATCTTTGGTTTGAATATTACTTGAACGTACCTCTATTTCAAAACCGGTATTCTTCATTTCGCCCACATTCGTAAGAATACTGCCAAAACCACTGATAGAATTCAATTGCTTACTCATCAATAAATCCTTAGTCGTTCTGGTATACCAATCGAAAGTCAAATTAACCCGTCTGAACAGACTTAAATCAACCCCCAGATTCAATGCATAGTTCTTTTCCCAAGTCAAATCAGGATTAGCAATAGCATCTTCCCACGGAGCAGGTTTTCCATTATAAAATGCTCCGGTAGTATAAGTTCCATGATAACCATAATAACCGGTCGGCAGATTACCGTTCACACCATACGATGCTCTTAATTTCATATCCGACACCACATTCTCCCACGGTTTCATGAAGTTTTCCTGAGAGAGTCTCCATGAAGCGGAAACAGCCCAAAAGTTCCCCCAACGGGTATCAGGTGCCAATCGGGAAGAGCCATCACGACGGAAACTGAAACCTGCATAATATTTATCATTATATCCATAATTCAAGCTTCCTACATACGACACCATAGCATCTTCCTGCCTCGTATTAGTAAGATCAGCAGGTTTGGCGCCATTATCCAACGACGGATTAAGTGTTTGCCCGTAAACCTGCTTCTCACCATACATATCCTCATAATCGTATTTCATAACCTCATACGCTAAGACCGCATTAATGTTATGTTTGCCAAACGTTTTATTATATGCCAGATTCGTTTGTGAAGTATAACTCATTCTCTCAATCATCATCATCTGTCCGGATCCCTGTGTAGCTTCCCCATCCTTACCGTCAGGCGAGTAAAAGAAAAAGTCTTTATTTAAAGAATAGTCTACTGTAAAGACAGTAGATAACTTCAACCCGTCCAAGATATGATAGGCAGCCTTGGCGGATGCCATTGTACGTGCCAGACGTGCATAATTTGAATCTACAGAATTCTCATACAGCGGGTTAATACCTCCATTATTCTGGAAACCCGTATGATAACTGCCATCCTCATTATAAATAGGTATGGAAGGGGTCAATTGATATTTTGAAGAATAAAGCGCACTGGCATAATACTGTCCCTCCGGCGTATGTTTATTACGAGTCCATGAAAAGGTAGCATTCATTCCATACTCAAATTTATTCCATTTACTGTTTGCATCAATACGACCGGTAAAACGTTCCATTCCTGAATTTATGCTTATACCTGTCTGATTGGTGTATCCTAACGTACCAATAAAATTCGATTTTTCATTACCTCCGCTTACAGACAAACTATAGTCCTGCTGATGTCCTTTTTTCAATAAAGCATCTTCCCAATCAGCATATCCGTTGGCCGGGCGTGCAGCATAATTGTCAATTTGTCCATCCGCATAAGCCTTTGCCTCGGCTTCCGAATCCCCCTGATTCAAACGATAATTAACAAATCCTTCATAAATCAACTCCCTACGCTCTTCACCCCCCATTATCGGACGATAATTGTAAGCAATATCCGTAATACCGTAAGTAGCCTGCATACTCACCCTCATTTTACCTTCCTTCCCTTTTTTAGTAGTAATAAGGATTACACCGTTAGATCCTTTTGCTCCATATAATGAAGCAGAAGCGGCATCTTTCAATACGGTTATACTTTCAATATCCGCAGGATTTAATGTCTCGATCAAACCAAGTCCTCCCGCACTGGCATTGGCACTTAGACCACTCATATCCCTAGACGCTACCGGCACGCCGTCCAATACATAAAGAGGTTCTGTAGAAGCATTCATAGAAGCAATTCCACGCACCCGCACTGTAGCTTTAGAACCCGGCTGGGAAGAACTGGCTACTGAACTTAACCCCGGAATATTAGCCTCCATCATCTGTGCTACAGACACAACAGGCAATGACTCCAACTTATCCGTATTCAAAACAGAAGCAGACCCCGTATAAGTAGCCTTCTTAAAATCACCATAACCGGTCACTACCACTTCATCCATCAACTGCGAATCCTCTTTCAGCATCACTCTTATTTGCCCGTTAGCAGGCACTTTCACCTCCGCCGATTTCATACCGATGTAACTGATTACGATAATATCACCCTGTTTAGCATCAAGAGCGAAATTACCTTCAATATCGGTAATCATACCGGTATTGGTTCCCTTGATGATTACTGGACGCCCCGATTAAAGGCATCCGTTAGCATTCCTGCACATTACCTGAAACATGTTTTTTCTGCTGTACGCTTTCCACACGATCTGAAACCGGAGAAGATAGTGCATGGTTTTCCACTGCGAGCACGGAGCTCAATCCTGTAATAGACATTGCCGAATAGGCAACTACAAACAAACATCTGCATTTGTCTGTACTTCGAGAGTGTGTGTCTTTATTCCTCATAAAATTGAGTATATTTATAAATACCATATATGAGTTCAGCTTATTCATACCATATTCCAATCGTCATTCTGTCACTGAATAAGCCTAATCTTTCTCCGTATTATATTAAGGCTGTGACAAATATATAAATTAAAATCTATAAAAGAAACAAAATGAATATTTTTTTCTCCTCATATCGATAAATAAAAAATACAACATTCATCCAAATAAAAAATGTGCCAAAAGTATTTACTACCTTTGGCACATACCCACCCGGCTGTTTGATATATCAATAAACCGCCGAAGCGATCACTTGTATAAACAAAATAAGGAACACCATTGCAATCGGATACACCGTAGCATATGCAACACTCGGAATATTACTATCTACCATGGAATCGGCTGCCGCAAGACCGGGCGTACTGGTCATACCACCGGTGATGGTGCCCAGCAAATCCAACAAACTGATTTTAAAGACCAACCTGCCAACCACAACGGCAACCAGCATAGGCACGACAGTAATGGCCGCCCCCACTCCGAACAATAACAATCCGCTCTCCTGAAAAGTAGCCACCAGATTCTTACCGGCAGAAGTACCGACCTCAGCCAAAAACAGCAATAAGCCCAACTGACGTAACAACTGATTGGCAGGACCGGACATAGACCACAATATAGGTCCTGTCTTTCCCACGGCACTCAGCAGCAATGCCACCATCAGCACTCCTCCGGTCAATCCGGGTGAAAAGGAAACGCTGTCTGAAAATGAAATATTTATTTTGCCGAACAATACACCTAATACAATCCCCATAGCTATCGGGAAGAAATCAGTATCAGACAACTGTTTGGCATTATTCCCCAACAAACGGGCAACGCCTCTGAGTCCTTCCCGTTCACCGACCACCATCAGCTTATCACCGAATTTCAAGGCCAAATCCGGAGAAGGTGACAAGTCTATGCCGCTTCGACGGATACGGGTTACCGTACAACCAAAGTTACGTTGTAAATTCAGATCCCCCAATTGCTTGTTTATCATATCTTTCTTTGTCAGCAATAAAGATTCAATCTCCTGTGTCTGATCCAGAGGCAATTCACCTTCCTCCCGTTCTCCAACCAATACGGCAAACTGATTCAGCGCTTCCTCACTTCCCACCGCCTGCACATAGTCCCCTTCCAGCAACATGGTATTCGCTTTAGGCATCAATATAGAATCCTCATGCTTTACCCGTGAAATGACGGCCCCCGTCATGGCACGCGCATTTATTTGCGCCAAAGTACGTCCGAATACCGCTTGATTGGTCACTCTGAAAATGCAAGTTGTCAGTTCCGGAAAACCGCTGCGCCGTTCCAGTTCCAACCTGCGCGCTTCTTTATCCAGATCCACCCGCATAATCTTGGGTAACAGCTTCACAAACAAAATCACCCCTATCACTCCAAACGGGTAAGCAATACCGTATGCAATGGAAGCCAACGGTGAATTTGTACTGTCTATAGCTACCGCCAGACCGGGCGTACTGGTCAATGCCCCTGCTATCAATCCCACCACACTGGGCGTATCAATGTCAAAAGCATACTTCAGTCCTACCGCCGTCAGACAGGCAGAGCAAATAATAAGCATAGTGATAAGAATCAGTGTCTTTCCTTTACTTCTGAAAGAATCGAAAAATCCGGGACCGGCCTGAATACCGATGGTAAAGATAAAAAGCACCAGACCGAAGTTCCCCAATTCTTTAGGAATGATCACACCGAAATGTCCGAAAAGCAAGGCAATGAAGATAACGGCCGACACATCCAGCGACAAACCCTTTATCTTAATCCTCCCTAGCATAAAACCCAACGCTACAATAAGGAAGAGCGAGAAATAAGAAGAATGCAGTAAATCAATTAACATATTTTTAAGAGGTTAGTTTCAGAGCACAAAGATATGTAAAAATGCCAAATGCTGAAACTTTCCCCTTACTATTTGCAGAAACCATTCCTCCTATTGCACATCCAGCGCATCCAGTGCCAGCCCCTCCATATCCGGAGCGGAAAGCACCACCTTATAATAGCCGGCATTGATATACGTACCCGTCGTTGTACTCAGCATACGCCACTTTCCGGGAGTTTCGGCAAAAGTCAGATGATCCTCCTTCAGTACCACCCCTTTGGAGTCGATGAACTGCATACGCACCTTCATAGGCTTCCCCGTAGCGTTCATGTATTTAAAACGAAGGGCATAGACCTGTGCCAGACCGGTAGAGATATTCCAGGTAATACTGCTTTTCTCACCTTTACCAAAGAAGACACCGGTTTGTTTCTTGACCTCTTTCTTTATAAACTTGCCTTTCAACATAGCGTCCTCGGCTTGATAAGTCACATTGGCACGGGCATTTTTATCTTCAGGCAATAATTCTTTGGGAGTCTTTTCCATCACATCCTGATCCTGGGCAGCCCAGCTGAAACTTACATTCCGGTCATCAGCCCCTTGATTAGCAACAGGCTCCACAGAAGCGGCCGAAGCTATCGCAATGCCACAAATCAGAGCTTGCCCCGCTTTCACCTCCGGAAAATCAATCTTCAAGACACCACCTTTCACAACAGCATTCACCACCTTTTTGCAAGCGCCGTCATGCCCCGCTTCAGCCCATACATCCAAGTCATCCAGAAGCACTTTATCATTTACCGCTACATCAAAAATTACGCAAGCCTTCACAATCCGTCTGTACGCCGCCTCCCGTACCATGCCAGGGCTCTGTAAAATAAAGTTCCACACGATACTCGCCATCCGGAACGGGAAAGCGGAAATTCAGTTTATGGCGTCCGAAACGGAAAGTCTGGAACAGCTCCCAATCCCTAGTGCCATGAATGGGATCATTCGTGGTACGCTGGCTCGCCTGATAAGGGCTCAATAACTGCACACTGTCCGACGGATGGATAAACGATTCCGCCCACGAATGAGAATAACGGCTGTTATCCTGCGCCCAGACCTGACCATACGTATCCGTATAAGCATCTCCCCCGCAATTCAAACGATAAAGATACGTATATCCCTCAGCTCCTTTCAACAAATCTGTTCCGTTCAACCGGTCGGCAGCAACAGGCACTATAACAGAACCACGGTAAAGAGCTTCAAAATGAGGAGCTTTCTCCAAACCGTCCAGCACCAGCACATCTTCCGCTGCCGGTTTTCCTTTAAAGTATCCCACGGCACGAAGCACATTGTAACGGATATCACGGTTCTCCCACATAAAATGAGTACCTACCCCATGATTCAGTTTCCGTCCCAAGTATTCAGCATCCACCGCATCATTGTACAGCAACACACTGTCACAATTGCTGTACGCCTCAATGGTAGCCCGTCTGCGGCCTGTTGCAAAACGGTCTTCCCACGTGTGGGATGCCAGATAGACCATCGGATCTTCGGAAGCCGGCACATAGTTGGCACGATACATATAATATACATCCAGCGGTTCTTCCCACGGAGTAACCAGTCCTTTATAATTAAACGGTCCCACCTTATCTATCCGGCGATACGCTTCATCCGGCTGGCGGCGTCCCGGATTATCATGACTGCTGAATATCCATTGGAATTGTCCGCACACACTGTCCTTTGCCTGTTCCGCCAATCGGATCTTGGTTTCCATCAACCGGCACATACGTTCCTCGCTCCATACGCCGTTCGCATCAAAAGCTGCCGGTTCCGTATGCAGTCCGATACTGCGCCATGCCCCATATTCACCATTCAACAACTGATTCTTCTGTGACAATTCACGGCCATACTTATTCACATCACCACCATAGGTTCCACTCCAGTTCTGAATAACATTCCAATCTGTTCCATCACCACCGTTACACGTAGTAATCACACGCATGGTACGCGCCGTAGGATCCATTTCACGGATAATCTCACTACACTCCTCGGCAAACTCCTTAGGCAGCGTGCTTTCGTTCTGCAATCCCCACATCACCACACTGGGCGAGTTGCGGCGTTCCTTCACCCATTGGCGGAGCAGTTTCTTGAAATTCTCACGAAACTCCGGAGTGTCATACCATACATGGGCCGAGAACTGAGTCCACCACAAGACCCCTTCCTTATCCCAATATTTCTGATAATCCAGGTGATGGGGCTGGTGAGCGTCACGGAAAGCGTTGAAGCCCGCCGCACGGATCTGTTTCACACGGGCTGCCACCTGTTCACGGCTGAAAGCATGGCTTTGTCCGAACTGGTGTTCATATTCACATACCCCATTGATAAAGACAGGCTGTCCATTCAGATAGAACCGTCCGTCACCGTCCTTCCGTTTCACCGGCCAACTGACGGTACGGATACCAAAGGGCGTACTAATCTCATCCGTAGTACTCTTGCCACGCTTTATCATACTGGCCAGTTTATACAAATAAGGATTCTCCGTACTCCATAAGACAGGATTCTGCACCGGTGATTGTTGCTTCACCACCTTCCTTTCACCCGGCTGCAAAGTCACCTTCTCCGTCAGGCGGAACACCTGCTTACCATCCGCATTACTGAATTTATTAACCACTTCCACCGTTTCGGCAGTCTTCCCGTAATTTTTCACCTCCGTTTCTACAAAGACAGTTCCCGCCTTATCATCATTCCAGATATGCACTCCGAAAGGTTCGATGCGTATTGCATCCGTAGCCTCCAGCACCACGGGACGGAAAATGCCCAAAGGCTGGGAACCTTCACTGAATCCCCATTCCGAAGAACAACCACCGCATACCCAAGGCATATCGGCTATCATTTCAGGATGCTCCGCTTTCACCACCAGTCTGTTCTCTCCCGGCTTCAACGCCTCCGTCACATCCAGTGTCAACGTAGTACGCCCCACGGGATGACGGCCGAAGTCCTTTCCATTCAATGTAACAGTGGCATACGTTCCCACTCCCTCAAAACGAAGGAAATAACGTTTTCCGAATGAAGAATCGGAAATTGGAAATTGAGAATTATCCAGCGTGAATATCTTTTCGTACATGGCAGTACCGTGAAGATTGCCATGAGTCAGTTGGCGGTAACCGTAATAATCGTCCCAGTTATGAGGGATATCCACCACTGTAGGGGCATTGTCCGCCTGCCCGTATGCACTTTTATCACAAAGCCATGTTTTCCATCCTTTATCCAGTTCCATCACCATCCGGCGGTTCTTCACCTCCCGTTCCGGGAAATGCACTTGCGAACGTCCCATCGGCTTGCTGGTAGCAATGGCTATACCACGTTGTTCCGCGTCATTCACGGCACAATAAAAATGATACACCACCCCATTGTGTTTCACCACATAACTTTTATGAGCGAACAATTCATCATAGTCTTTGGAAGGGATAATCAAATCCGCCCCTTTCCAATCGGTCCAGTGCACCAGGTCATAACTGGCAGCAAAGGTATTGAATGCCTTGTATTTGCGGCTCGGTTCAAAAGCCGAGAAGTAGAACATGACATACACGTCGCCCATTTTCTGGATATGCGCATCCCCCGTGATGGTTCCGTCCGCCTCGTGTGCAAAGACCGGATTGCCCGGATAGCGTTTCCACTTCTTCATATCCTTTGACAAGGCGATACCCACCCGTTCCGCTTTCAAATCGGTTTCCGGATGCCGTCCTGCCGCGTTATAGAACATGACGAAAGGAGCGCCCAGTGTTTTCTCCTTATCCCAATAGACCACACTTTTGTACTGGGTCAGCTTTTCCCACCATTGCGCGTCTTTATCATGGATACTCATCACAGGCTTGTCCTGTGCCTGCCACTCATGGGCGGAACCCAAAGGCCGGTCTGTCCAGGCCAAACCGATATACAGCGGCTTGTTCACCGATTCATATCCGGTCCCTTCCCCACCCAGATAAGTCATCCAATGCTTGCCTTTATACGTCTGCAGGGCATAGCTTCCTCCCCACTCCATATCCGGCAATGCAGGGAAACCACCACGCTGGTTGCAATCCCAGAATCCGTCACGATAAGACAAGACACGTCCCAATGTACGCCATTCCAACAGATTATCACTTTCGGCTATCCATGTTTCGTATCCACGCCCGTCCAGTCCGCTCTTACCATTATAAACCACGTAGGTCATATACCACTTATCCCCTTCGCGGAACACGGTAGGACAGTCTATTTTATGCTTGTTGTCGGCAGGAGCTACAGCCAGCCCATATTTATAAGGAGTCTTGGCTTCCTCATAAATCTGCTCCATGCGCGATTGCGGAACTTCACGTTGGGCGTATGTTCCCAATGACAACAGTAAAAATGCCAATATCAATATCTTCTTCATAATTATCTTTTTTATCTATTGGCAAGACGGATAAAAGAAGAAAATGTACCCATTCAGAGAACTTTTATCTCATTCTCTATTCTTACCATCACATAGCAGGGGTCAGCTCAACATTCAATCCCAAAGCAGAAGCAATACGATAAAAGGTAGAAACCTTAGGCTCTGTTTTTCCTGTTTCCACACGGGAAATATAAGACTTATTAGTCCCTATCTTTTCGGCAAGTTCCGCCTGTGTCATATTTGCTTTCTTCCTTGCCTCTTCAATTATTTGCCCGGTAAAGAAAGCATTAGCCCTGTCTTCGGCAGCCTTACGCTCCGGAGTCCCTTCTTTGCCAAACACAGCATCCAACTGTGCATCGACATCAAACATCTTTAGTTCTTTTTCGCTCATAATATTCTTTCTTTAGTTTTAATGCTTTATCAATTTCTCTATCTGGTGTTTTCTGCGTCTTCTTTTGAAAGCCATTGAACAATATAACAATATGCCCTTCATCATAACAGAAGAAAATCCTATAGATATTACCTTGCCACTCTATTCTTAACTCATACAGACCCTCTTTAAGAAACTTCACATACTTTGCCGGTAGTCTATCTTGAGTCTTCAATAAGAGTAATCCATATAGGACTTTTTCTTGCGTACCTTTATCCAGAGTATCGAAAAAAATCTTTATAGTAGTTTTCGTATGCTATTATCTTTCTGCTCATACGACAAAAATAGAAAAAGTTTATCAGTTAAGCAACTTTTCCTTATAAAAATCTTAGAACTATGTACAAAAATGGCGTAAAATTCTCAAGATATACTTGAAAATTTTACGCCATACTGCGATTCCGGCCTCTGGAATTAAGGCTACTAATAGAACATCCAGTCCATCGTTTCCTCCGCACCGGCCAGTCCCGCATTACGCGGAGTCACCTGCGCGTCTGTAAATCCCAGCACCATCGTATATCCTTTCGGCAGCAACAAGGTATGCTTTCCGGCCTCAAAATGATAAGCGTGTACATTCGCCAGCGGCATACCCGCTATGCGTATGGCATTGGTCAGTTTCGGTTCCGCCTGACCGTAATCATTGGCAGAAGCGTCCGTTTCCAGTTTCGGGGCTTTCGCATACTTCTTCTGGTCATCACGGAAATAACCTACCAACAAATTCACCGGAGCAGCCGCTTCAAACTCTATTGTCGTACCTTCCTTGCGCTGCACATCCCCGTTCATTCTATAAGCAGTCAGCCCTTCCAGCTCGGCGGCCAGTGCATCCACCTTGCCCGGTACATTGGAGAACAGGCTTGCCCCCGTCGCCAGTTTCACCGGAGCCAGTCCGTTCAGGATCTTCACATTTGCGGCGGACAAAGGTTTTATCTCAGCTGCACTTTCCGTCACCTTACCTGCCGCCCTATCTTTCAGCAACTGCAAGTTCGCCTTGAAATTAGCCAGCTCATTTTCATAATGCACCAGCATCTCTTTCCAGGTCTTGTTCTTGCCACCGTCACCACCGATAGGAATACGGCGTTGCGCGGTCTGCATACTGTTGGCATAATAATAAGTACTATCCGTCAATGCCACCAGCTTGCGGTAATGCTCCAGACTTTGTTCCATCAATGGAATAGCGGCATCCAGTTCATTCAGATCCTTTCCCCACTGGTAGTTCAAGACACGCTGAGCAGCTTTCACTTTCAGGTTAAAGGCATAAGCAAATTCACGATAGCAATGCATGTCATTCCGCAAACGTCCGAACTCCTCTTTATTACGAGTCACCGCTGCGGCAGCCTTGTCAATGGCCGCCACCGCCTTGTCACCGTGTTCCACCACCTGCGCCACAATATCCAGCGGCAATTCGCCCACATGCGGCTGTTTCTTCCATTCCTTCTCCACATATTCTATCAGCTTCTCGCCCTCCGGCCCGCAACTCTCATAAAATCCCGGATAGATGGTATATTTATAAGGATTCACCAACTGGCTCATAAACATACCCAGCAACAAAGTCTGCCGGTTCCCTTCCGTGATGCCGAAACGACGGAGCAACTTCGGAGCAATCTCTCCACTCTGCTCGTATGCCTCCAGAATATCTCCGGCTTCAGCAGGAGTCGTACCATAAAAATCGCCCAACTGCTTGTCCCAATATTCCACTTCGGATGAACGGTCCCGATGACAGTTCCATGCATAGCGTCCCCACGTCTTGTACCATATCCAGTCACGGTCCAGCTGATACTCCCGTTTGCCATCCGCCAGTTTGTCCGCCGTGTACGGCCAGTCCCAATAAGAAGCCTGCGGATACAGATGCAGGGCATTGGCTCCATGTACATTGTGCATGGCATTCACCGCCTTCTGTACAAAGTCGGGAGATCCCCAGCGCCACGGTTCCAAGTTTGCCAGAATATGCACATTACTGATATGAATACTTCCCAAGGCACTCAAGTCCGAGTGTATCTTGGACCAAGGTCCGCGCGGTTCGTAAGTAGTCAGTGACTCACCATTGTATTTATGCATGGTATAGAGGTTCTTGTATAACGGCAGTGCCGCATCCATCACCATCTTGCAGTCCGTATCATGCGCACGCAGCAAAATGGGCGGTTCGTCCGTACGCCCCAGTGCCTTCAGTCCGTCCTTCACTCCCGGAATAATGGTTTTGGTGAACCATTCCACATCATCCTCGTAGGTATCCATCGCTTCCCCCAAGCACACCAGCAGACCTACATTGGGATATTTTTCTATAAACGCGGCCACCGACTTACGTGTATAATCACTGATCAGCGGAGTAATGGGACGGTTACGATCCTGTGTTTTCAACCCGTAATGCTCGGCAAAAGGCTTGCTTAACAATATATTATAAAACATCTGGATCACAAAGATACCTCTCTTGTCCGCCTCGGCAGTCAGGAACGAGAACATTTCCTCATTTTTCTTGAAAGTTTCCTCATCCACTTCCACGGCAAAAGGATACTCTTCCAGCTTCACCAAGGAAGCAAACGGATGCCCGTTCCACAGATACAAGGAATTCATGCGGTTCTCCACCAGCATATCCAGATACTTTATCCATTGCTCCTTGTCATAAAACCAAGGGAAGCTCTCCGGCGTATAAGGATACTCATACACCCCTCTTCCGGGCAGGTATTCCATTTTCTGAATCCCTACACAACCTCCGCGAAGCACCATTTCCGGAGCATCCGTCAGCTGTGCCGGAAACTTCAAATCCTTGTATTGCCCTACATGATCTATCAATTCCCGACAGCCGTAAATCACACCGCTTCCGTCGTTTCCTGTCACCGTAGTCATGTTTCCACGGGTAGAAATGGTAAACCCCTCCTTTTTCAGTCCGGCTGTATCGGCAGCCTGTTCCAGACGGATGCATACCTCATCTTTATCCATACCGGCAGTATCCGACAACATAACAGACGAATACCCCGCATCTTCCAGCGCTTTCTTCAAATGTTCTCCTGCAAACAGCACCCGGTTCGACGCCTCCTGCGGCATCACAATATTCACATTGGGTTTCTCGCACCCCCATAACACGCACATACATGCGACAAGTGTTCCTAGCCTGATATTTTTCATTCTTTTCATATAAATTATTTACAGTTAGACGAAAAAACAACAAGACGTACTCACAAGACCTCCGCCAATCGTCAAAAAGAGAAGAAAAAGCACAAGCTATCACAAAAAGAAAAAAAGCTGATGAACAAACGGGGGCAAACCCAACTTTTAAAAGGAAATGTATTGTGGAACAGAATTACCTAACATTAAAAACGGAAAAAACAATGAAAAAGAAATCTAACCTGACCCTATTTATGAAACAACTTATCCGGTCGCTAAAAGAAGAAGAGCGTTTCAGTACCGCCCACATCTACCAAAGCACCCTGAACGCCTTCATGCTCTTCTGCAAGACCGATGCCATCCGGTTCAACCAGATGGAACGTTCACGCCTGAAACAATTTGAGAACCACCTGCGCAACAAGGGATGTACCTGGAACACTGTCTCCACTTATATGCGTACCTTGCGAAGCATCTACAACAAAGCCGTGGACGATGGTCTGGCGGAAGAAAAGCCCCGTCTTTTCCGTCACGTATATACCGGCGTAAAAAGCCAATACCAAACGTGCCCTCGATGCCAAAGACATGAGCAAATTATTAAGTGCCTCCCTTCCACGCCCCCTGCCGCAAAGCATGAAAGAGAGCCGGGACATGGATTACCCTGATGTTCCTGTTGCGCGGGATGCCCTTTGTGGATCTGGCACACCTGCGCAAAACAGACCTGCAAGATTCCCGTTATCTCCTACCGCCGCCACAAAACAGGAGCCCTGCTCACCGTCGAGATTCCTCCCGCTGCCATGAACCTTATCAAACGGTATCAAAATACAGACTCCGCCTCCCCCTACCTGCTTCCCATTCTCAGTGGAAACCGGAAAAGCGAAGAAGAGTATGCAGAATACCAACATGCCTTGCGGAAACTGAACTATGACCTGAAACAACTGGCGGTATACTGCGGAATCAAACTCAACGTCAGTTCCTACACCAGCCGCCACACTTGGGCCACTTTGGCTAAATACTGTCACTTTTCGGAACAATTGATTTGTGATGCCCTGGGGCACTCCTCCACAAAGGTGACCGAAACCTACTTGAAAAGCTTTAAAAACGATGAATTAGACAGAGCAAACAAAGTAATAATTAATCACATTAATATTTCTATATAATCAATTTTAAAACTTCACATTACATTATAAAACAACAAATTACAAGACTGTTACTTTAGAAGTAACGGAACAGATTTTGGAAGCAAAAGTATACAAACTTTAAATACAATGCAAGATTTCTACACTTTTTTTCGTTTTATTTTAAAATTTTTTTATTCCGCATATACCTCTCCCTACCCATACTCCGATTGTCAATATGAGTGAAGCCACATTTCCGGTCTTTTATCTTCTCTAACAGCCACTAAATCTTTATCTTACTGCTGTTTTCATGTTTTTTCGCCTCCCTCCTCCCCTTCCGTTACTTCTAAAGTAACAGAAAAAAATCAAAATAAAAATATTGACAATGCGACATTCTTACTTATTTATAATAGCAATCATGCTGGCAGTTATGACTCCGCGTATAGCCCCGGCTCAAAGTATCGCTTTAAAAAGCAATGTTCTTTATGACCTTACCGGCACTCTCAACCTGGGAGGAGAAATAAGGTGTGACGACACCCATTCATTCAATCTGAGTGTCAACTATAATCCCTGGAATCTGGGAGAAAACAAAAAAATGAAGCACATTCTGATCCAGCCTGAATACCGTTGGTGGCTCAATGAAACATTCATAGGAAGTTTTTTCGGGGTGCAAGCCCATTTCGCCCAATACAATTTCGGTGGAACCACTCCTTTCACCACGGTCAAGAACAACCGTTATCAGGGTAATCTGATAGGTTGCGGCATTACCTATGGACACCAATGGCTGCTCAGCACATTCTGGAGTCTTGAAGCAAGCATATCTGTCGGATACGCCCATCTCACCTATGATAAATACGGTCCCGCCAAAGGAGACGCACTCATTGAGAAATCCCACTCCAACTATGTCGGGCCTACCCAGCTAGGCATATCATTCATTTATTTCATTCAATAAATATAAAAGCAAATATACCCTATCAGTCATGAAACTCAAGACAAACATACTATTCAGTCTTTTATTATGCGGCACCTTTGCCACTGCACAAAACCTGAAACTCGATATCCTGCCTCCCTCCGTTACTCTCGGACAGGACTCTGCCACAGTGTTCATGAAAATGACCTTCAATGTTCCCCAAATGGACACCAAAAACCATATCCGCCTCACTCCTGTCCTCACAGACGGAACCCGCACGGCAGAACTCCCTCAAATCCTGCTGAACGGAGAACGTGCACACCGGCTATACCGCCGTACCCTGGCGCTCAACAAACGAAGAGGCAAGGCAGATGTAACTCCCGTATTTACCGCTATTCCCCTGACAGACAGCGATCAGACTATCCACTACCGTGCTTCCCTTCCGGCAGCCGACTGGATACAGTTCGCCACCCTGAACCTCAAGAAGGAAGTCATCACGGCAGCGGAGAGAAAGTACAAAGCGAAAATATCCCCATTCCGGACACAGCACCCCATATAGCAACAGCAACAGATCATTTCGTTCCCCAACGGGACAGGAACCGGGAAGCTCCTATGGCAGCCTCCTCCCCCTCTGCTCCCGTTGTTCCGGAACACCATTCTGTTTCCCCTGTTCCGCCCGCACCCTCTGCCAAACCGTATTTCAAGGGAAGCTATGTATCTCCCGAAAGCGATGCCACCGATGAACGCAACCAGAAAGAGCTGAACTTCAGTCTGGACGAAGCGCGTGTCATAGCCGAAATCAATCCGCAGATGCTTTCGTTACGCGAGCTTTACACCGTGGCCATCAGCTACAAGAACACTCCGGAACAGTTCTACAAAATCATAGACATCAGTGTCAAGATATATCCGGCAAGCCCCGTTGCCAACCTCAACGCCGCTGCCGCCGCCATCGAACGGGGCAACACACAGGCAGCCGGCCGCTATCTGCAAATGGCTTCCCATGAAACGCTTGCCTACAAGAACTGCCGTGGAGCCTACGAGCTGTTGTGCAACAACACCTACGAAGGCATCCGCCTGCTGAAAGCCGCCAAAGCCGAAGGCTCGGAAGAAGCCACCTATAACCTGAAAATATTCTTTGAATCCAACCAAACCAATATACAATAAAACATGAAAACCCGGTATGTCCTTTCTTTTCTTCTGCTCGGTAGCGCCCTTTCCGTTTCCGCACAGAAAACGGCTGTCAAAAGCAACCTGCTTTCCGCCGCCAACGGTGCGCTGAATGCCGGTGTGGAATATGCCTTCGGCCCCAAATCCACATTCGATTTGTCCGGCAGCATACGCCCGTGGAAACGCACGGAAGGATATGTCAACAAATATTGGCTCATACAACCGGAATACCGCTACTGGACTTGCCAGAAATTCAACGGCAGTTTTTGGGGAGCCTATCTCAACGGAGCGCAGTTCAACATAGGAGGGAAAAAGATGCCTTTCGGACTCTTCCCCTGGCTGAAAGAGCACCGGTATGCAGGCTGGCTGGCAGGTGGAGGCATAAGCTACGGATACCACATCCTGCTCAACCGCCACTGGAATATAGAAGTTTCCGTCGGTGTAGGGTATGAATATATCGACTATAAGAAATATAAATGCCCCGACGTGTGCGCCGAGCTACTGGAAAAAGGCCATTATCACTATTTCGGCCCCTCCAAAGCATCCCTGAGTATAGTTTACATATTTAACTAAAGAGCCATGAAATACTTATTCTATCTTATATCATTTATTTTTCCTGCGCTTTGCTCATCGGCGCAGCCGGCAGAACGGGACAGTTCGATTTACATCGCCTCCTCCCGGCTCTACCGGATGGGAGAAAGTCTGGTAGTGTCCATGCAAGTAGACATTACCAGGCAGATTCCCTCCAACGAATCAGTCATACTGATTCCCCGGCTCAGCGACAGCCTGGACAACTTCATCCAGCTTCCCGCCATCTATGTGAACGGTCGTAAACAGCATATTTTCTTCCAGCGTGAAACCGGCAGACAGGAAAAAGACTATGAAGAGTTACGCCGCCGCAATGACCGCAAGCAAAGCGTACACTACTTGCGCAGCATCCCCTTCACCCACTGGATGAAGCATGCCTCCTTGCATCTCATCGAAAAAGAATGCGGATGCGGAGTCCCCCGCCATACAGACTCCACCTATCTGACCCGCCTGAACATCCTTCCCGATATCCATCCGCACGTAGCGTTCATCACTCCGCAGATGGAAGAAAGGAAAGTGCGCGAAGAAAGCGGACGTGCCTATCTGGACTTCCCGCTCAACGAAACAACCATCTATCCCGAATACAGAAACAATCCGGCCGAACTGGCAAAGATAAAGCGCAGTATCGACCTGATAAAAAACGATACCAATGTAGTCATTTCGCATATTGACATTCACGGATACGCCTCTCCCGAAGGCCCCTACTCCAACAACGAGCGTCTGGCGCGGGAACGGACCCGGACCCTGAAAGACTATGTATGCAGCCAATATTCTTTCAACGATACATTGTTCACCACCCATTACACCCCCGAAGACTGGGACGGATTTGTCAAGTTGCTGACCGACACCGTTATCACCCATCGCGAGGAACTGCTACATATTGCAGAAAGCAAAAGCAGCCCCGACGGGAAAGAACGGAAAATACGGAAACGTTATCCCGAAGAGTTCCGTTTCATCCTGCAACATTGGTTCCCCGGCCTCCGCCATTCAGACTACACCATCCACTATGTGGTACGTCCGTTTACGGTAGAGCAGGCCAAGCAGGTATTCCAAAGCAACCCCAAGAATCTGAGTATTGAAGAGATGTTCCGCATAGCCCGGACCTACCCTGCCGGCAGTCCGGAATACAATAAGATTTTCATGACGGCGGTTCTGCTTAATCCGGAACACCCCGTTGCCAAATCTCAATGCAGCCTGCATCCTGCTCTCGCAGGGAGATACCAAAGGCGCCTCACTCTATCTGGACAAAGCCGGTGAGACTCCCGAAAAGACCCTTTTGCAAGGTATCATGCAAATGCTGAACGGGAATTATACCGAAGCGGAGAACCTGCTGCGCAAAGCGGAAGAAGCAGGACTGCCCCAAGCAAGTGAAAACCTGAAAATATTACATGAGATTTATTAATCACATTTTTAACTAAAACTATTTTACATTATGAACAAAAAATTATTATTATCCTTCGCTCTTGCAGCTGCAATGACAGGATGTATCAATGATGCAGATGTTCCCTCAGGAAACGGAGACAATCCGGCTACCGGAGCCAGAGGAGGAAACATGGAGATTTCATTTCTAGTTCCCAACTCTTCCAACGGCAGCCGTGCCGCTTCCGCCGAAGACTCCGGAGTTTACGAAGACGGAACCGCCGAAGAATACAAGGTGAGCAATGTAACCCTCTATCTGTTTGACTCTTCCAGCAAGAATCTGGTTACTACCATCAATGTAGCCCAAAGCGATCTGGGCGCAGGCACTTCCAGCGGAGAGAGCAGCAAAGAAGGACAAACCATTGTCTATCCTTGCAACAAGGAAATCACAGTAAAACCGGGCAACTATGACATCCTTGCCGTAGCCAACGGTTCACAGACCTTCGAAATAGGTCAGGAATCCACATTATTGGGACAGATTGACGCCTCCACCTATGGAAACGGTATGATAACCAGCGTACCCGGAAGCGGTTTCATCATGTCCAACCGCGGCTCGGCCAATATGAACATCACCGTAGAGTCTCCCGAAGAAAGCGACACCAAAACACAGGTCAGAATCAATCTGGAACGTGCCGTTGCCAAACTGATGGTCAGAAATGACAGCAAGGAAATCTACACGCTGAAGAACCCTGCCGGAGTGACTTACGCCACAGTCCGTCTGAACAACTACAAATTCATCAACCTGGCAAACAAGTTCTACACCTTCCGCCATGTCGCTAAACTGGATAACGCCCCTGAGACTCCGTCTGCTCCGTCATCTTACAGCGTGGAAGCAGGAAACTTCGGTAACATCGCCGACAACAACGGTTACCTTATCGACCCCTATTTCTTCGACAAGACCGTAGCAGGAGCCACTACCAATTTCACAGGCGGTTCATTCTACACCAACCACCTGTCAAAACAGACAGACAGCAACTGGTCGGGCCTTGCCGATGCAGGAAAGTACGTTTCCATGTACTGTCTTGAAAACTGTATGTTCCGTCCGGCACAGAACACGGTGTACACCACCGGCATCATGCTGAAAGGTACATTCACCCCCGAAGCCTCACAGACCATCGGCACTGACGGCAAGCCGGTAGAAGACCCGCTTGTGTTCAAAACACTGTATTATTTCAACTATAAATTCTACACCACGCTGGCGGCCGTGGGTGAACATGGTGATGCCAATATTGATGGTTTGACAGAAGCATCCAGCGATGCAGAACTGGCAGCCAAGCAGATTACCCGTTTCACCAAGAATGAAGGTAATTTCTCCACTTTCTACAACTATTGGATCAAACACCTTGATAACGACAATCCTACCACAATGGGTGTAATGGAGTTCGGTATTGTACGTAACAATATTTATTCTGTCAACATTACCAGCATCAAAAACCTGGGTCCCGGCAATCCGGACACCAAACCCGGTCCGGACGAATACAAAGCATACCTGGACGTAGAATTCGGAGTATATCCGTGGATTGTCCGTGACCAAGATGCCGACCTTGAATAAAACAGTCTCAAAATAGAAAAACAATGAGTAAAACTGCTACTATCCTCTTCGCCCTATGTACTCTTTTCTGTGGTGCATGTTCCTGGGTAGACGATGACCGATCCGATTGTCCCACAGGCTGTTGGCTAAAGTTATCCTATACCTATAACATGCTGAATGTAGATGCCGTGACCACCCAGGTAAAAGATGTCACGCTATTTATTCTCGATCAGGAAGGCAACTATATAGTCCGGGAGGAAGTAGACAGTCTTACATTCCATCAAAATGAATGTACAATCCAAGTCCCCTCCCTGCCTCAGGGAGATTACACCTTTCTGGTCTGGGCAGGATTGGCAGATTCACTTTACCGGCACACTCCCACCTCACTGACACTGTTACGCAATGAGGCGGGAGAACAATCCGAAAAACTTTCATCTCTATTCCACGGGCGGCTGGACAATGTGCATATCAGCGGCGAATATCAGGTTTTGGCTCTCTCTCTTACTAAAAACACGAATATTCTGAGCTGCATATTGCAAAGTCAGTCGGCCGCCCCTCTGGATACAGATGATTTCCGTCTGGAGCTGACAGCCCGCAACGGATGCATGGATCACCGGAATACTCCGACAGACTCCGTTTCCACCTGCTATCTTCCCTTCATGCAGGAAAGCGCCAACTTGGAAGACATACAGGTAGTACATGCCGGAATGAATACATTGAGACTGATGGAAAATGACGACACCCGCCTACGGTTAATCCATCAACCGGATGGAAAAGAGATTTTCGATATTCCGCTGACACCCTACCTGCTTCTGTCACGTAATGTCGAAACAACCTACATGCCTCCACAAGAATATCTTGACAGGCAAGACCGCTATAACCTGATATTTTTCCTGAGCCCGACAAATGATCCGCAGAAACCTTACATATGTTTACAAATGCAAGTAAACGGCTGGATAATACGTATAAATGATGCAGAATTAGATAAATAATCTTTCTGTTTTGAACATTTCAGTCTATATTCGATTCCGTAATGAAAATTACTTTTTATGTAAAATCTATAATACGGAACCTTATGAGAAATAAAAAAAAACTTCAACGAGTTTATGAACAAAACGATTGAAGAGCTGAAAGACGAGAAACGTTATGGCACGGCACACGTCTACCAAAGTACCTTGAACGCTTTCTGCGAATTCTGCGGATGCAAGATTGTTTACTTCCACCAGCTCAACAGGGCCACACTGAAAGAATTTGAGACCCACCTGCGCGACAAGCAGCTGAGCTGGAACACCGTTTCCACCTATATGCGGACACTGCGCGGCGCCTACAACAAAGCGGTGGACCAGAAAATAACCACCGGCAACTCCCGCCTGTTCAATCACGTCTATACCGGAGTGAAAAACGATGTCAAGCGTGCGCTGGAAGTGGAGGAGATAAACAAGCTGCTGAACGAAGTTCCTCTGAAGAGACTACCGGAAGACCTGGTGCGGTGCAGGGTTTGGGCAAACCTGATGTTCCAGCTGCGCGGGATGCCTTTTGTTGATCTGGCCTTTCTTCACAAAAGTGACTTGAAAGGTAACACACTTTCTTACCGCCGGCATAAAACGGGCGGCCAAATGATAGTGGATATTCCGCCAACAGCAATGGAACTGATCAGACAATATCAGAATACCGACTGCAACTCTCCCTATCTCTTCCCCATCCTGAGCGGAACCAAAACCGGAGAGGAGCTGTACATAGAGTATCAGCAGGCGCTACGGATCATGAACTATAATCTGGGCAGACTGGCAAGACGATGTGGAGTGATAACCAAGGTCAGTTCATACACCACCCGCCATACCTGGGCCACCCTTGCCAAATATTGTAATTTCTCTGAACAACTAATCTGTGAGGCTTTTGGACATTCGTCAGTGAAAGTTACAGAAACATATTTGAAAAACTTCAAATATGAAGAGATAAAGAAAGCTAATGATGCAATAATTCTATACGTTTCAAAAAATGGAAAGAAAAGAGCATAAATAGATAAGACGTTGAATATCATGGCAATTTTAGTTCTGTTACTTTGTAAGTAACAGAATTTATTCGGGGACAAAAATAGACAATAAATTGATAACAAACAAGAAATGCCCCGCTTCTTTTCTAAAAATTAATAAAAAAGATTGTCTAATAGATAAAAAGTAATAATGAAATGAACATTTCTTAAATTAGATAAAAATGATGATAGACATCACGCTTCACACAATCAGCGCAATGCATTAAAATGTTATATTTCAGATATTTATATCTTATTCGATTTTTTATATTTCAAAATAAATCCAGCATATTATCGAGATAAATGCGCTCTCTGACATGTATCTGATACTGTGGTTTCGTCATATAGTAGAGCAGAAATTCCAGTATCATGGCACTTCCAAGCCCTCT
>ENA-OQBD01000417-OQBD01000417.1-human-gut-metagenome-genome-assembly--contig:-NODE-417-length-23338-cov-4.128861_pt1 | contig 23338 bp, 25 predicted proteins | sample MGYA00242742_ERZ504543 | MGnify/ENA primary metagenome ERZ504543 (study PRJEB26092, sample SAMD00036239) | human gut metagenome | host: Homo sapiens | study: EMG produced TPA metagenomics assembly of...
CCCTCGCCAGTGGCATTGCAGAATTTGTGATGCGTGTCAGTGTTGCATTATTGTTACCAAAACTGATCGGTGAAGACGGAATTTTTTATGCGGAAATTTGTGCCTGGACCAGCGCAGCTGTTTTATTATTTATAAGTTATATGATTATTATACGAAAATACAAAGATTCATCGGAACTCCCAGCAAAAGGTTTGTAAAGATGCGCTGGCAGTGGTAAAATATATTTCATAGGATGAATGCGAAGAAAAACTTCTTGCAAATCAGCAGGTAATTAAGACGCCGATTGTCAGAAATGGTAAGCAGGCCACAGTGGGATATGAACCGACGGTTTGGAAAAGTTGGTCATAAGATTATGAACAGATTAAAAGTATTTTGGCACAGTTTGCTTTTGTTTATTGGAAGATGTGGATAGATTTTGAAATATACAAAATGTAAAATATGATAATCTGATGCGATTAATTAGTGCTATTGCAAGGGATAATCAGAATACTATGGGGGGTAGAAGATGAAAATTTACGTAGATGCATCTGCAAGATGTGATGGAAACGGTTCCGAATTTAGGCCTTTTAAAAGAATTAATGAAGCGGCAAAGATTGCGGTTGCAGGAGATGAAGTCTTAGTAAAACCGGGTATTTACAGAGAGTATGTAAATCCCGTAAACAGTGGAACAAAAGAAGCGCCTATTGTTTATAGGTCGGTGGAACCCTTAAAAGCAATTATTTCCGGTGCGGAAGAAGTTGACGATTGGAAACTTTATAAAGGTGATGTGTGGGTGACCAGAATCAATAATGGCGTGTTTAATGATTATAACCCATATACAACACCGGTTTATGGGGATTGGTATTTTGCCAAGGATGAAAAACATACAGGCTGTGTTTATCTGAATGACAAGGCAATGTACGAAGTGGATTCTATAGAAGCTTGTGAAAAAGCGGAAGTATATAAGCCGTCGTGGGAACAAGAGTGGAGCGTTTATAAATGGTATGCCTATGTGGAAGGTGATGAAACCGTTATATACGCTAATTTTAGAGGAAAAGATCCGCGAAAAGAAAAGGTAGAGATTAATGTGCGAAGAGAATGTTTTATGCCAAAGAAAGAGCATGTTGATTTCATTACCTTAAGTGGCTTCTTTGTAGAAAAGGCAGCTACTACATGGGCACCTCCGGCAGCGTTCCAGGATGGTATGATAAGCCCACACTGGTCATATGGCTGGATAATCGAAGACTGTGAAATTACAAACAGTAAATGTTGCGGTATTTCTCTTGGAAAATATTACGATGATGAGAATGACCATTATTTTACAAGAAAGCATATAAAAAGTCCTACACAGATGGAGAGAGATGCTGTGTGCCGCGGACAGTATCATGGTTGGCTGAAGGAAGAGATTGGCTCTCATACTGTAAGAAGATGCAATATTCATGATTGTCAGCAGACCGGAATTGTAGGAAGAATGGGCTGTGTTTTCTCAACTATCGAAGATAATCATATTCATCATATTAACAATATGATGGAGCTGGGGGGTGCGGAAATCTCAGGAATTAAACTTCATGCGGCAATTGATGTGTTGATCAGAAGAAATCATATTCATCATAACACCATGGGTATTTGGCTTGACTGGGAAGCGCAGGGAGCTCGAATTACACAAAATCTGTTACATGATAATGATGTTCCGGAAGGTTCTATTAAGTTAGAAGGCGGTATGGAAAGCCAGGATATCTTTATCGAAGTAGGTCATGGACCGACTTTGATTGATAATAATATTTTGTTGTCTAGATATGGTCTCCGTCTTGCAACAGAAGGTGTGGCGGTTGTACATAATCTTATTCTTGGTTCCACCACAGTGGTTGGAGCCGGAACAGATTGGGAAGTGGATGGAAGAAGTCAGCGTCGTTACACACCATATCACATCAGACATAGGACAGAAGTTGCTGGGATGATGACCATTCTTCATGGTGATAATAGATTCTCATTACTACAAATGAAGGAGAGATAGAAGATTGGAAGTATATGTATTAGTACCGGTCCGGAAGACCGTGGTTGCAAAAGTAGTGGGGACATTGATGCTTGTACTTGCAGTAGTGAGTTTGCTTGCAGTATGTCTGACCAGTGGCATTACATTACCGGTTGCACTGGTATGCGGAATTGTCTGGTTTGTTCTGATGGGAAACTCCAAGGAGTTTGAGTATTCTTATTTTGACGGGGAAGTCCGCTTCGCAAAAGTTTTAAACAAGAACCGCAGAAAGTCACTGGGAAGTTATCCGATGGATGATGTAATTCAGATTGCACCGGCCGGAGATCGCAGTGTATCACAATACGAGAGAGAGGGTGTCAAGGTGATTGATTATACCTCTCATGACAAAGATACTGCATATTATGATATGGTTCTGAAAAAGGAAGGCGAGACACTGCTGATCAAATTTGAACCGGATGATAAATATCTGGAAGCAGTGGAGTTTAAATACAGACAAAAAGTAATTCGCAGAAGTACACAGGCGTAAGAAAAAGGGGTGCCGAAATCCGGCATCCCTTTCCTGTGAGTGGATAGTTCTTATTTCGTTTTGTCAGAAGGGGTATCGAGATAATGCATGCGTGAATCCGGTGAAATGGCAGGGGCAACGGATCTGCCCTGTGTGTTCATCAGTTTCAGACAATTCGGACACAGGGTACCGAAAGAAACCGGAGCACCACAGCGCTGGCAGTGCATGCCGGAGATAGTGGAAGCTGTGTCGACCTCATGATATTCGATCCGTCCTTCCCGAATCCACTCTTTGATCTGCCGGAGAGGAATATGGAAATGTTCTGCAACTTCATATTCATTTACAGTGTTGGCGCGGATATAATCCCGCACATTCCGGAAAAGCTGTGCTTCCTGACAAGTGGGACATAGCGTTCCTTCATAATGTTTTGGAAGCGTGCGTCCGCAAAATTCACAGTATTTATATTTATCGGAAGTATTTTTTTCAGTCAGCATAGTTGTCACTCTCCATTGCTATTTACTAGTTACTATTATAACAACTGAACCATGTTTTTTCAATTAAGAAAGGATAACAGATCTGTGGAATATCAATTACAAAGAGAAAACCCAATTGCGGTATTTGACTCCGGAGTGGGAGGAATCAGTGTCCTGCGGGAACTGATCCGGATTATGCCGGAGGAAGATTTTATTTATTTCGGGGATTCTAAAAATGCGCCATACGGAACAAAGAAAAAGAAAAGTACGGGAACTGACGATCGGATGTGCACGAAAGCTGTTTGACCAGGGGGCAAAAGGTCTTGTGGTTGCCTGCAATACAGCCACCAGTGCTGCTGTCCGGAAACTGCGCGAGATGTATCCGTATATTCCGATTGTCGGGATTGAACCGGCACTGAAACCGGCGGCACTTTGCATGGAACATCCCAAAGTCCTTGTGATGGCAACCCCGATGACAATTCATGAAGAAAAGTTTCATGTGCTGATGGAGCGCTACAAAGAGAAAGCACAAATTCTTCCGTTGCCGTGTCCGGGTCTGATGGATTTTATTGAGCGGGGAGATCTCGACGGAGAGGATCTTCATAAATATCTGGAAGATCTGCTTTATTCTTACCGGGGAAAACCAGGTGGATGCAGCGGTACTCGGCTGCACACATTATCCGTTTGCCAGAAAACAGATTCAGCAGGTGTTGGGGGAGAATGTGAAAATTTTTGACGGAGGCGAGGGAACCGCACGTGAGATGAAAAGAAGACTGCAGGAGAAAGATCTGCTTTGCGGCCGGCAGAAACGTGGACAGGTGGTATTTGAAAACAGTCTGACCGATGACAGCAAGATCGAATTATGTAAGAAATTGTTAAATATATAAAATGTCTCTAAAATTTTTGGAATATGATTTTAGAATTTGTTTTTGAAGTGGACATAATATGGACACATTTTTTGCATATACTAGACAATGTAAACGGAAATCATTCCTTTACATTATTCCCTTTTTATTTAATAAACATTTTCATAACTAAACTCCTCGAAGAGAAGCCGATCCGGGAACGGAGAGGCTTCTCTTCATTTTGTGACAAAATGCTGCCTGTGAAATAAAATACACCGTGTGGATGCAGGCTTTCTTTATATGGAGAAAATATACAAAAATAAGTGAAATGGAGATTGGAACTTTGTTAATTATTTGACGAATTAGCGGTTACTTTTTTGGGGGCTGAGGTGTAAAATATACAGAGATTATAAGGAGGTACAAGAAAATGGGTAACATACCGCTTTGGCTGTGCATACCGTTTGCCGGCCTTTTATTATGTATCGCAATTTTCCCACTGGTAAAAGGAGAATGGTGGGACAAAAATAAAGGCTGGGCGGTACTCATCTGGTCACTTTTATTTATTATTCCGTTTGCAGTAAAATACGGCGCAGGCGAGACTGCAGAAACAGTTCTGGAATGTATAGTGAATGATTATCTTTCCTTTATTGTATTGCTGTTTGGTCTGTTTTGTGTTTCCGGAAATATTAATCTGGAAGGAGATTTTGTCGGATCACCGCGTATGAATACCGGACTTCTGGCGATCGGAACACTGCTTTCAAGCTGTATCGGTACAACCGGTGCCAGCATGCTTTTGGTACGGCCGATGATTCAGATGAATTCCTGGAGAAGAAATAAGAGTCATATTATGGTCTTCTTCATTTTCCTGATTTCCAATATGGGTGGATGTCTGACACCAATCGGTGATCCGCCACTTCTGATGGGATTTATGAGAGGTGTACCGTTTACCTGGAGTTTACGTCTGTTCCCGGTACTGGTATTTAATATGGTAATTCTCCTGACCGTATTTTATTTTATCGACCGTCGTGCATATCGCAGAGATATTGCACTTGGCATGCGTCCGGATATTTCCAGGCCAACGACTACTTTTAAAGTCAATGGTCTGCACAACATCATTTTTATGGTTATGATTGTGGCAGGTGTTGTATTAAGTGGCGTTCTTCCGGGAATGAAAGCATTCCAGAATGCAGACGGAAGCGTTATCAGTATTCCGATTTTCCGGAGTGTGAGACTGGCAGTGCCGACACTGATCGAGATTATTATTATTCTGGTTGCAGCGTTTCTGTCATTTAAGACAACGAAATCTGATGTGCGCACAAAGAACCACTTTACCTGGGGTGCCATTGAGGAAGTTGCAGTACTGTTATCGGAATTTTTGATTACCATGCAGCCGGCACTCATGATCTTAAGAGCAAAGGTGCGGAACTGGGACTGACAAAACCTTTAGAGATGTTCTGGGCGACCGGTGCACTTTCCAGTTTCCTGGACAATACACCAACCTATCTGGTATTCCTTACAACGGCAGGAACACTGGGCGCAACCAGTGGTATTGCTACAACCGTGGGAACTGTTGCATTCAAGATGCTTATGGCAATCTCCTGTGGTGCGGTATTTATGGGAGCCAACACATACATCGGAAATGCACCGAACTTTATGGTGAAATCCATTTCGGATGAAAACGGTATCAAGATGCCGTCATTCTTTGGCTATATGTTATGTTCCCTGAAGTTTTTGATTCCGGTATTTATCATTGATACACTGGTATTCTTTTTATAGGAGGTAGAAGGCTATGGACAACAAAGAACAATGCAGAAAGCTGGCGAACCGCATCTATGAACTGGATGAAAAGGTGTACAAGACTTCCGGTTCTGGACTCGGAAAGACATTTACCGGAGAAAAAGCGCGTGTGCTGGATGACCTGACCATGCTTATTGTTTCCAATCCACAGGGGCATTTGCTTCGAAGTGAACTGGCTCTGATCGGAAACATGGCGAGAAGTATCCGGAATAAAGAAGCACGCCATGACCTTTTGGTTGAATATAATGATATTCTGGAAGAAATAGCAAATCTGCCGATGAGCTTTGGCTCGGTAGATATTGTGGATAAAGATCTGGCAGATATGAATTCTTCGATTCTGAGCAAGAAGTTTTCTGAGAAGGATCATTTGGTAATTTGTATCAGCCGTTCCCATGGAAGTGCAGGTACTGATATTGGATTTGCACTGGCAGAAGCACTGCATATCAATTATTATGATGAATCGGTATTGAATCAGATCCTGGATCGCAGAGATGCAAAAGAATTCGGGGCAGATGCGGCAAAAGTCAGCGATTTTAAGCGTTATCATGGTCTGTCAAAGAAAGACGCATCTTTCTTCCGGCAGAGTGCCTTAATCTGTGAGCTGGCAAAAGAGGAAGATATGATTGTTATGGGACGTGCTGCGGATGTCGTACTGACCGGACAGCATATTCCGCATATCAGTATCTATATTACGGCACCGTTTGCGATCCGTGTGCGCCGTATGATGGAACTGAAAAATCTGGATTTGAAACAGGCCATTAATCTGGTGCGTAAGATGGATCATAAGCACCAGGATTATTATCATTCCTTTACCGGTAAGCGCTGGGGTGATGCGATCAATTATGATCTGTGTATCAACAGTGCATGCTACGGAATTGATGAGTCGGTAGAACTGATCGGACGTCTGATCAACCGGCAGGCAAAATTGGTACATCGAAATAAAGATACCAAATAGTGTGGATAAAACCAATAGACTTCCGTCTTCGTTAAACGGCAGTTTAAGAAAACGTTAAGATACAACAGGTAAAACATTAAGCGTACAAAGATATAATTGGAAACAGATAAAAGAAAAGGAGTTTCAGTCAAATGGAAAAGAAAAAATTGCTGAAAAACAAAATTGTTGATACGCTTCCGGTGCTTTACCTTGAAACTGTGATTCTCATGGTTTTAGGACAATTTCTGGGAAACTTTGTTCTCGGAATCCCGGTGGGGATTGCCTATGCAAGAAACCCTGAGATACTAAATTCTGCGTTTTTGAATACGACACTGATGTATGTGATCTTTTGGGGAATCTGGGCCGTGGCATTGTTCTGGATCGGTATCCGAAAACGGAATCGTCCGATTTTACAGGCAGTCGGCACGAAACCACAGGGAAATAACTGGAAATATCTGCTTTTCGGTTTGGTTCTGGGATTTGCACTGAATGGATTTTGTATTCTGATTGCATGGCTGCACCATGATATTGTGCTGACCTACGATGCCATTCATCCGCTGTGGTTTGTGGTTGTGTTTCTGACCGTGTTTATCCAGTCGTCGGCAGAGGAACTGCTGTGCAGGGGATTTCTATATCAGAAACTGCGCAGAAGTTATAAAAATCCGGTGGTTGCAATTGTCGGAAATGCACTGCTGTTTGCGTTGCTGCATCTGGCAAATAACGGAGTTACGGTGCTTTCTGTCCTGAATATTTTTCTGGTCGGAATTTTGTTTTCCCTCATGGTATATTACATGGACAGTCTCTGGTGTGCGTTTGCCGTACATACAGCATGGAATTTTACGCAGAACATTCTCTTTGGCTTGCCAAACAGTGGGATCAATGTGCCGTATTCGGTATTTAAACTGGATGCAGCAACCGCCAGGGACAGTTTTGCGTATAACGTTGGATTTGGTATCGAGGGAACGCTCCTTGCGGATGTTGTACTTCTTGTGGCATGTGTATTGCTGTATTTGTGGGGCAGAAAGCATGGAAAGAAGTCTATGGATGTGTGGGCAGAAACATAATATAATTAGTATTTTACGAAAACGGCACCAGGTTACATCTGGTGCCGTACAACTTTGTATTCGTCCCCGGAACGGTAAAAGGGACATTCCTTGTAATTACTCTGGACAAAACGAGCCATATCGTCTTCATCCATATTGACGGAGCAGTAATATGCTTCGTCCTCTTCATCGTATTCATTGTATGCACAAAAATCACAACTGGCCATACAAAAGTTCCCCTCCTTTTATGTAGTGAATCAGGCGATTGCCTGTTAAATAAACTGATTCTGCCCCTCATCGTAATGATAATTGATGGCAGCAAGGGTTTCTGTAATTGCATCTGCATCTGTCATATATGCGGCAGCAAGTTCGGTAAGTGTCGGGTAATGATCACGCAGCTGTGTGTTGACAACAGACAGAAGCATGACAGGATCTTTTGGTAAATTCATAGTATATTCCTCCTTTGGAAACGATTATTGCATATCGGTATAACTGCGCAGGATTTCCTGCAGAAAAATTTGGTATTCATTGACAACGGAATCCGGGGAAATCACACGGATATGTGTGGATAAGCCAGCAAGCCAGCCAAAAAACTGTGGACTGACAGCGACCTGTGCCCGCGCGAGAATGTGGGTATCGTCGTAGGGGCGCATGGCTACACCGGCACCGAAACGGTCAATGATGACACCGGTCATGGAAGTATCGCACAGAAGCTGTACGGTTGTCTCTTCCCCGGCAAACATGCCGAAATTTTTGCGGGAATAAGAGGCGATATCCATCTGTTCGTAATCGGTCTGTCCGCACCGCGCCTGATCCACAGCGGAGAGATCAAGCATCTTGTCCACGCGGTAATGTTTCATTTTCCCGGCATCCGCGTCATAGGCAACAAGATAATAGTTCTCGTCATCCCAGGTAAGAAGCCAGGGGCTGACCTGATAGAATCTGCCGTTTTTGCGCAGCTGCATTTCTTTTCTGACATTCCAGTCGAAGTAGTGGAAACGGATCTGCCGGTTTTCTGCAATGGCAGAGTGGATGACGTCCACACTGTAATAGATTTTTTCATTGCTGGTTTTGTTGCGGTCTGCAACGACAACCTGACGCTGTAGTTTTTTCGCATCGTTTTTACTGACAAGCTGTTCCAGTTTGCCAATCAGCTGCCGTGATTTCTTTGTGGTAATAAATTTGGAAGACTGTACCAGATCAACAAGCAGTTTGACTTCCGGCAGCTCAAATGTGCGGTCTGCTATGCGGTAACCGGCATGCGCGCCTTCGGTCCGGATGATGTCATAACCATAATCACAAAGCGTCTGGATATCGTTATAGATGCTTTTACGCTCCGCCCGGATGCGGTTTGCCGCGAGGTGGTCGATGATCTGTGGGGTAGTGACGGTATGGGTTTCATCCGTGTTCTGACGCAGATAATCCAGAAGGAATAACAGCTTTTGTTTTTGATTCACAGATTTGGGCATGACAGTTCTCCTCTTTCAAATAAAGCGAAAACCCGGCGGAAAAACCGCCGGGAATTACATTATCGTTTACACTTGGTTGCTGCTTCCACAAAACCACGGAACAGTGGATGTGGACGGTTTGGTCTGGATTTTAATTCCGGATGTGCCTGTGTGGCAATAAACCATGGGTGATCCGGGAGTTCGATCATTTCTACAATTCTTCCGTCCGGAGAAGTTCCGCAAAGTTTCATGCCATGCTCGGTGAGAGTGGCACGATAATCATTGTTTACTTCATAACGATGACGATGACGCTCGGAAATCTCAGTGGTTCCGTATACTTCATATGCTTTGGAATCCTTGTCCAGTACACAAGGATAAGCGCCGAGTCTTAAGGTACCGCCGATATCTTCTACACCGTCCTGGTCCGGCATCAGTGCAATGACCGGATGTGTTGTGTTCGGGTCAAGTTCGATACTGTGTGCATCGTTGAATCCGCATACGTGACGTGCAAATTCAATGATGGATACCTGCATGCCGAGGCAGAGACCAAGGTACGGAATCTTGTTCTCGCGGGCATAGCGTGCGGCAAGGATCATTCCCTCGACACCGCGCAGACCGAATCCGCCGGGAACAAGGATACCGTTTACATCACCCAGCACCTCATCTACATTGTCTACATTTAATTCTTCGGAGTCTACCCATTTGATGTCGATTGTTGCATGCTCTGGAATACCGCCGTGCTTTAAAGCTTCCACAACGGAAATGTAAGCATCGTGTAATGCGGTATATTTTCCGACCAGTGCAATCCGGACTTCCTTGTCCGGATGACGCAGATCATTGACCATGGACTTCCAGTCACTTAAATCCGGTTCCGGACAGTCAAGATTTAAACACTCACAGGCAATTTTCGCAAGATTTTCTTTTTCCATCGCCAGTGGAGCTTCATATAAATACTCAACATCCAGATTCTGCAGTACATGTGTGTTCGGAACATTACAAAACAGTGCGATCTTGTCCTTTAATCCCTGATCTAACGGCTGCTCGGAACGGCAGACGATGATATCCGGCTGGATACCCATACCCTGCAGTTCCTTGACACTTGCCTGGGTAGGCTTGGTCTTTAATTCCTGTGAGGCGCGCAGGTACGGAATCAGGGTAACGTGACAGAGAATCGCATTCTCATGTCCCACTTCGTGCTGGAACTGACGGATTGCTTCAAGGAAAGGCTGGCTTTCGATATCTCCGACGGTTCCGCCGACTTCTATAATTGCAATATGCATATCATCGGATGTGAAATTACGGTAAAAACGGCTCTTGATCTCGTTGGTAATATGCGGGATTACCTGTACGGTTCCTCCGCCATAATCTCCACGACGTTCTTTTTGCAGAACGGACCAGTAAACCTTACCGGTTGTCACATTGGAATTCTTTGTCAGACTTTCGTCGATGAAGCGCTCGTAGTGACCGAGATCCAGATCGGTTTCCGCTCCATCATCCGTTACGAACACTTCACCGTGCTGAATCGGGTTCATGGTTCCCGGATCAATGTTGATATATGGATCGAACTTCTGCATGGTGACTTTGTAGCCACGCGCTTTGAGCAGACGTCCTAAAGATGCAGCAGTGATACCTTTTCCAAGACCAGATACGACACCGCCAGTGACAAAGACGTATTTTACAGGCATAATTTTCCTCCTAAGTTTTTATCTAAACTACCATAGTTTAATATTATACAGCGGACAACGAAAATATTCCACACTTTTTTATAAAAAGTTTAGAAAGGATAGGAAAAGTTCTCGAACAAAATGTTGATTTTGCGTTTCTTATTACATATAATAAGGGTATTGATTACAAGAGATATACAAGTGGAGGGCTTATGGACAATCAGGCACCGAATAATTATAACAACGGAAACTATAACGGTGGCAATAATTATAATAACGGAAATAATGGAAACAACGGTAATAACGGAAACAACGGTGGCAACAACGGAGGAAAGAAAGACAACCATAACGGACAGATGATCCTGGGATTTATCATGGTCACTCTGGTGGCACTCTTTTTCCTGTCATTTTTTGCCAACCGGTTTTCACAGATGAGTTCGAAGGAAACTACATACTCCGAATTCCTAAAACAGCTGGAAAAGAATAATGTCAAAACGGTGGAATTCAGCAATTATGAGATGGATTACACACTGGTGGACGTAAAAAACCATATGAGATAACATATTAACACCGGAATTGTCAATGATCCGGATCTGATCACGACACTCAAGAGTGCAAAGACATCAGAGGGGAAAGCAATTGAAATTTCGGCATCCGTGCCGGACAATACTTCGGCATGGCTGGTAAACATTTTAAGCTTTGTTATTCCGCTGGTACTGATCTGGATTCTTTTTGGATTCCTGATGCGCCGGATGGGCGGAGGAGCCATGGGGGTTGGAAAATCAACCGCCAAAGTATATGTGGAGAAAACAACCGGTGTGACATTTAAAGATGTAGCCGGACAGGACGAGGCAAAGGAATCCCTGCAGGAAGTGGTGGATTTTCTGCACAATCCGAAGAAATACAGCGATATCGGGGCAAAGCTCCCGAAGGGTGCACTTCTTGTCGGACCTCCTGGAACCGGTAAGACATTGCTGGCAAAAGCAGTTGCCGGAGAGGCAAAGGTTCCGTTTTTCTCCCTGGCAGGTTCTGATTTTGTGGAGATGTTCGTCGGTGTGGGTGCTTCCCGTGTGCGTGATCTGTTCAAGGAAGCACAGAAGATGGCACCGTGTATCATTTTTATTGATGAGATCGATGCAATCGGTAAAAGCCGTGACAGCCGGTATGGCGGCGGCAATGATGAGCGTGAACAGACCTTAAACCAGCTGCTTGCGGAGATGGATGGATTTGATGCATCCAAAGGTATTTTAATTCTTGCGGCAACGAACCGTCCGGAAGTTCTGGATAAGGCACTGCTTCGTCCGGGACGTTTTGACCGTCGGATCATTGTTGACAAGCCGGATCTGAAAGGCCGTCTGGAAACTTTAAAAGTACATTCCAAGGATGTACACATGGATGAAACGGTAGATCTGGATGCACTGGCACTGGCTACTGCCGGTCTGGTGGGATCGGATCTTGCCAATATGATTAACGAGGCTGCCATCAATGCGGTAAAGAATGGACGAAAGTTTGTCAATCAGTCGGATCTGTTTGAAGCATTTGAACTTGTGGCTGTCGGTGGAAAAGAGAAAAAGGACCGTGTCATGAGTGATAAGGAGCGTAAGATTGTCTCTTATCACGAGGTAGGGCATGCACTTGTTTCGGCACTTCAGAAAAATACAGAGCCGGTTCAAAAGATTACTATCGTACCGCGTACCATGGGAGCATTGGGATACACATTACAGACACCGGAAGAAGAAAAGTATTTAGAGACCAAAGATGAACTTCTTGCAAAGATTACGACCTTTATGGCAGGACGTGCAGCGGAGGTACTTGTATTCCACTCAGCGACCAGCGGTGCAGCAAATGATATTGAGAATGCAACAAAGATTGCGCGTGCAATGGTTACGATGTATGGTATGTCAGATACGTTTGGCATGATGTGTCTTGCTACGGTGGAAAACCAGTATCTGGATGGCCGTGCCGGTCTGATCTGCGGAGAAGATACCGCAGGACAGATTGATAAGGAAGTGCTTTCCATTATTAATAAAAGCTACGAGGATGCAATGCAGATGCTGACAGAAAATCGTGACATTTTGGATCATATCAGCGATTATCTGTACGAAAAGGAGACGATCACCGGCAAGGAATTCATGAAGATTTTCCGCGAAATGAAAGGACTTCCGCAGGAAGAAGATAAAGAGTCACTGATGCCGGATGACACAGCGGATGAGAAAAAAGCATCACAGGAACCGCGTGTGTTATCCCAAAGAAAATAATGAGGCGAAAGACGACACTTCAATTGCAGAGGATAGCCAGTCCAAAGCTGCGATTGTGAGTGATGATATGTTTGAGGAATAATTCATGTTCGACTTTCAGGAAGAATTACGTAAACTCCCGGATCAACCGGGAGTTTATATTATGCATGACAAAACAGATGCGATCATATATATAGGAAAAGCAGTCAGCCTGCGCAAACGGGTGCGGCAGTATTTTCAGCCGAGTCATGATGAGGGCATCAAGAAAAAACAGATGGTGGAGCACATTGCACGGTTTGAGTATATTATTACCGATTCCGAGCTGGAGGCTTTGGTGCTGGAGTGCAATCTGATCAAAGAGCACACACCCAAATATAATACGATGCTGCGGGATGACAAGACGTACCCTTATATCCGGGTGACGGTGCAGGAAGATTTTCCGCGGGTTCTTTTTTCCCGCCAGGTAAAAAAAGATAAGTCTCGTTATTTTGGACCGTATACGAGTGCCGGTGCGGTAAAAGATACGATAGAGCTGATCAATAAACTTTATAAACTGCGCACCTGTAACCGTAAGCTTCCGAGAGATATCGGATTAGAACGTGCCTGCTTGAATTATCATATTCATCAGTGTGATGCTCCCTGTCAGGGGCATGTGGATAAAGAGACGTATGGAAAGCAGGTCAGTAAGGCACTGGAATTTTTAAATGGAAACTATGGACCGGTAATACGTGAATTAAAAGAAAACATGCAGAAGGCATCCGAGGAGATGGAATTTGAGCGGGCCATCGAATACCGTGAGCTGTTAAACAGTGTCAGTCAGATTGCACAGAAGCAGAAGATTACCAATACGGATGGGGAGGACAAGGATATCATTGCGTTAGCGAGCGATGACCGGGATGCTGTCGTTCAGGTGTTTTTTATCCGCAGTGGAAAGATTATCGGAAGAGATCATTTTCATGTGCGTGTGGGATCAGAAGAAAGCACAGGGGATATTCTGGTAAATTTTGTGAAACAGTATTATTCTGGGACGCCGTTTGTCCCGCGGGAAATCATGCTCCAGGAAGCAATCGAAGACATTCCGGTGCTGGAAGAATGGCTGAGTGCCAAACGCGGGCGGAAAGTGACGATACGGATTCCGCAGAAAGGACTCAAAGAAAAGCTGGTGGAGCTGGCTGCGAAAAATGCACAGTTGGTGCTCAGCCAGGATAAAGAAAAGATTAAGAGAGAAGAAGGGCGTACCATCGGCGCGGTAAAAGAGATTGAGCAGCTGCTTGGCATGAAAGGGCTTAATCGTATGGAGGCCTATGATATTTCTAATATTAATGGATTTGAAACCGTAGGTTCTATGATTGTATACGAAAAAGGACGGCCGAAACGCAGCGATTACCGGAAATTTAAACTCCGCACGGTATCGGGACCGGATGATTACGCTTCCATGCATGAGGTCCTGACCCGGCGGTTTACGCACGGCATGCAGGAACAGAAAGAACTGGAAGAAAAAAAGTATGCCACAGGAAGTCGGAAGTTTTACACGCTTCCCGGATATCATTATGATGGATGGTGGACGCGGCCAGGTAAATATCTGTCTGCAGGTGCTGGAAGAACTGGGACTAGATATTCCGGTCTGCGGTATGGTAAAGGATGACAATCACCGTACAAGGGGACTGTATTTCCACAATGTGGAAATTCCGATTGACCGGCATGGAGAGGGATTTAAACTGATTACCCGGATTCAGGATGAAGCACACCGGTTTGCCATTGAGTATCACCGGTCTTTGCGTTCCAAGGCACAGGTACACTCCATTTTAGATGACATTGAGGGAATCGGACCGGCCAGAAGAAAGGCACTGATGCGCAGATTCCAGTCTATGGAAAATATGAAAAACGCATCTGTGGAGGAGCTGGCAGAAACCGACAGCATGAATCTGGCGGCTGCACAGAATGTATATGATACCCTGCATTCCGGACCGGCTTAGCAACTTGTGATATGGAAAGATTCATGGTACAATCTGTTTATAAAAAGGCAGTCCGGCACAGGTACTGCTTAATATGAGCCACAGGGGGAAATGAATATGTCAAATGGAAGTGTTAGTGTTGCAAAAGTTGCGCAGGTTTTAAATCTGAAAAATTTTACGCCGGATATCAATCTGAAAAAATGTAAGATTATTTCCAGTGATGTGAATCGTCCGGCATTACAGCTGACCGGATATTTTGAACATTTCGAAGAATCAAGAATACAGATGATTGGAAATGTAGAATATACGTTTATCCAGCAGATGAGTGATGCGGAAAAGAAAACCCGTTATGATGCGTTTCTGAAGTTTGATATCCCATGTGTGATTTTCTGCCGCAGTCTGCAGCCAGATGAAATTTTCTTAGAAGAGGCAATAAAAAATGAAGTGCCGGTTCTTGGTACGGACCGTCCGACTTCTGAATTTATGGCAGAGCTGATCTATACACTGGGTGAAGAACTGGCACCCTGTATTACCGTTCACGGGGTTCTGGTCGATGTATATGGCGAGGGTCTCATGATTACAGGTGACAGTGGAATCGGAAAAAGCGAGGCGGCTCTGGAACTGATCCGCCGCGGACATCGTCTGGTTACGGATGATGTAGTGGAAATCCGCAAGATCAATGAACATACACTGATTGGAACTTCTCCGGAAGTGACCCGGCATTTTATTGAACTGCGGGGCATTGGCATCATAGATGTAAAGACCCTGTATGGTGTGGAGTGTGTTAAGGAAAAGCAGCAGATTGATCTGGTGATCAAACTGGAAGACTGGAAGAAAGATGCGGATTATGACCGCCTGGGACTGGAAGAAGAATATATCGAATATCTGGGCAATAAGGTAGTATGTCATTCCCTTCCAATCCGCCCGGGACGTAATCTGGCTGTTATTTGTGAGACTGCGGCTGTCAACCACAGACAGAAGAAGATGGGCTACAATGCGGCACAGGAATTGTATCGCAGAGTCCAGGCAAATATGACAAAAAGCAATGATGAAGAATAGACGAGAGTAAATGAGGAGATGTAAGAAATCATGGAAAAAAGAAGAATGCGTGGGAGAAATACCCGGAAGGAACCGAAAGACAGGATGTATTTACATTTGCGGAAGAATACCGTAAGTTTATATCTTCCTGCAAGACCGAGCGCGAGTGTGCAGCGGAATTTTACCGGCAGGCAAAGGAAGCCGGATTTACAGATCTGAGTGAAAAGATCGCGCAGAATGCAAAATTAAAAGCCGGAGACCGCATTGTTGCCAATAATATGGGAAAGGGTCTGGCTCTGTTTGTGATCGGCGAAAAAGACATCGAGGAAGGAATGAACATTCTCGGCGCACATATTGATTCCCCACGTATGGATTTAAAACAGGTACCGTTATATGAAGATACGGAGATGGCACTGTTAGATACGCATTATTATGGAGGTGTGAAGAAATACCAGTGGGTGACACTTCCACTTGCACTGCACGGTGTAATCTGTAAAAAAGACGGCACAACGGTTACGGTCAATATCGGAGAAAAACCGGAAGATCCTGTTTTTGGCGTGAGTGATCTGTTGATTCATTTAGCGGGAGAACAGATGGAGAAAAAGGCATCCAAGGTGATCGAAGGAGAAAACCTTGATCTGCTTGTCGGAAGTATTCCGGCAGCAAGTGATGATGAAAAAGAGAAAAAAGAGATGAAAGACCGCGTAAAGGCAAATATTTTAAATATTCTGTCCAAAGAGTACGGTGTGGACGAGGAAGATTTTCTGTCTGCGGAGATTGAAGTTGTCCCGGCAGGGGCTGCCAGAGATTACGGCTTTGACCGCAGCATGATCATGGGATACGGACATGACGACAGAGTGTGTGCTTATCCGTCTTTTGCGGCAATGCTTGAGATTGAAAAGCCACAGCATACCAGCGTATGTCTTCTGGTAGACAAAGAGGAGATCGGAAGTGTCGGTGCATCCGGCATGCAGTCCCATTTCTTTGAGGACAGTGTGGCAGAGATCATCAATCTGCTTGGGGAATACAGCGAATTGAAAGTGCGCAGAGCGCTGCATAATTCCAGAGTGCTTTCTTCCGATGTATCTGCGGCATTTGATCCGAATTATCCGTCTGTGATGGAAAAACGTAACTGTGCTTACTTTGGAAAGGGACTTGTCCTGAACAAATATACAGGAGCCAGAGGAAAATCAGGTTCCAATGATGCAAATGCAGAGTATATTGCAAGACTGCGCAGAATTTTTGATGATAATGATGTATCGTTCCAGACATCAGAACTTGGAAAAGTAGATCAGGGAGGCGGCGGAACCATCGCATATATTCTTGCAAATTATGGCATGAATGTTATTGACAGCGGAGTTGCCGTATTGAATATGCATGCACCATGGGAAATCATCAGCAAAGTGGATCTGTATGAGGCATTGCACGGCTATGTGGCTTTCCTGAAGGAGGCATAATGGATCAGTGGCTTGAAGAAATCAGGGCGGCATTGCCTGAGCTGGTCGTATATCAGCAGGAACCGATGAAAAAACACACGACATTTCGCGTGGGAGGTCCTGCGGATCTTTACGTGTGTCCAAAGAAACAGGAACTTCCGGTAATTCTTGGCCTGGCTAAAAAGAAAGGGCTTGCAGTGACCGTGATCGGAAACGGAAGTAATCTTCTGGTTGGAGACAAAGGAATCCGTGGACTTGTTATTGAAGTCGGGGCACAGATGAATGCGGTGGAAGTGCAGGGAAATATCCTGCGTGCGCAGGCAGGTGCCCTGCTTTCCCAGGTGGCTGCAAAAGCGGCAGCTGCCGGTCTGGGCGGCATGGAATTTGCTGCCGGAATTCCGGGAAGCATGGGCGGTGCAGTGACCATGAATGCGGGTGCCTATGGCGGAGAAATGAAAGATGTCATCCGGCAGGTGACAGTGCTTACCCCGGAGTGTGAGCAAAAGGTACTCTCACGGGAGGAATTGGATCTGTCCTACCGGCACAGCTGTATTCCCAAGAATCATTTTCTGGTACTGGAGGCAGAGTTGTCCCTGACGCCGGCACCGGAGCAGGAGATCCGTGCAAAGATGGCAGAACTCAGGGAAAAAACGTGTGGAGAAGCAGCCGCTGGAGTATCCAAGTGCCGGCAGTACGTTTAAGCGTCCGGAAGGCTATTTTGCAGGAAAACTGATTATGGATGCCGGGCTGAGAGGCTATGCAGTGGGGGATGCCCAGGTTTCCGAAAAACACTGCGGATTTGTGATAAACAGAGGAAATGCCACCGCAGCAGAGATTTTGCAGCTGATGAAAGATGTACAGGAACGTGTGAAAAAACAGTCTGGTGTGACACTTGAACCGGAAGTGAAAATGATAGGAGAGTTCTAGATGAGATTTGTAATTGTGACGGGCATGTCAGGAGCCGGAAAAAGTACAGCAATGAAAATGATGGAAGATATGGGATTCTTTTGTATCGATAATCTTCCGATTCCGCTTCTGGATAAACTTGTGGATTTTGCAACAAATTTTGATACGCAGATGAAAAATGTGGCGATCGGAATTGATGCGCGGAGCGGTGAAAATCTGGATAAAGTGCAGGATATGCTGGAAATTTTAAAAAGTAAGGATGTCCAGTATGAAGTGCTGTTTCTGGATGCAGAGGATGCGGTTCTTGTAAAACGCTATAAAGAGACCCGAAGAAGCCATCCGCTGGCACAGGGAGAGCGTGTGGATAAGGGAATCATGCGGGAACGTCAGAAAATGGAATTTCTGAAAAAAGAAGCGGATTATATTATCGACACCAGCCGTCTGCTTACGAGAGAATTAAAAACAGAACTGGAAAAGATCTTTGTGCAGGATGAAGAATTTAACAGTATGTATGTTACTATCCTTTCTTTTGGATTCAAGTATGGAATTCCGGCAGATTCTGATATCGTCATGGATGTGCGGTTTCTGCCAAATCCGTATTATGTGGAAGAACTTCGTCCAAAGACAGGAAATGATGTGGAAATCCAGCAGTATGTCATGAAATATGATGAGGCAAAGATCTTTTTAAACAAGCTGGAAGATATGGTGACATTTCTGATTCCGCACTATATTTCCGAGGGTAAGAATCAGCTGGTAATTTCCATCGGATGCACCGGAGGAAAACATCGTTCCGTCACACTTGCCAATGAATTGTACAAGCGTCTGAGTCAGAAAAAAAACCGGGAATACGGATTGAAAATTGAACATCGTGATATCGGGAAAGATGCGCTGAGAGGAAAATAGGATGTCGTTTTCGAGTGAAGTAAAAGAGGAACTGGCAAAACAGTTCGGACGGAGCAGACATTGCCAGATCGCAGAACTGGCAGGAATACTGGAACTGGAAGGCATGCTGGATGAAGAGGGAAAGCTTGTAGTTTCCAACGAAAATTCTTTGCTGCAGACAAAATATGGTCTGCTGTTGCAAAAAATATTTGGAGAGAAACAGGAGGTTTTACAGATCATGCAGACACTGCACTGGGATCAGGAACCGTACCGGTCCCGGAAAATAAATCACCGGAGAGCGGATGGGATGCTGGTGCAGCAGACATGCTGTAAGAGAGCATTTATCCGTGGAGCATTTATGGCAGCGGGATCGATCAGTGATCCGAATAAATCCTATCATTTTGAAATTGTCTGCCATACGCTTGAACAGGCACAGCAGCTGAAAGAACTGATGGAATTTTTTGAGGCGGAGCCTAAGATTGTAGAACGCAAAGAGCGTATGGTGGTTTACCTGAAAGAAGGTTCACAGATTGTGGATCTGCTGAATGTCATGGAAGCTTATGTATCTTTGATGAATCTGGAAAATGTAAGAATTTTAAAGGAGATGCGCAATTCTGTTAACCGCAAGGTAAACTGTGAGACTGCAAATATCAACAAAACGGTGAATGCAGCAGTGAAACAAATGGAAGATATCAAGAGGATCCGGGATACCATAGGGTTTGACAACATTCCAGAACCGCTGGCGGAGATTGCACAGGCACGCCTGGATTATCCCGAGGCAACTTTAAAGGAACTGGGAACTTATCTTGATCCACCGGTCGGAAAATCGGGAGTGAATCACAGATTACGGAAACTTGCCGCAATTGCAGAAAATCTTATATAAAGGGGAACTACGTATGAGCCAGAAGCTATTATTTATTTTTAATCCGCATGCAGGAAAAGGACAGATTAAAAATCATCTTGTAGATATTGTGGACATGATGGTGAAGGCAGGATTTGACGTGACAATTTATACCACACAGGCACAGGCAGATGCGACGCGCAAGGTGGTGGAAGAGGGTGCGGGATATGATCGTATTGTCTGCAGCGGAGGTGACGGAACACTTGATGAAGTGATGACCGGGCTGATGCAGGCGAAGCTGCATATTCCGATTGGATATATTCCGGCCGGAAGTACAAACGACTTTGCCAATTCTCTCGGAATCCCGAAGGAGATGCTAAAGGCAGCGGAGCGGGCGGTTGGACAAAACAGATTTCCATGCGATATCGGAGATTTCAATTCGGATACCTTTGTCTATGTAGCAGCGTTTGGTCTGTTTACAGAGGTTTCCTATAAGACATCCCAGCAGCTGAAAAATATTTTCGGGCACGTGGCGTATATTATGGAGGGTGTCAAACAGCTTCGGGACATTCCATCGTTCCGTATGCAGGTGGAATATGACGGAAAAGTGTTTCAGGATGAATTTATATACGGAATGGTTACCAATTCCGTTTCTGTCGGGGGCTTTAAGGGAATGACCGGAAATGATGTAAAACTTGATGACGGTCTGTTTGAAGTGACTTTGATCCGCAATCCGAAGAATCCGATTGAGCTGAATGAAATCCTTGCCTGCCTGACAAATATGATTGATGATTCGGATCTGATTTATTCGTTTAAAACCGATGCCGTACACATTACGGCGAAGGAAGAAGTATCGTGGACACTCGATGGTGAATTCGGCGGAGCACACCGGGAAGTAGTCATCCGAAATTTGAAGCAGAGAGTTGAAATATTTTGTTAAAAAATTAACTTTAATTTTTTGGGGAAAAGTGTACTATAATCTAGGTAACTTATGATTAGGAGGAAATACAAATGTTAGTATCTGCAACAGAAATGCTGAAAAAAGCAAAAGCAGGCCACTATGCAGTTGGTCAGTTCAATATCAATAACCTGGAGTGGACAAAGTCCATTCTTCTTACCGCACAGGAATTAAAGAGCCCTGTAATCCTTGGTGTATCTGAGGGTGCTGGTAAGTATATGACTGGTTTCAAGACCGTAGCAGCTATGGTTAAGGCTATGGATGAGGAGCTTGGAATCACAGTTCCTGTAGCACTTCACTTAGATCATGGAACATACGAAGGATGCTACAAGTGTATCAAGGCTGGTTTCACATCTATCATGTTTGACGGATCTCATTATCCATTCGAGGAGAACCTTGCAAAGTCTACAGAGTTAGTTAATGTAGCACATAACTTAGGTCTTTCTATCGAGTGTGAAGTTGGTTCCATCGGTGGTGAAGAAGATGGTGTTGTTGGTATGGGCGAGTGCGCAGATCCAGACGAGTGCAAGACAATTGCAGATCTGGGCGTTGATATGCTGGCTGCTGGTATCGGTAATATCCATGGTAAATATCCTGCAAACTGGCAGGGATTAAGCTTCGAGACTCTCGATGCAATCCAGGCAAAGACTGGTGTTATGCCATTAGTTCTTCACGGTGGTACAGGTATCCCTGCAGATATGATCAAGAAAGCAATCTCTCTTGGTGTATCTAAGATCAATGTAAATACAGAGTGCCAGTTATCTTTCGCAGATGCTACACGTAAATACATTGAGGCTGGTAAGGACTTAGAGGGCAAGGGATTTGATCCTCGTAAGCTTCTTGCTCCTGGTGCAGATGCTATCAAAGCTACTGTTAAGGAGAAAATGGAACTGTTCGGTTCTGTTGGAAAAGCTGAATAATAGAACATGTACAAAAGGAAGTGCCGCATGACACTTCCTTTTTTTCATTTCATAGGAAAAAGGCTGGTATGCCTCATACAAAGAAATTAGAAAATGTACCTGTTTTGTAGTAGAACTGGAAGAAGTAGACAAAAAAGAAGTAGATTTTGATAGAAAAACGTCAAAATGTATAAATTATAAAAAAATTCTAAAAAGAGGTTGCATTTTGTGTTGGAAAGAGGTATCTTAGTTTCAGATTAAACATGAGTTAAGAACGAGGGCGTTCCAATATAGCTATTGGAATGCCCTTTTTTAGTAAAATGACTGATGTTTGGTGAATAAGCGTACAATCAGGGGATTTGATTGTGAAAAGAAAGGATGTTGTAAAAAATGAGTGATTATTTTAACGTTGCAGACATTTTTGGCGAGAACGTATTCAATGACACGGTCATGCAGGAACGTCTTCCAAAAAAAGTTTACAAGAAACTTCACGAAGTTATGGATGAAGGAAAAGAACTTGATCTTGAGACCGCAGACGTCATCGCACATGAGATGAAAGAGTGGGCCATTGAAAAAGGTGCAACCCATTATACCCATTGGTTCCAGCCATTGACTGGTGTAACGGCAGAGAAGCATGATTCTTTTATCACAGCACCGATGCCAAATGGCAAGGTTTTGATGAGCTTTTCCGGCAAGGAATTGATCAAAGGTGAGCCGGATGCATCTTCTTTCCCGTCTGGTGGACTTCGTGCCACTTTTGAGGCAAGAGGATATACAGCCTGGGATTGTACATCACCTGCTTTCGTTCGTCAGGATGCAGCAGGAGCAACACTTTGTATTCCAACTGCTTTCTGTTCCTACACCGGAGAGGCATTGGATCAGAAAACTCCGCTTCTTCGTTCTATGGAAGCGATCGATACACAGTCCATCCGTCTGTTAAGACTGTTTGGAAACACGACTTCAAAGAAGGTAACTCCTTCTGTTGGACCAGAGCAGGAATACTTTATTGTAGATCGTCAGAAGTATTTACAGCGTAAGGATCTGATCTTTACCGGACGTACTCTTTTCGGGGCAATGCCTCCAAAGGGTCAGGAAATGGACGATCACTATTTCGGAGCAATCCGTGAGAGAATCGCAGCATACATGAAAGATGTCAATAAAGAACTCTGGAAACTTGGAGTATCTGCAAAGACACAGCACAATGAAGTAGCTCCGGCACAACATGAGCTGGCACCAATTTATGCAGAGTGTAACGTAGCAGTTGATCATAACCAGATCATCATGGAGACCTTAAAGAAGGTTGCCGGACGTCACGGTTTACAGTGTCTGCTTCATGAGAAACCATTCGCAGGTGTCAACGGTTCTGGAAAGCATGACAACTGGTCCATTACAACAGACGATGGAATCAATCTGCTTGAGCCTGGTAAGACACCACATGAGAATGTACAGTTCTTACTGGTACTTACCTGTATTTTAAAGGCAGTTGATGAGCATGCAGCACTTCT
>ENA-OQBD01000419-OQBD01000419.1-human-gut-metagenome-genome-assembly--contig:-NODE-419-length-23238-cov-3.945437_pt1 | contig 23238 bp, 18 predicted proteins | sample MGYA00242742_ERZ504543 | MGnify/ENA primary metagenome ERZ504543 (study PRJEB26092, sample SAMD00036239) | human gut metagenome | host: Homo sapiens | study: EMG produced TPA metagenomics assembly of...
GTGGCGATCCATTACGCGAGTCGTCACATGAACTGGCTGCACTGCATGTGGGGGGATCGTCCGCGGCGGGGCAATGCGACATGGTCGTGGTGTCGGGCGACGTCGTGCAGGCCAACCCGGAATTCGCTCCGTCGCGTTGGGTGTATGCCGTCGCGGGCATACTGGGCGTGGCGTGCGTCGAGGCGGCGATGGTGCCGCTGTGGAATCTGCTGACGTTGGTGGACCGGCTTGACGTGTTCTCCGGCCGCGCGGTTCGCTGGGTCGATGCGATCATCGCATGCGCGGCGGTGGAGGCGGCGCTGGTGTTGTTCGTGACGCTGTACGGAGGTCTCGCCCATGCCGAATACCGCGACCCGGCGTCGGGTGCCTATGTGGATGTCGCGCTGGGGGCTCCGGGCGTGGTCCTGCTGGGCGCGGTCGGCCTGCTGCTGCTCGCGGCGTTCGTGCTGCTGATGCTGGTCATGCGCTCACTGCTGGCCGCCATCGCCCAGCGAGACGAGCTGGAGGCGGTGATCTGACATGGCGATCCGAGTGAACCTCGACGTGATGCTCGCCAAACGCAAAATGTCGGTGGGGGAGCTGACGGAACGCGTCGGCATCACGCCGGCGAATGTCTCGGTGCTGAAGAACGGGCGGGCCAAGGCCATACGCTTCTCCACGCTTGACGGCATCTGCGAGGCGCTGGAGTGCCAGCCGGGCGATGTAATGGAGTGGGTCGAGGAGTAGGTCGCCCGTCTTCGAGCGGTGTGTCGTGGGTCTAGGCTGCATCGCATAATCGAATATATGTACGAATGTTTGAATCTGTTCTCGGGTCCTACCAGGGCATGGTTCAAACATGCGTTTGATGTACCTACTGCGGCGCAGAGCCAGGCATGGCCGGTCATCCATGCCGGGGGCAATGCTCTGGTGGTCGCGCCCACCGGCTCGGGCAAGACATTATGCGCGTTCCTCTCGGCCATCGACCGCCTGATGACGGGAGAGGCGGATCGTCTGAACGGCTCCGGTGCCATGATCGCTCCGAAGGGCGCGGCTGACGTTTCCGGAGAGCGGCGTCGGACTCGGCGTGTCAAGGTGCTGTACGTCTCGCCGCTGAAGGCGCTGGCCGTCGATGTCGCGAAGAACCTCCGCGCTCCGCTCGACGGCATCGCCGCCGAATGCGAGGCGTCCGGCCTTGCCGCTCCCGATATCGGCATCGCCATACGCAGCGGTGACACGACGACACGGGAGAGACGCGCCATCGCCTCCCATCCGCCGGACATCCTCGTCACGACGCCGGAATCGCTGTATCTGCTGCTGACGTCCAAGGCGCGCGTCATCCTGCGCGACGTCGAAACGGTGATACTCGATGAGGTCCATGCCGTCGCCGGCACCAAACGGGGCGCGCACCTGGCCGTGAGCCTGGAACGGCTGGATGCGCTCGCCGGGCATGCGACGCAGCGCATAGGGTTGTCCGCCACGGTAAGGCCTGTCGACGAGGTCGCGAGATTCGTCGGCGGGATCCATCCCGTGACCGTCATCAATCCGCAGGAGAGGCCCGCGATGGATCTGCGCGTCGTTGAGCCGCTGGAGAACATGAGGGACCTCCAATCAGCCAATGTGCCCGGCCGTGCGGGAGGCGTCGGCGCGTCGGCGGCATCGGCCCCGCATATCAGCGGCGTGACCCCGGCCATGAGACGGCTCGCCGAACGGCGTGGCCTGCCAGTGTCGCCGGATCGACGGTCGGTTCTGGTTTCGCCGGAGGATTCGCAATACGATTCGCAGGCGATCACCGGCGCCGCGGGGGATCGGGCGGGCGGATCCATATGGCCGGTGATCGAGCGGGACGTGCTGGATCAGGTGCTCTCCCACCGCACCACGCTGGTGTTCGTGAATTCGAGGGGCCTGGCGGAGAAGCTCACCGCCAGGCTCAACGACCTGTATGCACAGGATCATGGCACCGATGCCGTGCAGGCGCAGTCACCGGAGGGGCGCAGTGGGTTTTCCCGGCATTACGATCCCGTGGTCGGCTCCACGACGATGCTGGTTCGGTCTCACGATGACGGGGACGTCATCGCGATGGCCCATCACGGGTCGGTGTCCAAGGAGCGGCGCAAGCGGATCGAGGAACAGCTCAAACATGGCCTGCTGCGTTGCGTGGTGGCCACCAGCAGCCTGGAATTGGGCATCGACATGGGGTCGGTGGATCTGGTGATACAGATATCGCCTCCGTTGTCGGTATCGTCAGGATTGCAGCGCGTCGGACGCGCGGATCATCGTGTCGGAGGGGTGTCCCACGCGCTGATCTACCCTCTGACCCGGGAGCAGATCATCGGGGCGGCGGCGAGCGTGGAAAGCATGCGGGCCGGCGACATCGAACCGATATCGGTGATCCGCAACCCGCTGGATGTGCTCGCCCAACAGACCGTCGCGGCCGCATCGATGGAGGACCTCGGGCCGGACGACTGGTATGCGACGGTATGCAGGTCGGCACCCTTCCGCGACCTCGACCGCGGCACGTTCGACTCGGTGATGGGCATGATGACGGGGGCCTACGACAGCGAGGACTTCTCCGCCTTCCGCCCCTGCCTGATGTGGAACCATGATGAGGACCTGATCTCCGCCCGCCCCGGGGCGCAGCGGCTCGCCGTGACCAGCGGCGGCACGATTCCAGATCGCGGACTGTACACCGTGGTGCTGCCCGAGACGGATGGGGGCAAAGGGCCCTCGAAGAGTGGGGGAACTCGACGAGGAAATGGTGTACGAGTCCCGGTGTCGGCGACATCATCACCCTGGGTACATCCACATGGCAGATTGCAGGAGATCACCCGCGACCGCGTCGATCGTCACCCCGGCACCGGGCGGACGGCCCGTCTGCCGTCTGGCATGGGACGGCAGCGGCAGAGACTGCGGGTTCGGTACGGCCGAAGGCGCTTTCATCCGGCAGGTCTGCACTGGACTGACGGATGCCGCAGAAGCGGGCCATCCACGGTTCGACACCGCCACGGCAGACCGCCTGCACGATGACGGGCTGGACGACAACGCCGTGGAAAACCTCGCCCGACTGCTGGCGGAGCAGAGGAAGGCCACCGGCGTCGTGCCGGATGACCGCCGCATGGTGATCGAACGTTGCCCCGACGACGAGGGGGACTGGCGGGTCATCATCCATTCCCGATATGGCCGTCGCGTGCATGAGCCATGGGCGATGGCAATCACCGCGCGTCTCAAGCAGCGTTATGGATTCGACGGCCAGGCATACGCCGCCGATGACGGCATCGTCCTGAGGCTTCCCGCCCAGGAGCATGACATCGATGTCCCGGATCTCATCAGGTTCGACCCTGACGACATGCAGCGCATGATCGAGACGCAGGTGGGGGAGACGGTGCTGTTCGCGGCCCGGTTCAGGGAATGCGCCGCACGCTCGCTGTTCCTCCCCAGAACCGATCCCGGCAGGCGCGTGCCGCTATGGCAGCAGAGACTGCGTGCCGCGCAACTGTTGAACGCCGCGCGGCTGAAACGCAATTTCCCGCTGCTGCTGGAAACCGCCCGCGAATGCCTGCAGGACGATTACGACATGCCCGCGTTGCGTCGCATCATGACGGACATTCAGTCGGGAAACATCGGTCTGGTCGATGTGACGACCGACATTGCGTCCCCATTCGCCGAGAACCTGCTGTTCGGCTATGTGGGCACCGTCATGTACCAGTACGACGTGCCTCAGGCGGAACGATCGGCGCAACTGCTGTCGATCGATCCCGATGTGCTGGAACGGCTGCTGGGGCAGGCCGATTTCTCGGCGATCATGGATCCTCGGGCCGTGCATGAGGTCGAGGAGGAGCTGGGGCGCAGGACGTTCTGGAACGAGCTGCCGGACGATGACATCGATGGCCGGGTCGCAAGATACGCCAAGACGCACGGGCCTTTCACCGTCGAACGGATGATGGCGGACCTGTCGATCGACGCGTCCGGCGCGGTGCACGCCTTGGACATGCTCAAAGCGCGAGGAGAGATCCTTGACGGCATCGCCGCCGAGGACGGAGGAAAGGCATGGCTGCACAAGGAGGTGTTCCGACGCATCCGGGCCAGGTCGCTGGCCAAGGCCAGAGCCGAGACCAAGCCCGTCGAATTGAGCGAATACCAGACATTCCTTATCGGGCTGCAAGGTGTCGGGCCGGTGGGCGGCGAACGATATGACGGCGAAGACGGGGTGATGCGTGTCATTGAGCAGCTGGAAGGCGTCGCCCTGCCTCCCTCGGTATGGGAATCGTCCGTATTGCCGGCACGGGTGCGCGACTATCGTCCGGCGATGCTCGACGGCCTGCTCTCCTCCGGCGAGATCGTCTGGGTGGGTTCCAAGACCACCGGCAGCAAGGCGAAGGAACCAGGACTCGTCGCATTGCATCCGGCGGACTCCCTGCTTCTGACAGTGCAGGATGGGGAGAAGAACGGCGGAGCCCCCGGGGAGCCGGTCACGCTGCCGGATGCGGTGATGGCCGTGCTGGCACCGGGCGGGGCATATCATGCGAATCAGCTCGCAGGGATGACGCGCGCGGCATGGGACGCGTCGTCGGAATGCGTGGACGAATCCACCGGCGAGATATTGCCTCACCCATGGTCCGACTCCCAGTTCGAGGAGGCCCTATGGTCGCTGGTCTGGCAGGGGAAGGTCACCAACAGCTCGTTCGATCCGCTGAGATCCCTCGGAGCGTCATCCCATGCGGTGAAGGCCCCAGCCCGTGCATCACGGCGCAGGGGTGCCGGGTGCATGGGTCACGGTGGATCCCGGCGAACGATGACGGGACTATGGTCCGCCGTGCCTCATGCAGATATGCAGGAGCGTCCGCGGAGCGGGTCGCCATCGCGCGGGTTGAGGCGTTGCTGGACCGTTACGGCGTCATAGCTCCGCCCATGATCGACAAGGAACGTCTGGCCGGCGGATTCTCGGGCCTGTATCCGGTGCTCAGACGCATGGAAGAGCATGGCGCATTGATGCGCGGCATGTTCGTCAGCGGATGCGGTGCCGCACAGTTCGCGTCGCGTCAGACCGTGGATGCGCTGCGGGCATGCGCGGCGGAACCCTCCGCGGTCGTGTTGGACGCCACCGACCCCGCCAACCTGTACGGAAGCGTCATCGCATGGCCACGAACGATAGGCGGGTTTTCGATCAGGCCGGCGCGGCGCTCCGGCGCATCGGTCGTGCTCCGGGGCGGACGATTGCTGGCATACGCGGTGCCCCGAAGCCATCATCTGTTGCTCGCGCAGGATGCGGATCCCGCATTGCAGCAGGCCTGCAACGAGCTCGCCTACGCATTGCAGCGAAACCTGCGTGACGGGGGTATTCGCGGGGGTGTCACCTTCTGTGATGCCAACGACGAGCCATTGACTGCGCGAGGCGAGTGGTCGCGCATATTGCACGTCGCGGGATTCGTCCCCGTACCCCAAGGCATGAGGCTCTACTGCTGACAGCCGCCGCCGGTCTCCGATATGTTCCGCCGCCAGCGCTAGGTCACCGGCGTATCTATGCGTGAGGTACGCCATCCGGCATTGCGCATCATCCGACACGGCGTGCCATCTGATATTGCGCGCCTGCAGGAACTGCGCGTCTGCCGAAACGTGGACGGCACCCCCCCCTACGCCCCACAGGTGTGTGTGGGACGATGCTCGCTGAAGGCACCGGCCCCGAAACAGCCTCATCCGCAGAAGGCGACAGGCGCGGCCAGATCGACACCGGATGCGTCGCGGCGCATGTCGGGCTTGGGCAGCTCCACCGGCGAGCCTCCCTCGGTGGAGGCGTGCAGCGGGTACATGCCGACGTGGGCGAAGATCAGGGTGTTCTGGCCCTTGAGGAAACGCTGCGACCTCACTCCGCCGGTGCCGCGGCCCTTGGTCGGGTACATCTCCAACGGCGTCACCTTGGCCGCACCGTTTTCGGTGCCGGGCAGCGCGTCCTTGTCTCCGGCGACCGTCAGCACGACGGCTCCGGACGCGGAGAACATGCCGTTGTCGCCCTCTTCGTACGTCCACGCGATCTTGCCTGCGGGCACCACGTTGAACGTGATCGCCGTGCATCCCTCAGCCAGACGGATTCCCGCCATGCCGCCGGCGGTGCGACCCTGTGGGCGCACGTTCCCGGCATCGAACGTCAGCAGCGAGGAGTCGGACGCGACGAACACGAGGCGGTCTTCGTCCGCCGCGTCGGCGGCGAACAGCACGGAGTCGCCGTCCTTGAGGTCGATGACGCTCCAGGAGTCCATCGTGGTGGGGGCCTCGCGGTTCCAGCGTTTCACCACGCCGGCCCGTGTGCCGATGGCCAGGGGAGCGGGGGTCGGGCCGTCGTCGTCGCGCTGATCCATGGGGATGGCGGCGACGACATGCTCGCCGGGAATCGGATCGGTGCTTTCGGTCATGCCGATCAGCTCGTCGGCCGGTATGCCGCCGGCGACGTTCGTCTGCGGCGATGCGGCGAGCGCGGGCAATTCGACCACATGGGCCAGCACCAGACGCCCGGCGGACGTGACCAGCCCGTACGAGGACCGTGTGGTGGTGCGGAAGATGGACACGATGTGGTCGTCCTTCGTGCGTTCGTCGCTCGTCGACCGTGACTCCCAGGCATCCAATGCGGCCGGGGTGGAGCGCGCTATCGTGCCGGACGCGCCGAGCATCACCGTGCACGGCTCGTCGTCGATTTGCAGCGCCGCGACTGCCGCGGCATCCTCGCCGGCCTTCCTGGCCGCGGCCGCGGCGGCCACGTCCGCTTCGGCCGACGACAGGGTGGCCGCGGCTGCGGCGGCCTTCATCGCGGCCGCGTTCACGCTGTCGTCTCCATGAGGGGTCACCGGCGTCAGCGTGCCGTCCTCGGCCTCGTCCAGCAGCACGGTACGGCGAGGCGTTCCGTATTCGGCAACCGCCTGATCCATTTCGTCGACGACCACGCGGTCCAGTTCCTGCGCGGAGGCCAGTATACGCTCCAGCTCCTCGATCCGCCGCTTGAGGTCGTCGCGCTCCGCCTCCAGCTCGATGCGGCTCATGCGTGTGAGCCGGCGAAGGCGCAGGTCAAGGATGTACTGCGCCTGCACGTCGTCAAGGTCGAAGACCGCGATCAGCCGCGACTTCGCGGCGTCGGCGTCATCCGAGGTGCGGATGACCTGGATGACCTCGTCGATGTCGATCATGGCCAGCAGCAGACCCTCGACCAGGTGCAGGCGCTCAAGCGCCTTCCGGCGGCGGAATTCGCTGCGCCGGCGCACCACGATGCGGCGGTGGTCGATCCACACCTGCAGCATCTCCTTGAGACCCATGGTGTGGGGCCGGCCATCCACCAGCGCGACGTTGTTCATCGTGAAATTGTCCTGCAGCGGCGTGTGTCGGAACAGCTGCGCGAGCACGGCGTTCGGGTCGAAACCGGTCTTGATCTCGATGACCAGCCTGGTGCCGTTATGGCGGTCGGTCAGGTCGATGGCGCCGGAGATTCCCTCCAGCTTGCGGTTCTTCACCCCTTCGGAAATGCGTTCCAGCACCCGTTCGGGGCCGACCATGAACGGCAGCTCGGTGACCACGATGGCCTTCTTGCGCGCCGTCACGTTCTCGAAATGCGTCATCGACCGCGTGGTGAGTGTGCCGCGGCCGGTCTCGTACGCTTCGCGGATGCCGTTTCGCCCGATGATGATGCCGCCGCCCGGCCAATCGGGGCCCGGCACGTAGCGCATGAGCTCCTCCAGCGTGGCGTCGGGATGCGCCATCAGGTGCTTCGCGGCCGCGACGACCTCGCCGAGATTGTGGGTCGCCATGTTCGTGGCCATGCCGACAGCGATGCCCGAACCGCCGTTGACCAGCAGGTTGGGGATCGCGGCCGGCAGCACGGTCGGCTCCTTGAGCTTGTTGTCGTAGTTCGGCGTGAAATCGACGGTGTCCTCGTCGATGTCGGCGTTCATGCCCAGCGCCGCGGGCGCCAGACGGGCCTCGGTGTATCGGGAGGCGGCCGGGCCGTCGTCCAGCGAGCCGAAATTGCCATGGCCGTCCACCAGCGCGAGACGCATCGCGAACGGCTGCGCGAGACGCACCATCGCCTCGTAGATGGCTGAATCGCCGTGGGGGTGGAGCTTGCCCATCACCTCGCCCACCACGCGGGCCGATTTCATGTACGGGCGGTCGGGCGTCAGGTTCATCTCGCCCATCTGGTAGATGATGCGGCGCTGCACGGGCTTGAGGCCGTCGCGCGCGTCAGGCAGGGCTCGCGCGTAGATCACCGAATACGCGTATTCGAGGAACGACTTGCTCATTTCCTCGTTCAACGGCGTTTCCACGATATGCTCTTGGACCTGACGCGGGTCATAGGCCTGATGAGTCGTGGTGCGATGTGCCATAGGTGCCATTCCCCAATCTGTGCTTCGGCCATCCGCATGGCGCGAATGGCCGAAATGGTGCCGTTGAAAAATCCAATCGTCCATGATAGCGAACAATCATGCCAAGAATCCCGCCCAGCCGTGTCCTTTTCCGACGGACGGTGCTTGAATGGAAAACATGAACGCTGAAATCGCGAGCATGGACGAATTGCTGCAGACGATACCGACCGTTCGGTATGGCGACTGGCGGCGCGACGCCGTACGCGGCGGGGCGCTGCACCTGTCCGCCGTGCTGCCGGCGGTCAGCGCGGCGATAGGGCATCCGGTCGCCACGCGGATCCACCATGATCCGGAGGCCTTGCGCGTCGCCCTGGGGGTTCCCAAGGCCGACAGTGTGATCGTGGCGCTGGTTGACGGCCTTGGCTACTGGAACCTTCGGATGCGCGTCGGACACAGTCCGTATCTGCGCGCATTGCTGCGCGACGAGTCCAACGACAGGCCCATCGCCACATGCGCGCCGAGCACCACCGTTGCCGCGATGGCGGCTTTCGGCACCGGCACGTGCCCGGGCCTGACGGGGATGGCGGGCTACACGCAGCGCAACACCCAAACGGGGGAGCTGTCGCAGCTGATCCAGTTCGACAACGCGATCGCGCCTCTGGACCTGCAGAGGGAGCCCACGGTGTTCGAGACCCTGCGGGCCGCCGGCGTGCGGGTCACCAGCTGCGGACTGCCGAAGTTCGCCGGCTCCCCGCTGACGAAGGCTGCGTTGCGCGGTGCGGACTACAAGGGCGATATGCGGCCGCTCGGCCGCGTGAGGGCCGCGTGCGAGGCCTCGAAGACGCCGGGGCTGACGTACCTGTACATCCGCGACGCCGACAAGGTGGGGCACGCCTACGGCTGGGAGTCCGAGCAGTGGACGGCCGTGTTCGAGCGGGTTGACGAACAGCTGGCGCAATTGCACAGGCTTGCGCCGAGGGGCACGCTCATCGTCATCGTGGCTGATCATGGCATGGTCGGTTCGGATCCGGACCAGCGCGTCGATATCGCCGAGAATCCCGAGCTCGCCCGGGGCGTGGCCCTGGTCGGCGGGGAGCCCAGGTCTCTGATGCTGTATGCCGAGCCGGATTGCGACCCGAATGACATCGCGCGTCGATGGCGCGATCGGCTGGGTGACGCCGCCCTGGTGCGTACCCGGGATGAGGCGATCGATCAGGGCATGTTCGGTGTCGTCGAGCCGCGTGTCAGGCCGATGCTCGGTGACGTGCTGGTATCGGCGGCCGGGAGGGCGACCTTCGTGGATTCGCGCATCCAGACCGACAAGGCGACGCGTCTGCCGGGTGTGCATGGCTCGCAGACGGCGCTGGAAATGGACATTCCCTGCCTGATTGACGTGGCGTGACCGTTTCGATGCCGAACGTGTCACGCCGATGTCTCATTATCCGGACGGCCTGTCGCGTTTTTCCGTAAAAAAGGATTGACGTGTCTCGCTGGACAGCGACGGCGGGCCAGACGATCCTACTCGCCGAAGAGAATCTCGTCCCAGCTGGGCACGGCGGAGCGACCCGAACGGCGTTTCGCAGGCGGCGTCTGCCGGTCGGAGCGTTCGGCAGACGTCTTGCCGGATTCGGATTCGATCTCGGGCGCCGTCTGAGCCGCGGAAGCGGACGTGCCCGAATCCGGTGTCGGCCGCGGCGGTTTCGACTCGGCGGCGCCGAGCGCGGCCTCGCCGGCCTTCGCCGGAAGCGCGCCGGTGCGCGGGATGTCGATTGAGGGGCCTTCCTCGGATGGCGCAGGCTCGGTGCGCACGTCCAACGGGGACGCCGAACGTGGCATCCGCGCTTCGGGGCGAGCCGCAGGCAGTGTCGGGGCAGGGGTGTTCCACGCCGACACGGTGCGCTCTATCCTCGCCGAGCGTACCGAATCCCCGGGCAGCGTCGCAGGCAGCATCTCGGAGGGCGTGCCCTCGGTCCCGTCGCCGCGCGCGCCCGTCGCCGTTCCCAGCAGCTTCTTCGCCGTGGAGTTCAGGCATGCCACCGCGTTGTCGTGCATGTTCCAGGACCATTCCGCCCTGGCGGTGCGCCCCGCGGCGTCGAACGTCGCGGTGATCTTCCACGGTTCGAGTCCCCGGCGTGTCGCCTTCCACGTCACCGATTCCATGCCGATGCCGGACAGCGCCAGCGCGCGCTCCACCACGTCGGCGGTGGTCCGCCCACGGCTCTCCTTGGGGGCCGGCACGGTGAGGAACTGCTCGATGGCGTACTGCTTCTCGACCTCGACGGCGGACGAGAAACGCCGCACCAGCGCCTCGCTGAGACGGTATCGTTCCGCCACCCGCGCGGGATCCGCGCCGGCCCGGATAAGCGCCTGAATCTGCGAGATCGGTAGCGTAGCCGAGCTGGATGCGCTGGGAGCCGACCGGGACTCCTCGCGGATCTGTTTCGCTTCCAGAATGGCGCGTTCCAGCGTTTCGTCCACATCGACGAAGAAACGCTCGTCGCCTGACGCGAACACGAGACGACCCGTGTCGTCGACGTGGTCGAACCGGGCTTGTGTGAGCGGGTTCTCAGGCATGTTCACACCACTTTCCTCAGAAAATTACAACTTCTTCTATTGTGCCCCACGTGTCGTATTTTACGAGTATTTCAAATCGTGTATCCTATGCCGAGTAAAAGTCATGTATTCTATGGCGCAGAACGTGCCACCATGATGAAAGGATTCAGATGGCTCAGGATTATGATTCCCCCCGCAATAAGGACGAGGATGAGGAATCGCTGCAGGAGTTGGGCAAGGGCTCGCGCAGCTCTTCAACCGATATGGACGACGACGAGAACGCCATCGCCGAGGATTACGAACTGCCCGGTGCCGATCTGAGCAACGAGGACGCCTCCGTGACCGTCATCCCCATGCAGAATGACGAGTTCATCTGCTCGGAGTGCTTCCTGGTCAAACATCGCAGCCAGCTGGCATACGTCACCGACGACGGCCAGCCGGTGTGCGAGGAATGCGCGGCCTGATGGCGTTCGACGAGACATATGACGAGCCCGAATACACCGAAGTCCTGGTCAAATCGCTTGATCCCGGCCATCCGGTCGAGCTGCGGTACGCCCACGCCGGGGACGCGGGCGCCGATCTGGTCGCCGCCGAGGACGTGACGCTCAAGCCGTTCCAGCGCGCCCTGGTGCCGACCGGCATGGCGATCGCCCTGCCCGCCGGATACGTGGCGCTGGTGCATCCGAGGTCCGGACTCGCCGTCAAGTACGGCGTGACCGTGCTGAACGCGCCCGGCACCATCGACGCCGGGTACCGCGGCGAAGTGAAGGTCCCTCTGATCAACCTCGATCCGGAGCATACGATGGAGTTCCATCGCGGAGACCGCATCGCGCAGCTGGTCATCCAGCGTTACGTCGAGGCGAGGTTCGTCCCGGCGAGCACCCTGCCGGGTTCCGACCGTGCGGAACGCGGTTTCGGCTCCACCGGCGTGTCATCCTGACGGACGATCCTGACCGACGGTGCGAACACGGCCGTCACGGCCCGCAAGCCAAGGCATGCGGGAGACCGTTCACGGCGGAAGATGCCGCGTATGCTTTTTCATTCGCGGCGGGTAGGATGTGATACCAAATACCTGAGAGGGAGGCAGACATGGCCAACGATGAAGCCGAGCATAATGCCGCCCGCATGCTCGGCTGCGAGATCAGCGACGACCCGCTGAACCCGCTGCTGCCGATCATGCAAGCGTGCAGGAACCATCACCCCGACGAGGATCTGAGCATTCTGGAGCGTGCCTATCGTCGGGCGGTCATCCAGCATTCCTCACAGCGCCGCAAATCCGGCGAGCCGTACATCATCCACCCGCTTGCGGTGGCGCAGATTCTCGCCGACCTGGGCATGGGGCCGCTGGTGGTCGCCGCCGGTCTGCTGCACGACACCGTCGAGGACACCGACTACACGCTGGACGAGTGCCGCGCGGAATTCGGCGACACGGTGACCGGTCTGGTGGACGGTGTCACCAAGCTCTCCAAGATGGAATACGGCGATTCCGCTCAGGCCGAGACCATCCGCAAGATGGTCGTCGCGATGAGCCGCGACGTGCGCGTGCTCGTCGTCAAGTTGTCCGACCGTGTCCACAATGCCCGCACATGGCGGTACGTCAAGTCGTCCAGCGCCCAGAAGAAGGCGCGCGAAACCCTTGACGTGTACGCGCCGCTCGCCAACAGGCTCGGTATGAACGCCATCAAGACCGAGCTTGAGGAACTGAGCTTCAAGGTGCTGTACCCGAAGATCTACAACGAGATCGTGGTGCTGGTCGCGCGGCGTGCCGGCCAGCGCGACGTGTATCTCGCGCAGATCCTCGCCGAGATCAACGAGGATCTTGACGCGCAGCACATCAAGGCGTACGTGACCGGCCGCCCGAAGGACTACTTCTCGATCTATCAGAAGATGATCGTGCGGGGCCATGATTTCGCCAACATCTACGATCTGGTCGGCGTGCGCATCATCGTCGACACGATCCGCGACTGCTATGCGGCGCTCGGCGCCGTGCACGCGCGTTGGAGCCCCGTGCCCGGGCGCTTCAAGGACTACATCGCCATGCCCAAGCTCAACATGTACCAGTCGTTGCACACGACGGTCGTGGGGCCGGGCGGCAAGCCGGTCGAGATCCAGATCCGCACCTGGGACATGCACCGGCGCGCGGAATTCGGCATCGCCGCGCACTGGAAGTACAAGGAGAACGGGCAGGCGGGCCGCGCCCTGAGCACGCCCGACAAATCCGATCTCAAACGCGGTTCCGACGACAACCAGGAGCTGAGCGAGGCCGACAACCTCAAATGGATCCAGCAGCTCGCCGATTGGACCAGCGAGACCCCGGACTCGAACGAGTTCCTTGGCTCGCTCAAGGAGGATCTGGGCGCGGCCGAGGTCTACGTGTTCACCCCGAAGGGCAAGATCGTCTCGCTGCCGGCCAGTGCCACGCCGGTGGACTTCGCCTACGCCGTGCATACCGAAGTCGGGCACAGGACGATGGGCGCGCGCGTCAACGGCCGTCTGGTGCCGCTCGACACCAAGCTTGAGAACGGCGACACCGTCGAGGTGCTGACCTCGAAATCCGACAACGCCGGCCCCTCCCGCGACTGGCTGAGCTTCGTCAAGAGCCCCAAGGCCCGCAACAAGATCCGCCAGTGGTTCTCCAAGGAGCGCCGCACCGAGGCCATCGAGGAGGGCCGCGACGAGCTGACCCGCGCGATGCGCAAGCGTAACCTGCCGATCGGCACGCTACTGACCACCCAGGCGCTGGTCGGCGTCGCCGACGAGCTGAATTTCCCCAACCCCGACGCCGTGTTCGCGGCGATCGGCGACGGGCAGATCTCCACGCAGAACGTCATCGCGCATCTGGTCAAGGACGCGGGCAGCGACGAGGTCGATGAGGAGGTTGAGCAGGAGGCGCTGCCGCTGCGCGCGGTCGAGAACGCCAAGAAGAAGACCAGCTCCCTCGGCGTGTCCGTCAAGGGCGTAAACGATGTGTGGGTCAAGCTGGCGCGCTGCTGCATGCCGGTTCCCGGCGACAGGATCGTCGGCTTCATCACGCGCAATCAGGGCGTGTCGGTGCACCGCGCCGACTGTCAGAACATGATCGACCTGCAGCGACGTCAGCCCGAGCGCGTCGTGGATGTGGCATGGACCAGCACCAAGGGCCTGTTCATGGTCAGGATTCAGGTCGAGGCGCTGGACCGCCAGCATCTGCTGTCCGATGTGACCCGTGTGCTGGCCGACCACGGCGTGAACATCCTGTCCGGCTCCCAGGCGACCGGCTCCGATCGCGTAGCGATCAGCCAGTTCAGCTTCGAGATGGCCGACCCGCAGCATCTGAACCGTCTGCTCGCTGCCGTGCGCAAGATCGACGGCGTGTTCGACGTGTACCGCATCACCGGCGCGAAGGATTCCGCCGTGCCACGCCTGCGCAAGATGCAGTAGCCGGGTTCGTTCCAGCGATCGTCTAAGTCTTCCGCCCGTCCGCTGCCGGTTCCGCGTGACCTTTGCAATGCCGGACGGCCCCGGGGATGACGGGCGTGCGGAAAATCACCCTTTCGGACGAGGGCATGACGGCACGATCCGGTGTGTAATCGATAGTGTCATCGATTGGCGGGATCGCCGATGGTGGCACGATGAATATCGACCGGCGCCGGACATCAGAGGTACGGCGCCCATACGGGATCGAGGCAGGCATGTTCTTCCTTCAGCGTAGACGTCGCCCGGCTTTGGCGCGGGTGGTTCGCAACAGCAATGCGACTCTCTGGCGATACGGTCGCCGGGAGTATGACATGGAGGCCGGCGCGGATGGTCGGACGGCCATGACGTCCCCGATGGAACGACCCTCCTGGACGGATTGCAGCGGTCGCCGGGCGCCGCATGCCGTCTCGTCGACGTTGGACGCCGTTCTGGGGCGTGTCCATGACATCCCCCAGTCGGCGATGTCGCGTCTGAGCGGCTCTCCCACGGTGTACGCGCGCTGACGGTGACGTGCCCCGCTTACGGGCGCGGCGATGCGGCCGGCCGCGTCGGGGCGTTCTGCAGGACTTGACCGCTATGAGTACGATCATCATACGTGCCTCGCATGATAATCGCACGTGGTCGTTTTCGGCTTTATTCCAAGGTTTTCGTTTTTTGGGAGGCCTGCCGATCAGCCTCGTTTTCGCCGAGGCATCTACAGGCACGCGAGAACAATCCGGTGACATTCCACCGTCCTGCCGGCGCTCAACGTCTTCGCCGACCGGCACGGAAAAAGAACGATCCGCCTTGTGATTTCATGATGTTCAGCATGGGCGATGCCCAAAAGCATTCGCCCAGCAGTACGTCTCCGTGTCGGACAACAGGCACGCCGGGCACGAGGCCTTCAATGTCTCCGTCGCGCAGAACCATCTGCTCGACGTGGCCGTTCGTGGATGGTGTCCGGCACGCCGGTTCGATGAAAGAAACCGCGAGGATCACGGACGGTTCGGCGGCGACATACCGTTGTTTGATTTCGATTAATGCCCGAACGATCTACGTGGTTGTTTGGGCTGCACTAGTTTACCGGTCCCAAGCATGTGTATGGCGACGCCGGTGGAATTATGTGTTTAGTTCCAAAGGTCTGGACTATTTTTATCCGGTAATTACGGAACGGGTTCCGATGGGATTGCGTGTGGTAAGCAGAAGGGATGCATTGACTGCGATCGCGGCGCATTCGGTTGGTGCGTTGGGGAGTGTTCCTTCGTAGAGGGTGATTAGCACTGCGGAGGAGTCTTCGTCGACGGTGGCCCGTACACCATGACATTTGGGATTTCCCATGGAGAAGAAAATGCGCACGGAGGTGTCCGAGACCACTTCGTATCGGTTCCATGAGGATATATGTTCGTTGCTGAGGTCGGTTCGTTGCTGTACGTCGTTGGAGGATTGCTCCGGTGCCTCTGCTGCGGAATCGTATCCTGCATCTGTACCTGGTGAGCTGGGGCTGGATTCGCTCCCGTTAGTTGCGCATCCCATTACCGTGATACTGGTCAAAGCAAATACCAGAAGCGCAGCAACAAAACGGCTGCGGAAGCGAATCCAACTGGCCATGATGTTGTTTCACCAGTCCTTGTTTGCTGCAACGAACAAGTCGTTGACGCGGCTGTCGAAGTATGGGCCTCGAAGATAGGAATTGTCTGCGGGGCCGTTCGAGGTTACGCTGCGTACATATCCGAGACCAGTGGTATTGCTGTATTCGTCGAGCCAAGGTCCACCGGACGAACCACCGCCGAAATCGCAACCAGTAATATGGTTGAACTTGTAAAGGCCATTCCAACCAGTTTGACTAGAGCCCCCAGCAGGCCCACATGCTTTGGCCTCCGCTGAGGTTCGTTGGATAGCCGAAAATACTGACGTCGAAACCAGTACCTCCGCCCCACCTAAACCCGTGACCACCAACCGCGTTTACAACAGTATCCCCGGAAGTGCTGCCACTATAGGTGGTAACAAAGGCAACGTCTGAATTGAATCCTCGCCCGGATTCACCATAGTTGATCCAGTTATTGAGCGTTCGGAGCGTGGCAGCTTGGTAAGTGCCATACGTGGCACCGTTGCTGTAACCCGGTGCGAATATCCAATTGGTATGCCAATCTTTTCCTGGGCCGCCATGGACACAGTGGCCAGCAGTAACGACCAGACGTTTGGAACGGCTATTGACGGAGGCTCCAGAGCATACGTAATCCTTGCCGTCGGTCTGATTGCGGAAGAAAACTTTTCCGTTGGTCTTTGAGAAATTCGTGACTGGCGTCACAGCCTGTGGCGTGATTGCGTTCAAGATTGCCGTCACGGGGGACGATCCGTCAGTAACTGGTTCGTCTGCCAGAGCCGGTTGTTCGAGCTCGTCAATCTGTCGGTTTACCTCGGTCGTGCTTGTTGGTGTATCAGTGGGAATGGCACTCTTCATGCGTTCTGGAGTCCAGTAGGCTGTGACGATGGGGTCGCCGACGCTTGTGTTATTGGTCGGAACGTAAGTGTAGGTACGATTTGCACCAAGGGCTGTTACCTGTGCACGCACGGCTGTTGTGGTGGACGAAGACAATGGATCACTTGCCATGGGCGATGCGGATGCCGGCACAGTGGTCGAGATAAGGAGAACAGCGGCCGACACGAAGGTTGTGAGGGTTGTGTATGTATTGCGGAATCGAGTCATGTTGATCTCCCCGGGAGTTGGTTCACGTAGGAACTGGGATAAGTATGTCCGTTGACTTTCAGTGTCTACGAACATACGCGAGTAAGACGTTCACAACTTATGATTAGGGCTACATTACATACCTAAATCACAGAAAAATTATAACTCCATGACGCCAATCGGATTGGCGACAGCGTGTTGGATAGGTCCTTAGAGGACGATCCTCGTTCGATGAATTCCTTCGGGCCCGGTATCCGAGGATGGAACGGAGCCGCTGGTCGTCGAATTACCACACGTAGTCGTTGAGGTCGCGCCTCAGTCGCTCGATCGTGGTGTAGCGGTTCCAGTTACACAAGCTCCTTCTTCAACAGCAGGTCGGCGAGGCGCCGACCGTGCCGTCAAGCCGCATCAACGAAGTCGAACGCGGAGCATGGAACCTGCCCGAACTCAAACAACGGTTCCAAACGCTTGACAATGTATAGGAGCATCAAAATACAGAGCAGGAGCCACTCATGGCTGTCGCTGCCGGTGCGCTGATCATAGTGAACCAATTCGTATGACGTTCCACGTTGCAGCTCGGCGGCCCGGCTACCGGCCGTGGCCAGTCCACGGGCCCGCTGCGCCATTCCCCGCAATCAAACAGCAATGCCCGGTCTCAAGCCCATGAGACACTTGGGACCATGACTGCCATCATCATGCGCACCTCGCATGATAATCGCACGTGGTCGTTTTCGGCTCTATTCCAAGGTTTTCCGATTTCGGGAAACCTACCGATCAGCCTCGTTCTCCACGAGGCGCCTACAGGCACCCGAAAATAATCCGGGAGCACTCCACCGTCCCCGCCGGAGCCTGGCATCTTCGCCAGTCCCCAAAATCACCCACCATCCTCGCATTGCGCGGCATCACGCCCGTGACGACACCGTCGGAAAACGCGTTGCGCAGAATACGCCGACAACCAACAATCCATTTCGTTCATCGAACACAAACATCGACATGCAGATAATATCCAGGGAGAAAAACCGTTGGCCCCGCCATCATCATGAATGCGACTGGCGGTGGGGCGGGACGTCGCCCGTAGCATCAAGACCGGCATCCAGGTCGTTCGCGTCACGCAACGACAGCCTGCCGAAATACTTCAGCAAGTCACCATTGCCGAACCAGAAACGCTGCGAGCATCTCGCCACGGATGGCTTGTACAGACCCTCCTGACGCCAGTCAAGCAACGGAACGTCACCCGGACCGTTCCATGTCGTCACGCTGGTCACCTTGACGACGATGCCCGAGACCCGATCCTCCTCGACCCTGGTGACGATGACGGGTCTGACCTTGCCCACGCCGGGATGATCGGGGAACTCGACGCGCATCAGCCACACGTCGTACACTTCCGGCTCACGCATGATCGTAGATGTCATCCGCCGGATCGTCCCACTCCTGAGGCAGCACGATATTGCCCGTGCTTTTCGAACGCTCGAAACGATACGCGTCGTGAGCCGGAGGAACCGGATACCCGTCGGATCGGACCGGCCTCAGACTCGGCGTGAACGGCATGCCCTTGTCACGGACCGCCTGCCGCAGGCAGATCTCCGTGAACGAGCTCAAGCTCAAACCCATCCGCTCAAGCACGTCCGTCGCCTCGCGCTTGACCTCCGGATCCAATGCAATGGTCGTCCGTTCCTTCACAGCCATAGCAGCCTCCCATCCCCTCAATAGGTTACATAATAATTAGGAAAATTATATGCAATATAAACACACGTCACAAGCCACTCACATACATTCCGCTTGATTGGCATCACCGCCCGGTCTCAAGCCCATGAGACACTTGGGACCATGACTACCATCATCATGCGCACCTCCGAAGGTGACATCACCATCAACCTGTTCGACGATCAGACGCCCGTGACCGTGAAGAACTTCCTCGGTCTGGCGACCGGCGAGAAGGAATGGACGGACCCGTTCACCGGCCAGCCGTCCCATGAGCCGTTCTACAACGGCCTGACCTTCCACCGCATCATCAAGGACTTCATGATCCAGGGCGGCTGCCCGCTGGGCAATGGCACCGGCGGCCCCGGCTACGACTTCGACGACGAGATCGTCCCCGAACTCACGTTCGACCGGCCGTATCTGCTGGCCATGGCGAACGCCGGCCTGCGTCGCGGCCGCGACGGCAAGGCGCATGGCACCAACGGCTCCCAGTTCTTCATCACCACCGTGCCGACCCCGTGGCTCGACGGACACCACACGATCTTCGGCGAGGTCGCCGACGACGAGTCCAAGGCCGTGGTCGACAAGCTTGAGGCCGTGCCGACCGACCGTTCCGACGCGCCGCTCGAACCTGCCGGCATCATGTCCATCGAAGTGGTGAAGTAAGCGCGGCGGCAATTCGAAGCCGACACTCCGATACACATGGAAGAGCCCTGAACCCTCGTCGGGTCAGGGCTCTTCATATGCGTGCCGGGTCTGTTACCACCCTCCGGCGCTGCGCGCCACCTCCCGCCAGCGGGAGGGGAGGGAGCTACAGGACGTTGAAGTGCTTGAGCGCGTTCATGATGCCGTCGTGGTCGACGTCATCGGTGATGTAGTCGGCCGCGGCCTTCGCCGGTTCGGTCGCATTGCCCATCGCCACGCCGATGCCGGCGAAGGCGAGCATGTCGGCGTCGTTGCCGCCGTCTCCGAACGCGATGGTCTGCTCGCGCGTCCAGCCGTAATGCCGCATGAACCGCTTCATTCCCTCGGGTTTGCCGCCGTCGGCGGGAATCAGGTCGGTGAAGTCCGGATGCCAGCGCACGCCTCTGACATTGCGACACATGCCGGACAGCTTCGCTTCATCTTCAAAGCTGATGTACGGGCTGATCTGGAACGTCTCATACTTCAGCGCCCTCTCGTGCGGATCGTCGATGTTCACGGTCGGTGCGGTCTTGCCGAGTTGGCGCCACGTGGCCCGCATCGCGTCGGTGATCTGGTTGAAGTAGACGTAATCCTTTTCGCAGTAGTTCGCCACCACGTCGGGGTGCTCGTCAAGCCAGCGGGTGATGGTGACGATGTCCTCGGGCAGCAGCGACTCCTTCTCCAGGAGCCCGTGGTCGTCGAAGCAGTACTGCCCGTTCAGCGCGATGATGCCGTCGAAGTGCACCGGCATCATGTCGAGCACGACGGTCATGTGCGACGGCGCCCGACCGGAGCAGATGAACACCTTCACCCCGCGATCCTGCAGCTCGTGCAGCGCGTCGATGGAGGACTGCGGGATCACATGCGTCACGAAACTCGTCAGCGTGCCGTCGATGTCGAAGAACGCCGCCTTGATGTCGGCTCGCACGGTGGCCGTCGCGCCTCCGGCGCCCGCTGTCATGATGTCGTCCGATGCCATGTACGCAACCTCCGCGATACGAAATTCGGTCATCCCCAGTGTATGAACAGCGCTGGATGGCATCCCGTAACGCGTTATCAGACCCGCCCTGCGACTGCCGCCGTGCACGCCCTATTATACGAACACATATAGGCCGATCCGCCATTTTCCGCCGATTTGCCGCCGTCGCTGCCGTATGGTGGGCGTTGTCAACCAATCAGAGTGGGAACGAACATGACAGCAGCAACATAGCAGGCGGGCTCTCCCGACAATGAGCCGGTGCGCGTCAACCATACCGTGCGCAACATCGTCATCGCCCTCATCGTGGTCGCCGTGATGAGCGCCGGCCGGGTCGTGGAGCGCGGAGATGTGTGCAACGTGTTCGCGGCACCCCAGCAGGCGGTGACCAAGCGGTTCATCGACACGGTATCCGGTTCGGCCATCGGCTCGATCACCTACGAGTTCTCGGGCGACGATGCGCTGGTGCGCGACTCTCTCGGGGGAGCTGTCACGTTCCAGCGATGTCATCGGCTTCGGCACGGCGGCGGACCCCATAGGCTACGAGGACGCCATCGCCGCAGCCGTCCGCGGCAGACAAGGAGGAGACGCGATGAGTCCCTGGTCCCATGCATACGACATCGCCGGTTGCCAGACCGACTGGACGGTTATCAGAAATTCGACCAGACGGTGACCTGGACGGCCGTGATCATCATGATCGTGCTGGTCCAGATCGTGCAGGGCATCGCGAACGCCATCGCCAAGCGTATATTGAAGCTACAGAGGTAACATGGCATGACATCTCGCGGGGAAGGAACGTAAATCATGGTCGAACATGTCGGGGTCACGGACGAGCTGATCGGCATACGGCATTATCTGCATCAGCATCCCGAACGCAGCTTCAAGGAGGTCGAGACCAGCGCGTATCTGGCCCGTCTGCTGCGCGGGCATGGCATAGACGTGCTCGACACGACGTTGGAGACCGGCGTCGTCGCGCTCATCGAGGGAGAGGTGCCGGGACCGCGCATCGCGCTGCGCGCCGACATCGACGGCCTGCCGATCACCGAGGACACTGGCCTGCCGTTCAGCTCGCTGAACCCCGGCGTGATGCACGGCTGCGGCCACGACCTGCACATGACCGGGCTTTTTGGGCGCGGCGTTCTGGCTGGCCGATCACCGCGACCGCATCGCAGGCAGCGTGAAGATCGTCTTCCAGCCGGCCGAGGAGGTGGGCCTGGGCGCCCGCACGGTCGTGGAAGTCCGGCGCGACGGATGACGTGAAGGCCATCATCGGCACGCATAACAACCCGAACTACGCCCCCGGACAGATCGCCATCGGCCCTCAGCCGATGATGGCCGGCTGCGTGAAGTTCAAGGTCACGCTGCACGCCCAGGGCACCCATGCCGGGTACCCGCAGAAGGGCACCGGCCCCATCGAGGCGCTCGCCTCGATGCATCCTCGCCCTGCAGACCATCGTGAGCCGCCCAACATCTCGCCGTTCCACGCCGTGGTGCTGTCCATCACCGAAGTGCATGGCGGGCACGTGTGGAACGTCGTGCCCGCCGAAGCGGGATTCCAGGGCACCGTGCGCTTCTTCGACCAGGACGACGAACGGCTGGTCCACCGGCGTTTCGTGGCGGAGGTCGAGCACACGGCCGAAGCGTACGGGATCGCGGCCGACGTGGACTGGGACTGCATCCAGGTGCCGCTGGTCGGCGACGAGGAGCTGTCCGAGGCGGTCGCGGCCGACGTGCCCTCCTACGCGGCGCTCAAGCCGATACATCCCAGCATGGCGGGGGAGGATTTCGTGGAGTTCTCGGGATGCGGGGCCCGTCTGGTGTTCGCGTTCATCGGCTCGAACGGGGAACCGGGGTGCGCCGACTGGCACAGTCCGCACTTCGTCGGCGTGGACGGCGCGATCGGGCCCGCCGTTGACTTCTACGTCAACGCCTCGCTGCGGGTGCTCGCCGAGCTTCGCTGACGGGCGGTGGGACGGATCATCCCGCGTGACGGCATGTGCCGCCCCTGTCGTCCGTCATCTCGGCTGGGTACTATAGGGCACTATGACCCATCTTCGTTTTGCCCTTGCCCAGATCGACACCTGCGTCGGCGACCTCGACGGCAACGCCGACAAAATCATGCACTATGCGCATCTCGCCGCGCATGAAGGCGCCCACGTCGTTGTCTTCCCGGAAATGACGCTGACCGGATACCCCATCGAGGATCTGGCGTTGCGCCGCACGTTCCGCAAGGCGGCGTGGGACAAGGCGAACTGGCTGGCGACCGAGCTGGAGGCCGACGGATTGGGCGACCTGTATGTCGCCGTCGGCACGGTCGGCACCGACCACGCGTCCGACAAACCTCGCAACCGCATGGTCGTGCTGCACGACGGCATGGTCTGGGCCGGCTACGACAAGCATTTCCTGCCGAACTACGGCGTGTTCGACGAGTTCCGCATCTTCGCGGCCGGCGACCGCACCGTCGTGCTCGACATCGACGGCGTGCGCATCGGCGTGGCGATCTGCGAGGACATCTGGCAGGACGGCGGGCCGGTCGCCCGGCTCGCCGACGAGCATATCGACGTGCTGATGACGATGAACGGCTCGCCGTACGAAGAGGGCAAGACCCATACGCGTTACGACCTCGCGGTCAGGCGTGCGGCCGAGGTCGGCGCCCCGATGATCTACGTGAACCAGGTCGGCGGTCAGGATGACCTGGTGTTCGACGGCGGCAGCTTCGTTGTCGACCGCGACGGCACGTTGCTGGAACGTTCCCCGATGTTCATGGAGCATCTGGGACTCTTCGACCTCGACACGGACGCCGAGCATCAGACGACGGGCGACATCGCGGACCTTCCCGACCCGGACGAGGAGGTGTACACCGCCTGCGTGCTGGGCCTGAAGGA
>ENA-OQBD01000420-OQBD01000420.1-human-gut-metagenome-genome-assembly--contig:-NODE-420-length-23223-cov-3.054555_pt1 | contig 23223 bp, 20 predicted proteins | sample MGYA00242742_ERZ504543 | MGnify/ENA primary metagenome ERZ504543 (study PRJEB26092, sample SAMD00036239) | human gut metagenome | host: Homo sapiens | study: EMG produced TPA metagenomics assembly of...
ATCGAAGCCGCTGTCAAGCTGTCTGTCCGCTATGTCACCGGCCGTTACCTGCCGGATAAGGCAATCGACGTAATTGATGAGGCCTGCTCCCGCGTTCGCCTGTCCAGCCTGACCACTCCGCCGGATTTGAAGCAGCTCGAGGACGAAATTGCCGCCGTTGCTGCAAAGAAGGAAGAGGCCGTCAAGGGTCAGGACTTTGAGAACGCCGCCAAGCTGCGTGACGAGGAGAAGTCCAAGCGTGAAGCGATGGAGGCCCGCAAGAAGGAGTGGGCTGACCAGCAGACCAAGTCGCACGGTGCTGTCACCGAGGACGATATTGCCGCCGTTATCTCCGGCTGGACCGGTGTTCCGGTTGCTCAGCTGACCGAGGACGAGGGACAGCGCCTGCTGCACCTCGAGGATACGCTGCATCAGCGTGTCATCGGTCAGAGCGAGGCTGTAACCGCCGTTGCTAAGGCAATCCGCCGCAGCCGTGTCGGCCTGCGCGACCCGAAGCGCCCGATTGGTTCGTTCCTGTTCCTCGGCCCTACCGGTGTCGGCAAGACCGAGCTGAGCAAGGCACTGGCCGAGGCCATGTTCGGCGATGAAAATGCGCTGATCCGCATTGATATGTCCGAATATATGGAGAAGCACGCTGTTTCGCGTATGATCGGTTCGCCTCCGGGATATGTCGGCTACGATGAGGGCGGTCAGCTGTCCGAGAAGGTTCGCCGTCATCCGTACTCGGTTGTCCTGTTCGATGAGATCGAGAAGGCACACCCGGATGTATTCAACATCCTGCTGCAGATCCTTGAAGATGGTATCCTGACCGACGGTCAGGGCCGCCATGTAGACTTCAAGAATACCATCATCATCATGACCTCCAACATCGGCGCACAGAAGATCACCGGCAGCGGCCGCAAGTCGCTCGGCTTTGCGGACGGCAAGCCGGAGGACGCTGCAGAGCGCACCTTTGAGCAGATCAAGGCCGACGTTATGGCGGAACTCAAGACCGCGGTTCGTCCGGAGTTCCTCAACCGTATTGATGACATCATCGTGTTCAACCGTCTGAACGAGGACGAGATTGCACAGATTGCTGACGGCATGCTCCGCAAGGTTGCTGCCCGCATGCAGGATATGGAGATCACCATGGATTGGACCGAGGCCGCTAAGAAGCATCTGGCTAAGGCTGGTTTTGATCCGGTTTACGGTGCCCGCCCGCTGCGCCGTGCCGTTACCAACGAGGTCGAGGATCTTGTTGCCGAGGAATCCCTCGAGGGCAAGATCAAGAAGGGCGACAGCGTAACGCTCGATACCGCCGACGACAAGCTGGTACTGACGCATAAGGACGCAAAGGCTCCGGCAGAAAACGAAAATAAGGACGAATAATCCTTATCTGGATAGCGAAAGAGGTACGATTCAGGAGAATCGTACCTCTTTTTTGTGCAGAATTGAGAATTGATAATGGATAATGAGCGTAACAATTATGCCTTCTGAATCCTTTGCAATCGTGCTCCCCTACGATGTGGGCTGTGCAAATCGTTTGATACGGTATCGTTTTCTCTAAATTTATACTTTCAGGACGAACCGATTTACAGTATAATAAAATATATATCAGACAAGGCGGTGATACCATGCTAAGCGCACGAATCAAAGCAATTTTCGTTCTGTTGTTCGCCACCATTGCGATTATGGCTGTAACGATCAAAAACACACCGCCGGTTTCGGAATATATGCAGACCGGAATCCGGCTGTCCGACCTGCCAGACAAGGAATGTGTTGCATTTATGGCATCCAAAGGGGCACACATGCCGGGTCATTACAAGCAATCGCTTTATTTTCCGGCTGCAACCAAGGACTATATCACCACTTTCGAGCAAAACCCGTATAAAACACTGCGTGGCGTATACAGCGACACATCCACAAATCAATACGTCGAAGATGTCCGCAAAATCGTAAACGATTATTACGGGATTTACCATGTTGAATATTATCTCGACCACGACCCTGAATATCCCAGTGTAGGCGCCGAACAATGAACCCAAACAGCACAAAAAGCCTCTGTCCATCGGACAGAGGCTTTTCTATCAAATCTGAACGATATTCAGTTGATTACTTGGACTCCTTAGCAGCCTTGATTGCGTCGATCATCATCGGAACAACCTTGAACAGGTCGCCGCAGATGCCGTAGTCAGCTACATCGAAGATCGGAGCGGAATCAGACTTGTTAACTGCTACGATGCACTCGGAATCCTGCATACCAGCCTTATGCTGGATAGCACCGGAAATGCCCAGAGCAACGTACAGCTTCGGATGTACGGTCTTGCCGGTCTGACCAACCTGGTGGTCAGCAGACAGCCAGCCGGAGTCGATAGCAGCACGGGAACCACCAACAACGCCGCCGAACAGGCCAGCCAGCTCTTCAGCCAGCTTGATGCCGGTCTCAACGTCCTTGGAGATACCACGGCCTACAGATACAACTACCTCAGCGCCGGTCAGGTCAACCAGCTCCTTAGCTTCCTTAACGACCTCGAGAACCTTGGTCTTGATGTCAGCCTCGGACAGCTCGAAAGCTACCGGCTCAACAACTACTGCGTTAGCCTTAGCTTCGTTGTACTCGCCCTTCTTCAGTACGCCCGGACGAACAGTAGCCATCTGCGGACGGAAGCGCGGGCAGATAATGGTAGCCATCAGGTGACCGCCGAATGCCGGACGGGTCATCTTCAGGTTGCGGTCCTCGCGGTTCAGAGCATCGATCTGAGCCTGCGGCAGAGTGGAAGCATCCTGCAGGAATGCAGCATACTTCTCTACGTCTACGTCGAGGTGGGTGCAGTCTGCGGTCAGACCGGTGTGCAGACGAGCTGCGCAGCGCGGGCCGAGGTCACGGCCAATGTTGGTAGCGGCGATCAGCAGGATCTCCGGCTTCTTAGCCATAACGGTGTCGCACAGAACCTTTGCGTATGCATCGGTGGTGTAGGTCTCGAGCAGGTCGCTCTCGCAAACCAGAACCTTGTCAGCGCCGTAAGCGCCCAGTTCCTTTGCCATCTTCTCGCCTACGCCCTTGCCGCCAAGCAGCAGGCCGCAAACTTCAGTGCCCATGTCGTCTGCCAGCTTGCGTGCCTCAGAGATCAGCTCGAGTACGGTCGGCTGCAGCTCGCCCTGGCGCTGCTCACAGAATACCCATACGCCGGAAAAATCGGCGAGGTTGGTGTTATTAAAATCAGCCATTGTTCTGCTCTCCTTTCAATCAGATAATATGCTTCTTCAGCAGTTCAGCCGCCAGAGTCTCACAGGTAGCCTTGTCAGCGCCCTCGAGCATCTTGCCCTGACCCTTCTGCGGGGGAGTGAAAGACTTGAAGATATTGGTGGGAGAACCCTTCAGACCAATGGTGGTCGGATCGATCAGCGGATCGTCCTTCAGGGTGTTGTAATCATATACGGAAACCGGAGCGGAGTAGCAGTCCATAATGCCGCTGAGGGACATGTAGCGGGGCTCGTTCAGCTCCTTGATGCAGGTCAGCAGGCACGGGGTCTGAGTCTCGATGGTCATGTGGCCGTCCTCGAGCATGCGCTTAACAACAACCTTGTCGCCATTCTTCTCGATACCGGCAACGTAGGAAACCTGCGGGATATCCAGCTTCTCAGCGATCTGAGAGCCAACCTGAGCGGTATCACCGTCGATAGCCTGACGGCCGCAGAATACGATGTCGTCCTTCTCCAGGCCAACCTTCTTAACAGCGGCAGCCAGGATCTGGGAAGTAGCAAAGGTATCGGAACCGCCGAACTCACGAGCGGAAACCAGAACGCCTTCATCAGCACCGCGAGCGATCAGCTCACGCAGCATGCCCTCTGCCGGGGGAGGACCCATGGTAATAACAACGACCTTGCAGCCGGTAGCGTCCTTCAGCTTCAGAGCAGCCTCTACAGCGTTCAGGTCGTCCGGGTTGGTGATGGTCTGCATGGATGCACGATTCAGGGTGCCATCAGGATTAACAGCAACCTTACCGGAGGTATCCGGAACCTGCTTTACACAAACAATTGCCTTCATAGTTCAGTTTTCCTCCTTTTCTTAGCGCAGAACCTGACCAGCGATGACCATTCTCTGAACCTGAGAAGTGCCCTCGTAGATCTCGGTGATCTTGGCATCACGCATCATGCGCTCCATCGGGTACTCACGGATATAACCGTAGCCGCCGTAAATCTGTACGCACTTGGTGGTAACGTCCATTGCAACCTCAGAAGCGTACAGCTTAGCCATAGCAGCTTCCTTGGTGAACGGCAGACCAACATCGTGGTTGAATGCAGCACGGCGAACCAGCAGACGAGCAGCGTCGATCTGGGTTGCCATGTCAGCTACCATCCACTGCAGGCCCTGGAACTTGTCCAGAGTCTTGCCGAACTGTACGCGCTCCTTCATGTACTGGATAGCCTTATCCAGAGCGCCCTGTGCGATACCCAGAGCCTGAGAAGCGATACCGATACGGCCGCCGTCCAGAGTCATCATAGCGATCTTGAAGCCGCCGTTCTCCTTGCCCAGCAGACGGTCTGCCGGCAGATGAACGTCCTCAAAGATCAGCTCAGCGGTCTGGGAACCACGGATGCCCATCTTGTGCTCGATCTTGCCGATGGAGAAGCCCGGGTCGTCCTTGTCAACGATGAACGCAGAAATGCCCTTGTTGCCCTTGGTCTTGTCGGTCATAGCAAATACAACGTAGGTATCTGCACGGCCGCCGCCGGTGATGAACACCTTGGAGCCGTTCATGATGTAGGAGCCGTCCTCCTGCTTAACAGCCATGGTCTGCTGTGCAGCGGAGTCGGTACCTGCGTTCGGCTCGGTCAGGCCGAATGCACCGATCTTGGCGCCTTCCTTCGGCTCGATCAGCGGACGCAGCCACTTCTCCTTCTGCTCAGGAGTACCGAATGCGTAGATCGGCCATGCACCCAGGGTGCCGTGAGCGGACATAATGCCGCCGGTGGTACCGCATACGCGGCTCATCTCTTCGATTGCGATAGAGTAGCAAATATAGTTACCGCCGGAACCGCCGACTTCCTTCGGGAACTGAATGCCCATCAGTCCGTACTTCATCAGCTTCTGAACGGTTTCCTCCGGATAGCGCTCTTCCGCGTCGATCTCAGCTGCGATCGGCTCTACTTCGTTCAGAGCGAACTCGCGGCACATCTTCTGGAACAGTGCTTCTTCTTTTGTAAGCCTAAAATCCATGCCATAAACCTCCCAAATAAATAAGTAATGCGGATACGCACAAAAACACAGCGCACACGGTCAGTGGCCGCAGCGCCGCGTCCAGCGATACCCTTGTTTGGAGCATGTCTATCTCTATTATAGCGGCCGGAAACCATTTGTCAAGGATTTAACATTCTTTTTTCTGATAAAATCCGCACTCCATTTTTTGTGCGTTTCTGCCAAATGTCGGCAAGGATGAACGCACATTGCACGCATCCCTTGTCTTGTTTTGCTGCTGTTTATATTTTTTCAGAAAAATTACGATTTTACTTCATATTTTTCACATTTAACGCATATAACAGAAGGAAACCATCAATCAGAGGAGGAATCGCCTATGTGTGGTATCGGCGGTTTTGTCGATTATGAACGCGACGCACGCCGCGGCGGACCGATCCTTCACGGAATGAAGCGAACGCTTACGCCGCGCGGGCCGGATGCCGAAGGCACCTATTTTGACGAGGACGCAGCGCTTGTCCATCGGCGGCTGATCGTCATTGATCCGGAGGGCGGCAAGCAGCCGATGCACTCTCCCGACAGGAATACTATCATTATATATAACGGAGAGTTATATAACACACCGGAATTGCGTACAGAACTTATGTCGCGCGGGCACGAGTTTGTCGGACATTCGGACACTGAAGTGCTGCTGCACGCCTATCTTGAGTGGAAAACCGACGCATTTGCACGGCTGAACGGCATTTTCGCCTTTGCTATCTGGGAGAAACGCGAACGCCGACTGACGCTCTGCCGCGACCGGCTGGGCGTGAAACCGCTGTTTTTTGCTCCCATTCGCAACGGTCTGACCTTCGGTTCGACCATCGACACCGTGCTGTGCCATCCGGAGATCGAGCCTGCGCTCGACGAGGACGGTCTGCGCACTCTGCTGCTGCTCGGGCCTGCGCGCCCGCCGGAATCCGGTGTTTTCCGGCAGATAAAGTCGCTGCTCCCCGGACATTTTGCCGTTTTGACTCCGGAAAACTTCACCGATCACACCTACTGGCAGCTCGAAGCGCACGAGCATGAGGACGACCTGCCGACTACCATCGAGCGCACGCATGAGCTCATCTGCGATGCCGCCCGCCGTCAGCTGGTCAGCGATGTGCCGCTGGCGTGTTTCCTGTCCGGCGGACTGGATTCGTCCATCCTGTCTATGCTGGCGGCGAAAGATTACGCAGCCCGCAGCGAAACGCTGCATACCTGGTCGGTGGATTATCGTGACAACGATAAATATTTTACAAAGAGTATATTTCAACCTAATAGTGACAATTCGTATATTGATCAAATGGTGGATTTTCTCGGTACGCACCATCATCGCGTTGTGCTCGAGCCGGAGGCACTGTGCGCGGCTCTGCTCCCCGCGACGGATGCGCGTGCGCTGCCCGGCATGGCCGATGTGGACTCTTCCCTGCTGCTGTTCTGTGCGGCCGTTAAGCGCGGCGGAACCACCGTTTGCCTGTCCGGCGAGTGCGCCGACGAGTTATTCGGCGGCTATCCGTGGTACCACCGTGAGGAAATTCTGTTTGAAGATACGTTTCCGTGGTCACGGTCGGTCGGTCTGCGTCTGGGTCTGCTCACACCGGATGCCGTTAGAAACGGCGAGGAATTTGTGCGCCAGCACTACCGCGACACTTGCGATCGTGCGCCAAAGCTGTCGTCCGATGACAAAAAGGCCGCCCGGATGCGCGAAATGTTCGTGCTCAACCTCGACTGGTTCATGGCAACCCTGCTCGACCGCAAGGACCGCATGAGTATGTATTCCGGCCTCGAGGTGCGCGTGCCGTTCTGCGACCACCGCATTGTCGAGTATGCCTATAATATGCCGTGGGACTTCAAGTCGCTCGAGGGGCGTGAGAAGGGCATCGTGCGCCGCGCATTCGCCAATGAACTGCCCAAAGAGATCGTTTACCGCAAGAAAAGTCCGTATCCGAAAACCTTTCATCCGGTTTATACCCGCTTGTGCGCGGACTATGTCTGCCGTATTTTCGAGGATAACACCTCGGTCGCCGCTTCCCTGTTCGACCGGAATGCCGTGCAAAAACTCATGCAGCGGCCGGAAAGCCTTGCCGAACCGTGGTTCGGACAGTTGATGCGAACACCGCAGATTTTCGCATATATCATCCAGCTTGACCGGTGGTTTCGGCATTATCATGTCAAAATAGTATAAAAATAATGGAGAATGAAAAACGATACGTTTATCTTCCATTCTCCATTTAAAATACTCAATTATGCGAAATACTCCGCCAAGGTGTTAATGATAAGCTGATGATCATCCACATGATCCGGATAGCCGGAAACGCAGATGGAACCGATCACGCCGGTGCCGCGCAGCCGGATCGGGAAACCGCCGCCTGCGGCGTACTCGTTCGGGTCGAGCTTACGGTCCGCGAAGGTCTCGCCTGCGTCCTCCAGCTCTGCGAAAAACCGCAGCGAGGACGTTTCCATCAGGTCAACCGCGTTGCGCTTGCGCGCGAGCCACAGCTCACTGTCCGGCTTTGCGCCTTCTGCGAAGTAACGGAACACGACCAGACCGTTCACCGTAATCTCAACCGCAACCGACTGCTCCTTTGCGTTTTCATGCAGCTTGAGGCCGATTTTCAGCGCATCCTCGCGCGAAAAATGCTCAAACTGAAACTTCTCCTCCTGCTCTGCACACATGGAGATCATCGTTTTGTAATCCTGCATACTGTCCCCGCCTTTCGAGATTTTGCCGCCTTTGCGGCTGTTACCTTTAGTATATCTGTTTTTCCACCTGCTGACAAGGAGGTTTTTTCATGGCTGAACTGACCGACGGCACCGCCGAGCTGCGCGTGCTCGTCACGACCGCACTGGGCGCTCTCCCGCTCGAGAATGCCATCGTTTCCGTTTCCACTGTGCCGGATGAGAGCGGTATGCGTACACTGCTCCACTCGGTCACCACCGACAGCGGCGGCATGACACCCGTTATGGTGCTCGACACGCCGCCGCGCAGCAATTCGCTGAACCCGGACAGCGGCCCGCCGTTCGCGGTGTACACGGTCGAGATTTCCGCCGAGGGCTACACGCCGCTCACCGCCCTGTACATCGCGATGTTCTCCGGCGTGCCGACCATGCTGCCCGTGGCGCTCACGCCGCTCAAAGAAAACCAGAGCTTCGCGCCGACCGACCTGACCGCCACCGGCACGCCGCAGGCCCTCGATCCGGCTCTGCCGGAGAATCCGTAAAAGGAGGGACAGTTTTGCCCGAACCCTATGTTTCCATCCCCGAAACCATCACGGTGCACCTCGGTGCGCCGTCCGAGAACGCGCAGAATATCACCGTGCCGTTCGCGGACTACATCAAGAATGTGGCCTCGTCCGAGATATACCCGACATGGCCCGAGCAGGCCATCCGTGCGAACGTGTACGCGCAGATCTCCTATGTGCTCAACCGCGTGTTCACCGAGTGGTACCGCGCACAGGGCTATGACTTCGACATCACCAATTCCACCCGCTACGACCAGTCTTTCGTGCCCGGACGCGATATTTTCGAGAACATCTCCACCATCGTAGACGATATGATCGGCACTTACCTCACCCGCGGCGATTCCATCGAGCCGCTGTTCACGCAATACTGCAACGGCACGACCGTCACCTGTCCGGGCGGGCTTAGCCAGTGGGGAACCGTGCCGCTGGCCGAGCAGGGACTTTCCGCCGAGCAGATCTTGCAGTCGTTTTACGGCAGCGACATCAATTTCGTCACCGGTGCACCGCTCTCGCCCAACCTCGGCGGGTCGTTCCCCGGCGTGACACTGCGGCTGGGCGACTTTTCCGAGGATGTCCGCACTGTCCAGACCCGCCTCAACCGCATTTCGACCAATTTTCCGAACATCCCGAAGATATATCCCACGGACGGCGTGTTCAGCGCAGATACCGAACGCGCCGTGCGGGCGTTCCAGCGGCAGTTCAACCTCACCGAGGACGGTCTTGTCGGCCCGGCAACATGGTACCGCATCGCGTTCATTTATAATAATGTCAAGCGCCTGAGCGAGCTCAACAGCGAGGGACTGACCCTCAGTGAGATCTCCCGCCAGTATCCCGAACGGCTGACCGAGGGCATGAGCGGCCCGGGCGTACAGCTTTTGCAGTATTTTCTTGCCATCGTCGGTGAATTTTACGATGCGCTGCCGCGCTGGCAGGCGGGACAGCTCGACGGCGTGTTCGGCCCGCAGACCCGCGAGGCAGTGACCGCCTACCAGCAGCTCGTCGGGCTGCCCATGACCGGCGCAGTGGACAGAGAAACGTGGTATGCTCTGCTCTCGACCTACCAGTCCGTGCTGCTCTCCCAGCCCGAACAGGAATGGCTCGAGCAGTTCGTCGGCCTGCCGGAAACCTTTCTCGTCAAGGGGATGCGCGGCAAAGCCGTGCGGCAGGCGCAGCAGCTCATCAACATCATCGCGCGCGGCTACGCCGAGGTGCCCGCCGTCGCGGAGGACGGCATTTTCGGGGATGCGACCGAATCGTCAGTCGCCAGCATCCAGTCGCTGCTCGGCCTGCCCGCCACGGGCGCCATCGGCCCGCTGACATGGGAGGGCATGGCCGATCTTGCCGAAAACGTGCTGGCCGGCAGCCAGAATGCTGCGGGACAGTACCCCGGCTATCCCGTTGGAGAGGAGGCAACGTGATTGTACACCGATGCACAAAAACGCAGCCATATTTTCGATTTGCAGACCTTTCTGCGGCGCATCCAGCAGTCTGAGGGCAGCGCTGCTCCGCTCGTGCCGGACGGCATTTTCGGTGCACAGACCGCCGCCGCTGTGCGCGAATACCAGCAGCAGCACTGCCTTCCGGTGACGGGCATCGCCGACCAGCGCACATGGAACGCCATCTACGCTTCATATGCCGCGCTCATCGCCGCCGATGCACTTCCCATGCAGACGGCGTTCTTCCCGCCGGAGAGCGATACCGTGCTGAAGCCGGGCGCGAAAAGTCCCTCGGTGTATGTGCTCCAGCTCATGCTGAGCGAAATTGCGCCGCATTACAACCGGATTGCCGCCGTGCCGCTCACCGGCGAATACGACAGCGATACGCAGGTCGCTGTCCGGCGGGCGCAGCAGATCTTTCAGCTGCCGCAGACCGGCCTGACGACCGCGCCACATGGCAGGCGCTGGCCGGACTGCACAATGCGCTGTTCCGGCGGACACCCTCGGATGGAGAATGAAAGAGTGAAGAGTTGAGATTGAAGAGTGGAGAGTTTTTGAGATAGGAGGTAGGAGTGAGGAGGTATCGTAATCTACACTCTTCACTCTACACTCTTTTCCATCTTAAAAAAAGAACCCGAAACGGTGTTTCGGGTTCTTTTTGCTTATTCGCTCAGGAGCATACGGTCGCTCTCGATATTGAACTTCTCGAGCAGATCGCGGACGGTGAGGTTCTTCTTCTCCTCACCGCGGATATCAACGACAACTCGACCGGCATCCATCATAATCAGACGATTGCCGTACTGGATGGCGTTCTTCATGTTATGCGTTACCATCAGTGTGGTGAGATTGTCGCGTGCGACGATCTCTTCGGTGATCTGCAGCACCTTATCTGCGGTTTTCGGATCGAGCGCTGCGGTATGCTCGTCGAGCAGCAGCAGATCCGGCTTGCGCAGGGTGGCCATCAGCAGGGTCAGCGCCTGACGCTGACCGCCGGACAGCAGACCAACCTTACTGGTCATGCGGTTCTCCAATCCCAGACCGAGCGTTGCCAGCTTTTCGCGGTACAGCTCGCGTTCCTCGTTCGTAATGCCGGAGCCGAGGCCGCGCTTCTGACCGCGGCGGTATGCCAGCGCCAGATTCTCCTCAATGCCCATGGTAGCGGCAGTACCCATCATCGGATCCTGAAATACGCGGCCGAGGAAACGCGCGCGCTTATGCTCGGGCAGATTGGTCAGGTCGTAGCCGTTCAGATGAATCATGCCCGCATCCACTGGATACACGCCTGCGATCAGGTTCAGCGTGGTGGACTTGCCGGCGCCGTTGCCGCCGATGATGGTAACGAAATCGCCGTCCTCAAGGGTCAGGTTCAGGTTATCAATGGCACGCTTTTCGTTTACCGTGCCCGCGTTGAAGGTCTTGTAAATTCCTTTGAGCTGCAGCATGTTACTTGACCTCCTTTGCGTCAGTCTTTGCGGCGCTCTTGGCTGCACCGCGGAAATACTTGCCCTTCCAGTACGGAACAGCAAGGAAGATTGCAACGACGAAAGCCGAGATCAGCTTCAGGTCGTTGGTGTTCAGGCCGAGGTTGAGGACCACCTGAATAACCAGATAGTACACAACCGCACCAAGCGATACGCCGAGCAGACGCATCGCAAAGTTGCGGAAAATACGGCTGAACAGCACCTCGCCGATGATGACAGCGGCAAGGCCGATAACGATAGCGCCGCGGCCGGCGTTGACATCCGCAAAGCCCTGATACTGGCAGTACAGCGCACTTGCCAGCGCAACCAGGCCGTTGGACAGCATCAGACCGAGCACCTTGACAAAATCAACGTTGATGCCCTGCGCGCGGCTCATGTTCGGGTTTGCGCCGGTCGCACGGATGGAGCAGCCGAGCGCGGTACCGAAGAACCAGTACAGCAGTGCGATAACCACAATCGTAAAGACAGCCGCAACGAAAATCGGGTTCTCAATAGTCACCTTCTTAACGTTGCGCAGCGAAACAAGCAGCTTGTAGTTGTCCGGATTGATCGCTACATTTGCATTTTTTGTCCATAATGCGCAGGTTAATGGAGAACAGCGCCAGCTGTGTCAAAATACCGGCCAGAATCGCCGGAATACCCATACAGGTATGCAGAATACCGGTGATAAGTCCGGCCAGCATGCCGGCAAGGAAAGCGCACAGCATTGCCACCCATACATTTGCGCCGTGCGTCATCATAACGATGCACACCGCACCGCCGGTTGCCATCGTACCATCGACGGTCAGGTCGGCCAGATCGAGCACCTTAAAGGTGATGAATACGCCGATCGCCATCAGTCCCCAGATCAAACCCTGCGCCACTGCACCGGGAAGTGCGGAAAGCAGGCCCGAGAAAAAGCTCACTTAAATTACCCCCAAACAATAATGTTATCTGATAAAGCGTAAAAACGCTATCTCCATTATAGCAAATTTCCGGGGTATTGCAATGATAACTTGCCGTTTTCGCGGATTATTTTGTTCCCTACCGTTTTTCTATGCTATTTTTAGCAGAAAAAGGAGATGCGAAAGCACCTCCTTTTTCTGCTTATTATTTTCTTATCACATCTGATGATCGAGCGTTACAACCGGATTATAGCGCGAGTCGATCGCTTTCAGGCCGTCATAGATCTTCATCAGCAGGTCGCGTTTGGCATCCTCATCATAGGAAAACGGCACAACAACGTCGAAAATCAGGTTGATCTGGCGTTTGCCGTCCACTATGCGGAAGTCGTGCATGGTAAGCTGTCCGTCGATCTGACGGAGCACGCCGTCGGTCTGCTCACGCAGCGCGTTGACATACGCATTATTGATATCGATCGGATCCATGTGGATGACCAGATACACACCTGTCTGCTGCCAGACACGCTTTTCGGCCTCGTCGATTTCCTCGTGCACAGCCACAAAGTCCGAGTCGCTCGGCACTTCGGCATGCAGCGACGCAATTGAGCGGCCCGCACCGTAATTGTGGATAATCATATCGTGTACGCCGACAATATGGTCGGACTCCATTACAATCCGCCGAATATTGCGGGCAACCTCCGGATCGGCGGCTTCGCCGAGCAGCGGCGCAACCGTATCCTTCGCAATGCCAATGCCCGACCAGAGGATGAACGCGGCAACGGCAACGCCCACATAGCCGTCCACCGGCAGCGTGGTAAACCGGCCGGCTACCATGCCGAGTACGACAACAGCTGTGGTAATAACATCATTACGGCTGTCCTGACCGGCAGCCATCAGCACCGGAGAGTCGATTCTGCGACCGATATTGACGTTGAACGCGCCCATCCACAGCTTAACCAGCATGGATACGGCAAGAATGCCCCATCAGCACCGCCGAGAACGCTACGGCAGCCGGATGCAGAATGCGGTCGAGCGAGGTTTTGAAGAACTCGAAGCCGACCAGAATGATGATGAACGAGACGATCAGTCCCGCGATGTACTCGGTGCGTCCGTAGCCGAACGGATGCTTCGCATCCGGCTCCTTACCGGAAACCTTGAAGCCGACAATGGAAATCAAGCAGGACAGACCGTCCGACAGGTTGTTGAATGCGTCCGCCGCGATGGAAATCGACCCTGTAAGCAGACCAATGATCAGCTTGAGCGCAAACAGGAACAGGTTGCATGCCAGTCCGACCGCACCGGACAACACGCCGAATTTTTCACGCACCTGCGAATCGCCGGTGTTTTCCGCATCGCGGATGAAAATATGGATAAGTGCGTTTGTCATAGAAGTCCCTTCATATACAGAATGTTATAAATACCAACAATAATTGCTCCCTGCAGAATCATAATTGCCGGTATGCCGAGCATGAAAATATGGTGCAGCGTCTTGTGACGGATGATGAGCATGGTGGCGTACACGCCCGGCCCGCCGCCGATCAGCGCCCAGAAAAACAGCGTGCGCTCGGGCACACGCCTCCAGCCGCGAGCCGCGGCGAGCTTATCGTAAATGCAGACAATCGCGCCGATGACGCTGACTGCAATAAAATAGTACAGCACGTACTGCACGGTTGCTGCACCTCCTTTCGGATTTCCTACAATTTTACCACAGGCATTGCCGTATTGCAAAGAAATCAGGTCAAAAATAGCCGTGACTAACGAAAAAAGTAGCGGTGTCTAACACAAAAGGCGCCTTTTCAGGCGCCTTTTGTCAGTCTGTCAAAGAAGTATTATTTTAATTTTTACGCTTCGTGCGGCAGCACGCATAAAATAGAATTTGCGAAGCAAATTCATAAATTCCGGGAGCATGTATCTCGGAATTTATACAAGGGAAGAAAAAATGTGCCCGCAGGGCGCGGTTTTTCTTCAGTATTCGCTCGAAAGCGTGGTTTCGAGCGAGAGGCTGCTCGAAAAACGATAGTTTTTTGACAGCCTCAAAAAGGACGCTTTATGCGTCCTTTTTTGCAGTTCGGTTATTTTTCACCCATTCGGCGATCGTCTGCTTGACCTTCTTTATCTGCAGCGGCTTTGCCAGATGGGCATTCATGCCTGCGGCGAGGCACTTCTGTGCATCCTCGTAAAAGGCGTTTGCGGTCATGGCAATGATGGGCAGCGTTTTCGCGTCCGGTCGGTTGAGCGAGCGAATGGTCTTCGCAGCGTCAATGCCGTTCATCACAGGCATCATCACATCCATGAGAACCGCGTCGAATGTGTCCGGTGGATTGTTCTGCACGATTTCCACAGCCTGTTTGCCATCCGTGACGACGGTTACGGTCGCTCCTTCGTCGGTCAGCAGAATCTGTGCGATTTCGGCGTTGAGCGCATTGTCCTCGACGAGCAGCAGCCTGCAGCCTGCAATGCTGATATCCGGCGCGGCATGTGCGTCCGGTGTCTGCTCGGGAGATGGTGCAATTTCAAATGGCAAAGTGATTACAAAGGTGGAGCCGACACCAAGCTGACTCGTGACCGCAATCGAGCCGCCCATCCGGTCAACAAGCTCCTTGGTGATGGTCATGCCGAGACCGGTGCCGTGATAATAGCTGCGCGCGTCCTGCTTTTCCTGTGTGAACGGTTCAAAAATATGGTCCACAAAGTCCGGACTCATGCCGATACCCGTATCCGAAATCGTCCAGCGATAGGTGCATTTGCCGTCCTGTTCACCGAGCGAGTCCGTATGGGTGGTGATTTTACCTCCGGGACGGTTGTATTTGATGCAGTTGCTGTAAATATTGAGGAAAATCTGCCGCAGATGCAGCGGACTGCCGTAAATATACGGGTACGGAATGATGGATTTGTCCTTTTCGTACTCCCACTCAATGCCGGCTTCTTCGGCGCGGCCGATGATAATGGTAATGATATCGCGGGTCAGCTCCACCAGACTGATGCGCTCGTGCGTGAGGACGGTCGTGCCCTCCTCCAGCTTGCTCATCTGCAGCACATCGTTGATGAGCGACAGCAAGTGATTGGCGGAAATCTGCATTTTTTTGTGATTTTCCAGCAGCAGCGCCTTGTCATCAAAGTGGGTTTCGTCCACCTGCAGCAGACCGATAATGCCGTTGAGCGGTGTGCGGATATCGTGACTCATGCGCGAGAGAAATTCGGTTTTGGTGCGGTTCGCAATACGCATTTCATCGAAGGCGGCCTGCAGACGGGCGTTCTCTTGCTCGTCGCGGGCGTGCATCTGCGAGGTATCCTGCAGCAGGATAATCGCCGTGACCATCGGCATTTCGGCATTGATTTCCGGATCAAACATGGTGGTCTGCGTCATCAGCACGGTTTTCTGTACCCAGCGGATAGCGCCGTCATCCTCCTGCACGCAGTACTCCACCGTGATGTGTTTTTCACCGGCGGCAAAGCGCTTGAGCAGACGGGCACTGGTATCTGCCGTGCGGTAGCTGCCGAGTGTTGCCGGTGTGACGCGCTTGCGGTACTCGTCGCAGTAGTCGCGGTAGGAGCAGGGAAGCGGGTAGTCGAGGAACAGCGCCCGGTCCGAATCACTCTTGCCCGCAGGTGAAATGTTGCGCTCGAGGGTGTCGCGCGTGAGGTTTACCGTGTAGATTGTGCCCGCCATATCGAGCAGCGCGTCCACATAGCTGTCGTTCTCAAGGATAGACTGCTTTAGCTGCTCGTAGTACAGCGTCAGCTGCTCCTTCGGGTCGATGGCTTGGTCGGCGTTCAGCCGGATGGTCTCGAACGCGAGGATAAAGTGGTGCAGCACACCGGCTTCGTCCCAGTCAATCGGAAGAACGGTCAAACGGCTGTAGCGGCTTTCCTCGGCCGCGTTGTACTGCAGTTCGAGGGTATCCTCTGCGCTGTGCAGGCTGCGCTGCAGTACGTCAAGCTGCAGCGCAGAACGGACGCGGCTGCGCTCGCTTTTAGCAGCCTGTTCCTCGGCAATCTGCTCGACGGCGCCGGTGTAGCTGCCGTCCGATGCCAGAAAAAAGCTCTCGCACGCGCGGATGGTGCGGTAGGTGTCCAGACGCGCATCGCAGTACAGGCAGTCGGAAAAGCTGCGGTGCAGGCGGTTGACCTGCTTCAGCAGCTGAAAATCCAGCCGCTTTTCGGCGGCGGCTTCCTCGCGCTTGACGTGGTTTTTGTTGATGTACATGTTTTTGTCCGCAAGGTCAAACAGATCGCGCATATTGCTGTCCGGATTATCCGATGCAAGCGCAAAGCCGGCCGCATAGCTGAGCGGTGTATCCGGATGCTGTCGGGACTCCTCAGCAAGCTGTTTACGGACATGGGAAAGCAATTTCTGCAGCGCATCGGCATCCGGTCCGTGCGTTATCGCGAGGAACTCATCGCCGCCTGTACGGCCGACAAAATGCTTCTCGGGCATGGCCGCACGCAGCGCGACCGCAAATCGCCGGATGTATGCGTCACCGGCCTCATGGCCCATGCTGTTGTTGATGCGGCGCAGATTATTCAGGTCAAAGCTGCACACGCCGGTTTCTGGCGCAGGCGGCGTCGGATCGTCGAGCAGCTCCTCGCACTTGTTCTTGTTGGGCAGGCCGGTCGCGGCATCCAGATAGACCTTATGCTGCAGAGCGCGGTTCATCGCAGCCGTGTGCAGCGCCTGAAACAGCTGGTAGCCGATCAGCAGCATGAGCACGACGATATCCGCGGTGATGTACTTCTCCAGAGCGGAAAGCGAGGTTGCCTTGCGCTGCGAGTACGCCTCCGCCAGACCGGTCGCGTCGTCGCAGATGCCGAAAAAGGTTTCGCTGATGGGAATGATGTCCGTGTTATTTGAGCCGACTGCGCGCACACGGCCGATCTCCTGCTTGAGTGCTTGAAAATAGTCATCCAGCTCCTGCATTTTGCTTTGGAAGGCGTCATTGTTCAGCCGCACGAGGCTGAGCTCGTCGCTGCCGAAGCGCAGTCCGTCGATAAACGCGTCAATATCTGCGATCATGCCGTCCTGTGGCTGACCGGAGATTTCCAGCTTGACGATACGCTGGGTCTTGCCGCGCACGAGTCCGGCGTAGTTGATGATACGCGCGGTGCCCTGAATACCGGAAACGAGGTTCATCATCCAGACAATCAATATAGCCAGCACGACTGCCAGCGCGGCAATGGCGGCGTTGACGATGCCGGTGCTTTTCTTTTGGGGGTTGCCAGCCATGTGCAATGACCTCCTTGCAGGCTGTCGAATTTTGTCGAACAAATTAGACAGGTGAGAAAGTTATATGAAAATCATTATATCGTGAAAAGGGAACAAATGCAATGACAGAAGCGGAGAATCACACGCTTCACAGAGATATCCACAGACTTGTGGATACATTGCCGATTTTGTGCTATAATGCAGAAAAAGCAATCGGAGGAACAGAGGATGAAGCTGCGTTATATGATTATCGGTGCCGGTGGCGTTGGCGGACCGGTAGGCGCGTATTTGAGCAAATCCGGTGCGGATACCACACTTATTGCACGCGGAAAGCATCTTGCGGTCCTGCAGGAGCACGGCTTGACGCTTGTATCCGGAGAAAATGAGCGCGAGAGCATTCCGGTCAAGGCGATCGACATGGATGGCTTTCTTGCCGCGCGGGAGCAGGGCGCTCCCGCGCCGGATGTGATTTTCGTGTGTGTCAAGGGATACTCTCTCGCGGATACCGTGCCGTTCATCCGCAAGGCAGCAGGCAGGGACACGGTAGTTATTCCGGTGCTCAACATCTACGGCACGGGCCGTGCCCTGCAGGCGGAGCTGCCTGAGCTGCTCGTCACGGACGGCTGCATCTACATTTCGGCCAACAGGATTGCGCCGGGCGTCATTCAGAAGCACGGTGCGATCTGCCGTATCGTGTACGGACTGCCGAGCCACAAGACCGATCATCCGGTGCTGCAGCAGGTCGAGACTGACCTCAAAAACGCCGGAATTGACCCGGTTTATTCTCCGTATGTCGAGCGCGACACGCTGCTCAAATTTGCGTATGTGTCGCCGAATGCGGCCTGCGGACAGTATTATCACGCGAAAGCTGCGGAAATGCAGCATCCGGGCGAGGTGCGCGACAGCTTTGTACGCCTGATAAAAGAGGTCGTTGCGCTGGCGGACAAGATGGGTATTCCGCTGGAGAGCAGGCCGGGGGAGCTGGTCGAGCGCAACCTGCGCATTCTGGATGCGCTTGCACCGACCGCGTCTACCTCTATGCAGCGCGATATGGAAGCCGGCAAGCAGTCCGAGGTGGATGGTTTGATTTATCAGGTTGTGTGTCTGGCGGAGCAGTACGGCGTGGATGTGCCGGAGTATCGTAAAATCGCAGAGGCGGTAAAAAAACAGACGGAAAATAAGTGAAAACGGCAAAGACCCGGAATCTTCCGAAAAAGATTCCGGGTCTTTGCGCTATAGGTGGTGATGCTGTTTCGACTGTCATTGTAAACAACGACAAGAAATTTCACTGCACACCGTCCGACGGACGGTGACATTCGCAATCCTTTTCGAGCGCCTGAAGCTGCTGCTCCATGGTTGGCACCTCACACTTGCCGGTGCGGATGGCTTCGCGCACGACTTCGGGTGTGGCGGGCACCTTATTGATGCGCACGCCGATGGCACGCGACACAGCGTTGAGAATCGCCGGTGTGACGGGCACGGTCGCAACCTCGGAAATGCCTTTCGCGCCGAACGGGCCCTGCGGCTCCGGGTCCTCGATTAAAATAATCTCGTAATCCGGCGTATCCTCGGCACGCGGCAGACCCAGCTGACGGTACAGCGTCTTGACCGGATAGCCGTTTTTCGTCGGATATCCCTCGGTCAGTGCATAGCCCTGTCCCATCGAGCACGAGCCGTGCATCTGACCCTCGATGATATGCGGATTGATGGCGCGGCCGACATCGTGCGCCGCGATGATCTTGAGCAGCCGGACCTTGCCGGTTTCTTTGTCCACCTCGACAATGGCGGCCTGCGTGGCATACGCATACGCCGGAAAATTGCGGTATTTTGCACCGCGCTGCTTTGCACCCTCAAAATCACCGATGGCGAAGCACGGGTCGGATGCATAATAGTATTCCGCGCGGCGTTCCTCGCCCGGCCGCCACGGACGGCTGTCTAAATCCTGCTTGAGCTTGACGCACGCCTCATACACCGCCCGGCCGCCGCACAGCGTCTGCCGCTCGGAAACCGATTCGCCGGTCGGGATGGTCAGCTCGGTGTCGCCGTTGGTGATGTAAATATCCGCGATATCCATGCCGAGCGTTTCCGCCGCGATCTGCGTCATGGCAGTGCGGAAGCCCTGTCCCATATCCGTGCCGGAAACGATCATGTGCAGGTGGCCGTCACCCTGCAGAATCAGCCTGCACGCACCGTCATCGGTGAAAATACCCTTGCCGACGCCTACATTCTTGAATCCCGAGGCCATGCCCCAGCCGAGCACCTTGCTGCCCTTGGGATACTGTCCTTCGTATTCCTTGAGTGCTTTTCGCAAACTTTTTTCGCACTGGTTGATGGTATCCATCATACCCATGCTGTATTTGAGCACCTCACCGCCGACCGAGGTCGCACCCGGATAGACGGCATTGCGCCGGCGCAGCTCGAACGGGTCGATATCCAGCTTTTCCGCCATCATGTCCATCGCAGTTTCAATGGAGATCGCCGCCTGATTGATGCCGTAGCCGCGGAACGCACCGCCCTGCAAGTTATTATTGCGAATCGCCGAGCCTTCCACCTTGACATTGGGAATGATGTACGGGCCGCCGCTCATCAGCGCGCCGGTCATCAGCGTGCCGTAGCTTTCGCACTCGTACGGTCCGCCGTCCGAGAACATTCGACAGTCCAGATACTGGAACTTGCCGTCCGGCGTAAAGCCGATCTCGTAATCCGTATGGTAGCCGTGGCGTTTGGTGGTGAGGATCAAATCCTCCTTGCGCGTCAGCGTAATCTTGACCGGCTTGCCGCAGGCGTGAGCGGCAACACCGCCGGTGCTTCAAGAAATGAGTCGCATTTTTTACCGAAGCCGCCGCCGAGCGGCGTCACGATAACGCGGATATCCTTCCTCCGGCTTGTCTAGAATCTTTGCCAGCATACTGCGGATTTCAAACGGCGCCTGCGTGCAGGAATAGAGGATCGTTTTGCCGTCCTGCACCATGCCGATAGCCGAAACCGGCTCCATGCAGGCGTGCTCCTGCGGTTCAATATCCTTGGAGACGTTGAGCTTGACAATGTCCGTCCGCTGCTTTGCCTGCTCCACATCGCCGCTGACGCGGCCGGTGTGCACGATGAAGCTGTTTTTGCGGTAGCCGTCCGCCATGGTGTAGATACCGGGCAGTTCTTCATAGTCGATTTTGACCAGCTTGACGGCCGCTCTCGCGTGCGCCGCCGTATCCGCGACAACCAGCGCCAGATGGTCACCGAGAAACCGCACCTCATCCGTGCAAAAGACCGGCTGCTCCGGCGTCCATGTGCCGACCTTGTTCATGCCGGGCACGTCAGCCGCCGTCACGATGCGCACCACACCTTCCGCCTGTTCGGCGGCGGAGTAGTCCACCGCGTTGATCTTTGCGTGCGGCGTCGGCGCCCAGACAAATGCACCGTGCAGCAGGGTATCCGCGCCGATGTCCTCCGCGGTGTAGTCGTCGCAGAATTTCAGTTTGCCGCCGGTCTTGTCCATGCCGTCCACATCCCAGACCGACTTGCCGACCGCGGAACCGGTGATTTCGGGCACGACCTGATTTTCACCAACCACAATAACCGTGCTTTCATGGCTGCGGAAGCTGTCAATATCCGGATCTTCCCCGCGCAGCCGCACCGCTGCCAGCTTGACCGCCTCGATAATCTTGACATAGCCGGTGCAGCGGCAGTAGTTGTTTTTCAGTCCGTCGTAGATTTCCGGCTCGGTCGGAGCCGGATGGTGCAGCAGCAGCGCCTTTGTCGCCATCACCATGCCCGGTGTGCAGAAGCCGCACTGCACGGCGCCGACATCAAGAAACGAGTGCTGAATCACCTGCAGCATGGTGTCGTTCGGTGCGTTTTCGATGGTCTCGACGGCTTTGCCGTCCAATCGGTGCACGAGCGTCACGCACGAGCGTGTCAGCCTGCTGTCCACCAGTACGCTGCACGCGCCGCAGTGACCGGTGCTGCAGGCTTCTTTTGTGCCCTTCATGCACTTTACATTGCGGAGATATTCGAGCAATGTGCGGTTTTCACCGTCTGTTATTTCAATTTGTGTGCCATTGAGCGTAAATCGTATCATGGGATTTCGCCCTCCTGCCGTTACTTGATTTTTGCTTTGATGCGCATGAAGCGTCTGTGACCGGAGTCAAGCGCCTCGTAAAAGTCCTCGCTGTCCTCGGGTCGTCCTTTGTCAGCTTAGAGACCACATACATCAGCACGAACGCGGTCGCCAGACCGATCGTGCCGTACCACACATAGCCGAGATCCCAGACGAAGAAGGTCAGGCAGATGATGATCGCACCGACCGAAATCGAGGTGATAGCGGCTTTTCGGGTTGCCCACTTGCAGTAAATGCCGAATACCAGCGCCGGGAACAGCGATTCGACCAGGGAATCCGCGAAAATCATCAGATTGTAGACGTATTCCCAGTGCATGAGCGATACGGCAACCGTCACGGCACCGAACAGCAGAATTACCACGCGGATAACCGAGGTTTCGGATGTCTTGAATTTGCAGTGACCGATACCGACCAGCAGGTCCTTGTAGATGATAGAGGACATGACCATCAGCAGCGCATTTGCGGTGGACAGACCGACCGCCAGTACGCCGATGAGGAACACGATCATCAGAATCTGCGCGAGCAGACCGTGCGTGCCCGCGATGATGTTGCACATATACGGGATAACCAGTTCGGTTTCCGAGCTGGTAAGGTCAGGCATGGCAGCCAGCGCGACCAGACCGATGAGCATCGTGCCGCCCCAGACAATGATCTGCAGGAACGGTGCAAGGAACGCCATCTGACGCTGGTCCTTCAGACCCGCGCTGTAATAGCCGGAGCGCACGAACACCTGCGGCAGCAGCAGCGTGTAGCCGAATGCACACGCAAGCGGATAGCTGACGCGCGACGGATAGGTGCATATGCCGATCGGACCCGGATAGGAGAACCAGTCCGGTGTCTGCACGCGGACGGTCTGGAATGCCTCGATGATCGAGCCGTTGAATACGATCTTGAGCGTTACGAAAATAATTGCCCACAGCGCCAGAATGAAGAACCAGCCCTGTACAGCATCCGCCAGTGCGGTGGATTTTACGCCGCCGAGCATGACGAATACCGTCATGATAATGCCGCAAATGAGCGTAAACGTCTGCGAGGATACCGCGCCGCCGGTGGCTACCTCAGCTGCACGTCCGCCGGCTACCAGTACCGCCGAGATAAACGGCACGGCGCAGATAATGTAAACAATATCGATGATAACGGTCAGCGCCTTGGACTTGTAGCGGCAGAAGAAGAAATCCGCCGGTGTGGTGAAGTGCTTCTGCTGGTTGACCAGCCATACCTTGGTCATTGTGAAATAGCAGATGATCGGGAACATGGAGTAGATGCACATCTCCGAGAAGAAGTAGCCCAGTCCGTAGCGGTAATACGCGCCCGGGCCTGCGAAAAATACCCAGACGCTCATGCAGGAGGCGATATAGGTCATGACCATGACCGGCCACTTGAACCGGCCGCCCTGCAGATCGACCTTGCCTGCGTCACGTTTTTCCTTCCATGTGGTGTAGCGTGCGATAGCGATCAAAAATAGAAAATATTTAGATATTGATTGCGTCATTGCGGCGCAGGCACCCAAGCTTTCACCCCATCGTGATGCTATGCGCGAAATCTTGCAAAAGCGTGCGATATCAGTATGGACAACATTGGCGTTAAGGCGACTACTACCGAACGTCTGGGGTTTGAAGGTCGCGAAGAAGGTATTTCGGCTCAGGCGGTAGCGCTTGTATATAAA
>ENA-OQBD01000421-OQBD01000421.1-human-gut-metagenome-genome-assembly--contig:-NODE-421-length-23176-cov-4.160658_pt1 | contig 23176 bp, 21 predicted proteins | sample MGYA00242742_ERZ504543 | MGnify/ENA primary metagenome ERZ504543 (study PRJEB26092, sample SAMD00036239) | human gut metagenome | host: Homo sapiens | study: EMG produced TPA metagenomics assembly of...
GGAACAAAGCAACGTTGCGATCGGTGAGGTAAAAAACTTTACCCAAAGCGCAGGCGAAGGGGTGGCAGGCGAAGTAGGGGGGCCATTGGTGTCTTGCGGGGAACGCCCGCATGATGGAGTCGCACCATATTACGATCGATGCTGCTTGGACAGAAGAAGTAGCAAGTGAAGGGAAAACAGTTCTCTATATTGCGCAAGACGATGTGCTTTTAGGGTATGTAGCTATAGCTGATGTGGTTAAGCCCACGAGTGCCTCTGCGATAAAACGTCTCCGTGAAATGGGCATAAAAACGGTAATGCTTACTGGCGATGCGTTGCTTACCGCAGAAGCAATCCATAAGCAAGTTGGTACCGATGAAGTGATAGCGGGAGTGCTTCCGGCAGACAAAGAAAAAATAGTGCGAAATCTTTCACAAAAAGGAAAGGTTGCAATGGTGGGCGATGGTATCAACGACGCGCCTGCGCTCGCACGTGCCGATGTAGGGATCGCTATCGGTGCCGGAACAGATATAGCGCTTTCGAGTGCCGATGTTGTACTTATGCACAGTGACCTGCTTGATGTGCCTGCTGCGCTGGATCTATCTCGTGCGACCTTGCGCAATATCAAGCAGAACCTTTTCTGGGCTCTTTTCTACAATGCGCTTTGTATTCCAATTGCGGCGGGTGCTCTTGCCTTTATTGGTTTTAGTTTGAACCCTATGATTGCGGCAGCAGCAATGAGTTTTAGCTCGGTGTGCGTGGTTACCAATGCGCTGCGTTTGCGCCGATGGAAGCCGAAGACTAAGGCGGAAGTGGGTATGTCTTATGTAGATGGGCCTGATTTGGGTGCGTCTAATTCGAGTGTTTCTGACCTAGGCGCGTCTGATTTAGGTATGTCCGATTCAGATGTACCCGATTTAGACAGTTTAGATACGTCTGATTTAAGCGTTTCTGGCTCGGCTTCTGAAGCCAATGAAAATACTGTTCCTAACGCCAGTTGCGAGACATCAAGAAAAAATGATGATGCAAAAGAAGTTCTAGGAAAGGAAGAAACAATGGAAAAGGTATTACATGTTGAAGGAATGATGTGTGAAAAATGCGTAGCGCACGTCAAGAAAGGGCTGGAGCGCGTAGCAGGAGTTGAAGAAGCTCTCGTAGATTTAGAAGCAAAGAAGGCAACAGTGAAGCTTAGTGCGGAAGTGTCAGATCAAACGCTTATCGATGCAGTGGTGGAGGAAGGATACGAAGCCAAGATGGCTTAAATATTACTTTTGGTTCGAATATCGAATTCGAACTTCTATGACATAAGTACTCTGCTGCTCTACTGCGCCGAATCTTTTGATGTAGGTATAAATTTGAGCTTGAGTCAAATACTGAGACGAATACAAGAAAAGGGTTGTTGAATCATCGTTTTATGGATGTTCAACAACCCTTTATTATTTCGCTTTGGTCATTTCGCTTTGCTGGCTCTTTAAAGAGGAAAGTTTTGATGAGGAGGGTGCTCTAAAGAAGAGAACGTTCCAGGGAGGTACGTAAAAAGCAGCCTGCCTGAACTTTTCCTTTGCGAGTGTTATTACGCTTTAGCTGCTTTTGCCTTCTCCATAATCTCATGAGGAGAATCGAAATCGTCAAAACGTGCGCTGCCAGGAGCTTCCATACGATCAAGTGGCAAAATTACCAATCCGATGTTGTCTACATAAGCGTAAATTTCCATACCGCGCTTGCAGCGGAAGGTGCATTCGACGCAAGGATTTTTGTCGCAGTAAGCGAAGGCGTCTTCGTCGGCTAGGGCAAATACAATGGGAGGCCACTTTTTTGGTGATACATATTTAGTCATAACTCCCGTAAATGTTTTCAACGCAAACCAACGAGGCTTGCAGGTTGAGTCTACGGAACGCCAATCAATTTTCACACAATTGTTGTTTAGTCCACCCATGATTTGGTAGTTAAGCTTAAAGCGGTCTTCGACTTCTGCAGCGGCAATAGGCTGGAGTTGCTCCATTGGCTTGCCGCAACAGGTAAGTTGATATTCGACATGAGCATAGGAAGGCTCAAAAATGAGCGATCGTTCTCCGTCGTTGATAAGTTGATTGTCAACCGCGCCGTCAATGCCTTGGACTACTGCGCCACATTCAGTGCAATGAAAGTAAGGAATGTGAGCAGAGGTTACGCGTGGTTTCCAGGTTGCATGGGTGCGAGTAGGGCTATATTCTGCCATCAAAATACCTCTTCCCTCGGCAGTAAGTAGAGTTTTGACCTAGACAATACGGGCTTGGGTCTACAACTCTTGCTCGGATATTTTTTATGCGTGTCACATTGTAATGCGCAATCGCCTTAAATGCACAGGGTGTATTTAAGGGATAGATGAGGACTTCACAAGTTGAGCGGTAATTTCAACGAGAATAAATCGATTCGAGTAGATTGATTCGCAGTAGTCCAATGCTTGGGGCTTGTTCTTGACAGACGGCACCAGTAAAAACTACGATTTGTAGTATTAAATCAAGAATCCCGATACGGAAGGGGAGCGCGCATGAGCGTATATCAGGAGGCATACTGCCTGCCCGAATTCAAGTATGAGTACGAGCGCCTGAAGGTAGACGTTCGTGGTCCTATCCACGTTGTTTCTTTCGATGACGCTGCTAATCTCAATGCAATGTCTTATCAGCAGATGGCTGACTTCAACGATTATTTGAAGAAGGTTCGCATGGACCCAGAATGCCGTGTAATCGTTCTTACCGGTGAGGGCAAGTCTTTCTGCGCTGGCTTTAACCTGAACGAGCTTAACTATGAGCCACCTGAGGATATGGGCCGTGCTCAGCGTGACCACTGCATTATGCAGACTATCTGTTCTGATCAGGCTGTAAACATGCGCAATGCTATGCAGCCAATCATTGGTGCTCTGAAGGGCCATGCAATCGGTGGCGGTCTCTCTTTGGCTTGCGCTTGTGACTTGCGTGTTTGCGGCGAATCCTTCAAGATGCAGGCTGGTTACCTCAACATTGGTCTTACCGGTACTGACATGTCTGGCTCCTATTATCTTCCTCGCATCGTTGGTTATGCTCGCGCTGCTGAAGCACTTATGACTGCTCGTCGTATTGGTGCTGAAGAACTGCTTGAGTGGGGCTTCGCAAACAAGGTTGTTGCTGACGAAGACGTCGTAGAAGAAGCAGTTAAGATGGCAGAGGCAATGGTTAAGAATTCTGCTCCTCTTGGCCTTCGTCTTACTAAGGAATCTCTGCAGTGCTCCCTCGACAACTCTTTCGAGGCTCAAATTAAGATGGAAAATCGCAACCAGGTTCTTGCATCTCAGACCGAAGATGCTCGCCGCGGTGTTCGCAAGATGAATCCTAAACTGCGTGAAGAGGTAAAGGCTCATCCTGAGAACTTTGCATTTACCAATATGTAAAATCACTACGAAATAACTCGGCGTATTGTGATTTCAAACGTCGCTCCTTTAAGGGGCGACGTTTTTATTTGATGGCTTCAGCCTGTTGAGGACGCGAAGCGCCCGAAACAATAAACCATCCGCTATGCGGATGAACAATAATTAATGACTTCAGGTTGCAGAAGAAGCGAAGCGTCCGAGACGATAACTAATTCGCTAAACGGGTGGGTATTATTTCTTAAAACTACGCTCTCAAGCGGAGCGGTTTAGTTCTGACCTATAAGTCTTGATTTCGACACATGAGCTTGGACTCTGGTTTATAAGTCTGGAATTTGGCACATTTTAGGCTCGTGTGTATTTTTGTGTTTGATCGTTTCAGAATAATATTCCACAAATGTGAAGTATCTTATTTAAAAAATAAACACTAGTATAGAAAATGTTGTATAAATTCATGGAGTTCGAAGCGATATTTAGAGATTCGTGAATTTGAGAATTGTTTTTAAATTAATTTTATACACACAAGACCAAAATGTGACAAAATCTGCAATTCGCAAACATAAAAGTGCACGCGAGCTAAAAATGTGGCAGAAACAGTAACTGCTTTGATGACGAATCTGGCGATTGCTGCGGCGGTAGATTTGGTGGTTGTTGTAGCAGTGGTGGATTTAGTAGTTATTGTTTGCAGTGATAAGCCTGGCAATTGCTGCCGCGATAGGCATGGAGGGAGATTGCGGTAGCGATAAGCCTGCCGATTACAGCAGCAATAGGCATGGCGATTGTTGCGGCGGTTTCTGTTTCAAATCAAATTCCAGTTATGAATCCTTGCAAAGATGTTTCGAAACGTAAAGGGCTGAAACATTAAAGGCGCGTATCTTTATGGCTGCGCACCTTTTGATTGGTGGTTTCAGTCTGTTAAGGATGTGAAGCGTCCGAAACGATAAACCATCCGCTATGCGAATGGAAAGCAACCTGCGTTGTATTACCATCCGCATAGCGGATGAATAACAACCTACGTTGTATTACCACCCTCTGCGGATGGGCAATAATTTTACGGACGAATCAAACAATACATTCGCAGTCGATTATTAAGCGCTTACCTCGAAATATACGAAACTCCTATTGCTTTTCTTAAACAAACTATCCCTCTATTGGAAAAAACAAACAACCGCTTTGATAATCAGGTTCAGGGGAAAAGGGGAACAAGAGAACCAAACAAGGAGGAGTTTTTCGTGGATACCGTAAGATTTGCAGTATTGGGATTGAACCACGGTTCAAAAATTGCCCGTTTCGCAAAGGAGAACCCCGAGGTCGAATTAGCGGCTGTAGCTGGCTTTGGGGATTCGGATTTCCAAATTGCTAACGAGCTTGGTGTGCCACTATTTAGTGATTACACCTTGTTGTTCAAACAAATTCCGCTCGATGCAGTGTATATAGCTCTTCCCAATACGCTTCATGTGGAAGCAGTGGAAAACGCTATTGAGGCAGGTATTAAGAATATTCTGCTGGAAAAGCCTATTGCCAATACTGTTGAAGAGGGAAAGCACGTAATCGAGGTGTGCAAAAAGGCGGGCGTGAACCTTCTAATCGGGCATCATCGTCGTTCTTCGAGTAAGTATCAATTTTTACGCGAAGTTATAGATTCAGGACGCTTGGGAAAAATCGTAACCATCCAATCACGTTATTGCATTGCGAAAGACGAGGACTGTTTCGATCGCGAGTGGTATGTCACAAAAAGAGTAGGCGGACCTCTGCTAATCAATGCTATTCATGATTTTGATGATCTCAATTTTGTTACAGGAAAAGCTCCCGTTAAGGTATATGCAACTACGCGAAATACCATTCGAGGAAATGATGCCGAGGATTCAGCTTCTGTCTTGATTGAGTATGAAAATGGCGTTACTGCAACCTACGCCTTGTGCGACGGAACTCCTAGTCCTTGGAATTATGATCTGGCAGCAGACGAAAACGAATCGTTTGTTATGGCGCCTGGCGAAAACAGCATGCAGGTGTTTGGCACAAAGGGTTCTTTTGGATTTCCGAATATGGACCTGTACTACTATGACCAGGACGCATTTGGCTGGACTCACGAGCTGAAACATGAACATTTTGAAGTTGAACTCAATAGTCCTCTAAAGGCTGAATTGGAGCATTTTATCGATCTTTGTAAAGGTAGGGAAACGGTACCACGCTGCTCTGGTGAAGAAGGGCTGCAAACGCTCAAGATCGTCAATGGTGTTTTCGAATCGGCAGAAACTGGTAATGCCGTGTATTTGCCAAGCTAGGAAATCCTGCGGGTGAATCTTGTAGGCAAATCCTGCAAACAAGTTGTGAAGATAAATCTTGCGGGCAAATCTTGCTGGTTTTTTGCGCAAGTGATTGTCGTCAGCACAAGTAACATTTCTTAAGAACATAAGGAGCCTCAAGGTCAGTCTTGAGGCTCCTTGTTTTTTGGGCTTTAAAGTTGAGTAAGTTTGATGAGCGAAACAGTAAAAAATGATACGCTTGATGTGCTGCGCTCTACCGCGAATAGGGTTTTAGCTTGCGATTCGTCATGGAGGGTAGCAAAGCTCAAAGTTCGAGGGGAATGAGTAATGTATGAGGTTAGAGTATTTGCGCTATTTTAGCCATTTGGCAGAGGTGCTTAGTTATACCAAAGCAGCAAAGGATCTCTATATTGCTCAACCAACGCTTTCTGCAGCAATTAGGCAATTGGAAAAAGAGATAGGCTTGCAGCTTTTCGAGCGAAGTGCTGGTAGTTCTCACGTGGAGCTGACTGCGGCAGGATCTATTTTTCGCGAATATGCTGAACTTGCAGTCAAGAATATCGATACAGGTCTTCGTCTAGCTTATGAAACCCAGGGTGAAATCAATTCTGAAATTCGAATAGGCACTATTTATGCAATGCAGGGTTATTTTTGGTCAATGGCGATGCAGGCGTTTACCGAACAGCAGAAAAATCCTCCAAAAATTGTTATCGAGCAAGCTTATTCAATTGAATTGGTATCTCGATTACGCAAGGGCGAGCTTGATGTAGTGTTTGCTGCAAAAACTGACGACTGGGATGATCTTAGCTATACGCTTGTGTGGTCTCAGCCGTTGGTGCTTTGCGTGAATAAAAGCAATCCTTTAGCCAATCATGAGTCTGTTTCTCTTGAAATGCTTGCGCCCTATGAGCTTCTTACCTATTCACTTACTTCGCCAACTTTGCGTTCAATTAAAGAAAATTTGCCGTGTGAAAAGCTGAATTTAATACGGGAATACGATGATGAGATAACAATGAGCGCTATGGTCTCGTCGGAAACTAACAAGATGGCGTTGTTTTGCTACTCATTTTTAGTGAATGCTTTCGAGAATGTAGTGTGTTTACCGATAAGGGATTTGCCGTACGATTTTCATAAGGTGTACTTGGTAAGCCGCAAAGAATCGCATCCCAAAGTAGTGAAAAATTTCATTCAGTGCATGAGCACTTATCGCTTTCCGAACGCTGCTGAAATAGAGCAGAATCACTAGATTTATTTAAATCCATAAAGTGACGTGTAGCGGATTTTGTACATCTGTGTCATTGAGCTATGGCTAAAAATAAGGATGAAATTCAGCAAAGCTAAATTGGTAAAAGTTTTATCAATTTAAGACAAATGGGCAGCCATCAGGCATTTTCGTGCTTCTAAAGATTACGTGAACGCATTCACTACCTGGAAACATAGCATTTTGTAATCTTCGGCGTAAACCTATCAACTTGACTATTGGAGCAAAAAAACAGGAAAGAGAAAATTAATTACGAAAGGTGAGGCATTAAATCATGAGATTGTCAGCCTTATCTTTTCAGGCGCTTTGGTTGTTAGGAATTACAGAAATCAAAGCAATAAAGAAGAAAAAGAGTAAAAGGAAAAAGAAAGGGAGGGAAACACATGGCTTCTGATGCTCAAAAGTCATTCCACGGTATCGCGGCACGTCTCGACCGTTTGCCAATCTCTGGTTTCCACATGAAGATCACGTGGTTGCTGGCTGGTATTACGTTCTGCGACTCCGTTGACATGTCTATCGGTGGCCCTATCGGTGCTGTTCTTCAGGACGAGGGCTTCATGACGCTTGAACAATTTGCGTTCTTTAACTCCATCACCATGGTTGGCTACCTCATTGGTGGTCTTATGTCGGGATGGGTATCCGACGGTTTTGGCCGTAAGAAGGCAGTTATTGTTTGCGGTAGTATCTTTACAATTGCTTGTTTTGTTGCTGCAATGTCACCTAATGCAGACTTCCTGACCGCATGCCGTTTCTTTATGGGTATTGGTCTTGGTGCTGCATTCCCTGCAGGCTATTCTGCTTTGACCGAGTACACGCCACCTCACAAGCGTGGTAAGTATCAGTCTTATGTAGGATTGATTGCAAACTGCGGTACTTTGTTCGGTTCTGTAATGAACCTCATCATCCTGCCTTTGGCTGGTTGGCGCGAAGTATTTGTATTCTGCGGCATCCTTGGTGCGGTTTGCGTAATTCTTGTTTGGACCTGCATGGATGAATCTCCTCGTTGGTTAGCTCTTAATGGTCACAATGACAAAGCGGATGCTATTGTTTCGAAACTTGAGGCAAAGGCTGCTGCTGGTGGCAAGACAGTGGAAGAAGTTACTGCTGAAGAAATTCAGCGCCGTGAGCAGGAGCAAGATATCAAGCAGCTTCCTTGGAGCTTCTTGTTTAAAAAGAAAGTTATTACCCGTACCTTAACGGCAATGCTTCTTTGCTTCACCATGAACGTTATCGTTTACACGGTTATCACTTGGACTCCTACCATCTTGCGTGCAAACGGTTTCGATACCTCTTTGGCAACCCTGACCACCGTAGTTATGCAGATGGGTATTCCAATTGGTGTTGGTCTTCTGACCTTCTACGTTGAGAAGGTAAACCGTAAGGTTATCCTCATCGGTTCCTACTTGGCCGTAGCAATCCTTGGTCCTGTTTGGGCAATGCTTCCTACCGACAACGTTGCTCTTATCATGGGCTTTGGTCTCCTGGTTTGCGTATTTACGTTCACCAACTCTGTTACCACTGCAGCTATCTACCTCTCCGAGCCTTTCCCAACGGCTTGCCGTATCCGCGGCGCAGGTGTTGCAAATGCATTCGGTCGCCTCGGTGGTATCTTCAGCCCAATGTGGATCGCATTCTTTGTAGCATCCCCAATTGGTACCATTGGTGCTTACCTGGTAAACTCCTGCCTCATCATCGTGACGGCAATTTGGTTGGCAATCTTCGGTGTAGAGACTCGTGGTCGTACGCTTGAAGAAATTACCAAAGGTCTTGAAGATTAATACAAATAGTTGTTCTTGCTCTTTTTCGATCGGGGTCCAAATCTGGACCCCGTTTTCTAGATGGGATTACGAAAGGTATTGTTATGGATAAACAGGAAAGTAAGTTGAAGGAACTACTTGGAGATATTGTTCAGGTGGGTATAGTTGTTGACGATATGGATAAAGTGAAAAGAGGAATGAAAACAATTTTTGGATTAGACCCATCAGCCGAAAGTGACAATGTGTATAAAAAAACATGGTACAAAGGGGATTTGATCGATGCTCCAGTAAAAGCTGCTTTTTATAATCAATTTAACGTGCAATTGGAGTTTTTGCAGCCAGTAGGTGATACGGATACTATTTGGCATGATTATCTTAATGAAGGTTATGACTTAGGTGGTCATTCGCTTCATCATCTAAGGTTTGATGTTGTGGATAATGACGTTATTACTAAAGAGATGGAGAAAATAGGTGTATCGAAATATATGGAAGGCAAGTCTTTGGTTGATCCAAGGGCGACGTTTACCTATTACGATTCGGTACAGGCTATTGGATTTATAGTCGAGGTTGTTACAAAGTTTGAATAAATATATGTAGTAATTAAAAGTGCAGTTGATGGAATTAGTAAAAGAGTTGTTTTTCAAACGGCCAATAAAATGCTTTATACAAAAGCCAAGCTATATTGGCTTTGGGCTTTTGTTATTGCTTCAGCTCCTTGTCGAAAATCCACATTGCTTTTTGCAATGGTGCCTATATCGATGAATTCTTTGACTATTGGAACCCCAAAAGAGCAGGGGAATAATTGGATTAAGGAAAAAGAAAAAAAACGAGAGGGGCACCTTATGGATAAGATTAAACTAGCGGTTTTGGGTTTAAATCAAGGGTCTAAAATTGCGCGTGATGCGAAAGTAAATCCAGAAATAGATCTTGTTGCAGTCGCAGGATTTGGCGATCATGACGTACAGGTTGCGAATGAGCTCGAAGTACCAATTTACAGTGATTATACTTTGTTGTTAAAGCAGGTTGATCTAGATGCAGTAGCAATTGCTTTGCCAAATACCCTTCATGTTGAATCAGTTGAGTTGGCGCTAGAGGCAGGCATTAAGAATATTCTGCTCGAAAAACCTATTGCGAGCACAGTAAAAGAAGCAGAGCATATTATTGAGATTTGCAAAAAAGCAAATGCAGTTCTGCTAGTAGGGCATCATCGTCGTTCGTCGAGTAAATATCAATTCTTACGCGAGATTATTGATTCTGGACGAATCGGGAAAATAGTCGGGATCCAATCAAACTATGCAATAGCAAAGCCGCATTCTTACTACGATGTTGAATGGCATACCAAAAAAGGCGGTGGCCCATTATTAATCAATGCTATTCATGATTTCGATGATCTTAATTTTGTAACAGGCATGACTCCTTCGAAAGTATATGCAGCGGCGCGAAACACAATTCGTGGTAACGAAGTTGAAGATTCAGTATCTGCGGTAGTTGAGTTTAAAGAAGGAGTTACGTGCAGCTATTTCGTAAGTGACGGAACGCCTGGACCTTGGAATTATGATCTTGCTGCTGAAGAGAATACTTTTTTCACTATGTGCCCAGGTGAAAATAGTCTTCGTGTTTTTGGAACGAAAGGGTCTTTCGGTTTTCCAAATATGGATCTTTATTATTACGACGAAAACGCATTCGGATGGACTTCTCCAATGCTGCATGAGCATTTTACCGTTGAAAAAAACGATCCGATGACAGCAGAGTTAGAGCATTTTGTTGATCTCTGCAAAGGCAGAGAAACGGTGCCACGCTGCACTGGTGAAAACGCTTTAGATACTCTAAAGGTAATTAATGCCATTTTAGAGTCTGCCGATACTGGAAATCCTGTCGAGTTGTAAATCAAACTTCTTAGAAAGGTATAGAAAGATGGATACGTTACCAAAATTTGCAGGAACAACAAAATTGGTTGGTTTACTTGGATCTCCTGTTGCTCAATCAATGTCGCCCGCTATGCATACCGCCTCATTTGCAAAAATGGGAGTTGATGCAGTGTATCTTGGTTTTGATGTTCTTCCTGATCAGCTTGAAACGGTAGTAAAAGGTTTTGCAGATGCAGGAATAGCGGGTTATAACGTCACCATGCCATGCAAAACAAAGGTTTTGCCATATCTTGATGAGTTATCTCCTGTTGCAGAACTTATGGGTGCCGTAAACACTGTTGTGGTTAAAGATGGAAAATCGATTGGCGATAATACTGATGGTGCAGGTTTTTGGTTCGTAATATGCGGCTTCATGGTTTCGAGCCTGAAGGGAAAATAGTAACCGTTGCGGGTGCTGGTGGTGCAGGCTCTGCTGTTTTCACTCAACTTGCTTTAGATGGCGTGGTGGCAATCAATATCTTTAATAGGCATGATGATTTTTGGGATGTTACTAAAGAAAAAGTAACAGAACTTGCTTCAAAGACTGGTGTTCCTATGGTTTTGGGTGACTTGGATGATAAAAAACTATTAGCGCGTGCCGTGAAGAATTCCGATTTATTTGTTAATGCTACGCGGGTAGGAATGGCTCCGTTCGATGATGAATGTGTGATAGACGAAGATATGCTTCATGAAGGGCTTTTTGTTGCTGACACGGTTTACGAACCGCGTGAAACAAAGCTTATTCGTATGGCAAAAGAGCATGGTTTACAAACCGCACCAGGACTCGGGATGCTTCTCCAACAAGCTGCGCTGGTGAGAAAATTTGGTTTGATATCGAAATGCCCACTGATTATATTGAGGAAATCTTTTTTAATTGGGCGCTCATTTGAATGACGAGAGTCTGTTTTAAACCGGTAAGGCCATGTTTCATCTTTGTGCATGAAGGGGATGCCTGAGATGGAATATGGTCTTTTAATTTTGTTAACAAACGTATCAAATCATAAGTTTGATAAAGACAAACTTATGATTTGATATAATTTAATTAAAGAATAGCGATCTAGCTGGAGTTCAAGAGGGGATGCTTGATGAGGCTCGATTATCTGCGGTACTTTCATTATTTAGCAAAAATTGGAAATTATACAAAAGCAGCAAAAGAACTATATATAGCTCAACCAACCTTATCTATTGCAATAAAGCGCATGGAGAAGGAATTGGATATGCAACTATTTGTTCGTGGTGAAGGAAATAGCCGTGTCGAATTGACTCCTGAAGGGGCAGTGTTTGAAGAGTATGTTGAGCAAATGCTTAACAGTTTTGATATTGGATTGCGTGTCGTTCGTGAAATGCAAGGAGAAAAAAATTCTGAACTGAAGATTGGAACTATCTATGCAATGCAAGGTCGGTTTTGGTCTCAGGCAATGCAATCGTTTTCGGAATCTCAGTCTAATCCTCCTGAAATCAGTATCGAACAAGCCTATTCTCCTGAACTCATACAGCGTTTACGAGGTGGCTCGTTGGATGCAGTATTTGCGACCAGAATCGATGGATCTGAAGATTTGAATCATATTCTGGTTTGGTCTCAGCCATTGGTGCTCGGTGTGCATAGGGAAAACCCGCTTTCTAAAAAGAAATCTATCTCTGTTGAAGAGCTCTGTAAGTATGAAATTCTGACTTATGCAATAACTTCTCCAGCTAATCACTCCCTAGAAGAGAATCTTCCAATTGAAAATATGAGTTTAAAGAGGGAGTATGATGATGAAATCACGCTAAGTGCAATGGTTTCTTCCGATAAAAATAAAATGGCACTGTTTTGCTATTCATTTTTAGTAAATGCTTTTGAGGACGTGGTTTGCATCCCAATTAAAGACTTGCCAATTGATTTCCATAAAGTCTATTTGATCAGCAGGAGAGAAACTCATTCGAAAGTTGTAGATGATTTTATATCTTTTATGGGCGCTTATCGTTTTCCAAATTCTTTAGAATTGGGACAGATTAAATAATAAAAACGTCAAATAATATCATTCAGGAATATCAAAAAAGTTTGGTAATGGTATGCAGCTTCGAGTTTAACGCGGAGCTGCATACCATTTCTTGTTGAATTATCGCAGATAAAATGCTATATATAGTTGCCAGAAATGAATCAGTTAAAATTGATAACTTCAAATTATTGATTATTAAAGTAAATGGAATGATAGTCTTTTAGATAATTTTCCTGGGACTATAACAAAACGCAATTCCTTTAGATTCGAAATGTAACTTCACTATTGGCGAATTTAATTAAACAGATATTTAATTAATAACCGCAACATCCCCAAAAAATGAACAAGTTCTAAAAGGGTACATGAAGCAAACATGATGCTGCATGTGTGCTTTGAGCGAGTTCTTAGAGTGTTGCAGGAGAGAAAGAGGAGTGCGCCTTTCCCGTTCTACCGAAACTAGAAAGCAAGCTCTAAAACAACTAATTAATAAGGTGTTGTTTGAGGGACTGCCAAATGGTTTTCATGCAGTGAATTGCGGGAAATGCGCAAGGGAAATCGATTGAAAAGAAAGGAAGGGAAACGCATGGCTTCTAATGCTCAAAAGTCATTCCACGGTATCGCGGCACGTCTCGACCGTATGCCAATCTCTGGTTTCCACATGAAGATCATGTGGTTGCTGGCTGGTATTACGTTCTGCGACTCCGTTGACATGTCTATTGGTGGCCCTATCGGTGCTGTTCTTCAGGACGAGGGCTTCATGACGCTTGAACAATTTGCGTTCTTTAACTCCATCACCATGATCGGCTACCTCATTGGTGGTCTTGGATCTGGCTTAGTATCCGACAACTTTGGTCGTAAGAAGGCTGTTATTACCTGTGGCACTATCTTTACAGCAGCTTGTTTTGTTGCTGCAATGTCACCTAATGCAGACTTCCTGACCGGATGCCGTTTCATCATGGGTATTGGTCTTGGCGCTGCATTCCCTGCAGGTTATTCTGCCTTGACTGAGTACACGCCACCTCATAAGCGTGGTAAGTATCAGTCCTACATGGGCTTGATCGCAAACTGCGGTACTTTGTTCGGTTCTGTAATGAACCTCATCATTTTGCCAATCGCTGGTTGGCGCGAAGTATTCGTATTCTGCGGTGTTCTTGGCGCAGTAGTAATGATCCTTATCGGTGTTTGCATGAACGAATCTCCTCGTTGGCTTGCTCTTAACGGCAAGAACGACAAGGCAGACGAGATCGTTTCTGGCCTCGAGGCAAAGGCTATGGCTGCTGGCAAGTCTGTTCCTGAGGTTACCGAAGAAGAGATCCAGCGTCGCGAACAGGAACAGGAAGTTAAGCAGCTTCCATTCAGCTTCCTCTTCAAGAAGAAGATGCTTCCTCGTACCTTTACCGCAATGCTTCTTTGCTTCACCATGAACGTTATCGTTTACACGGTTATCACTTGGACTCCTACCATCTTGCGTGCAAACGGTTTCGACACCTCTTTGGCAACCCTGACCACCGTAGTTATGCAGATGGGTATTCCAATTGGTGTTGGTCTTCTGACCTTCTATGTTGAGAAGGTAAACCGTAAGGTTATCCTCATCGGTTCCTACTTGGCCGTAGCAATCCTTGGTCCTGTTTGGGCAATGCTTCCTACCGACAACGTTGCTCTTATCATGGGCTTTGGTCTCCTGGTTTGCGTATTTACGTTCACCAACTCTGTTACCACTGCAGCTATCTACCTCTCCGAGCCTTTCCCAACGGCTTGCCGTATCCGCGGCGCAGGTGTTGCAAATGCATTCGGTCGCCTCGGTGGTATCTTCAGCCCAATGTGGATCGCATTCTTTGTAGCATCCCCAATTGGTACCATTGGTGCTTACCTGGTAAACTCCTGCCTCATCATCGTGACGGCAATTGTTTTGGCAATCTTCGGTGTAGAGACTCGTGGTCGTACGCTGGAGGACATTACTAAGGGTCTTGAAGACTAGTAGTAATTTAGCTAGCTTAAACTGCTCTTTCTCAAGTGGGGTCCATCATAGGGCCCCACTCTTCTATTGATGCGTAATTTGTTTTGCCTTGGATCATCCAAAACTCGCTCGTTAAGCAATCCGAAAGCGCTGGTTTGAGACGCGCCCACAAGGACGAGAGGCACTTGCGAAAATGCGGAGCGCTTACTCGGATGAGAAGCGCCAACAAGGACGAAGAATACTTGCGAGGGTGAAAGGCGCTTGCGAGGACAAGAGTCATTCGTAAGTTTGCAAAGGTGAAAACCGCCATGAGGGCGAAAAGTGCTTGTAATGACGTGTGAATACAAGGCGCTTTAAAGATTAAAAGCGCGAATAGATTACTTATCAATAGAGGTAGAGATGTGATCGATGCAAGCTAATTCATAAAACGAATTCATGGTAAATACGGTATGCTTAATAACGAATTTCAAACTAAAACAGAGAAATTAAACGGATTTTATCTTGTTTGTTTCTATTTGGGGATCACGTCAAAAGATTATTCCAAGGGGAGGAATAAAAAGTGAGACTTGACTATCTGCGTTATTTTAACCACTTAGCGAAAGTCCTCAACTTTACCAAGGCGGCGGAGGATTTATTCGTAGCGCAGCCGACCCTTTCGGTTGCGATTAAGCGCATGGAGCAAGAATTAGGAGTTAAGCTCTTTAAACGTGGCAAGGGCAGCTCGCGTATTGAGCTAACCGAATCAGGTGAAGCATACTTCGAATACGTTTCTCTTGCTCTCAATAATCTTGATACGGGTCTGCGTGTCGCTCGTGAAATCCAAGGAGAGGCCAACTCGCTTGTGCGCGTGGGAACTGTGTACTCTATGCAGGGGATGACTTGGTCTCAGGCGATGCAGGCGTTTCTTGCCAAAAAATCATCGCCGCCTAAAATCTCGATCGAGCAAGCTTATTCCCCGGAACTCATTTCGCGTTTACGAAAAGGCGAATTAGACGTTGTTTTCGCTGCTCGAATGGATGATCTAGACGATCTAAACTATGTTTTGGTATGGTCTCAACCTTTAGTTTTGGGCTTACATAAGAACAATCCTTTTGCTAAGCGAAAAGAGATTTCGATCGACGATTTAAAGAGTCACGAGATTCTAACCTATCCAAAGGAATCGCCGGTAAAACGTATCGATATTGAGCTTCCCGTTAACGAAATGCGCTTGGTGCGAGAATATGATGATGAAATTACGATGAGCACCATTATCTCTTCGGACGAACAAAAAATTGGCACTGTTTTGTCATTCGTTTTTGGTTAATGCCTTTGAGGATGTTATCTGTCGAAAAGTTCATGGTCTTTCAGAAGACTTTCATAAGGTGTATCTGGTGAGTCGAAAAGAAACTCACCCTAAAGTAGTTGACGATTACATTTCGTTTATGAGCTCATATCGTTTCCCCAACATTATGGAAACCGGACAAATTGATTAAACGAATATTAGAAATCGTTATAGCATTCCTTTACAAAAGATACTTACAAATTTATTAGTAAGTCATAGAAGCCATTAAAATGGCAGGTCAGTATCAGTATAGAAAAAATTAATAAATTAACTAAAAAAAGCTATTCGCTAAGAAAAGTAATAAAAGTTCACAATACTATCTCGGAAGTAATAGCTAAGTTGCTTTTATTCGTGGGTGGAAATAAAAGCCATGGCATTTCAGGGGAAAGGCTTTCTTGCCTTAAGTAACTTCCGTTGAAAAAGGTTTCGACCTTATTTCTTTTGCAAGGATTCGAGTTCAATTTAAGAGGACGCAACTAACTCCTTTGTATTTGGGGCAAAGGGGCTAAAGCTGTTTTTGTCTTTTGATGGCTTTGCTCAACTATGAGAGTGCATAACTCAAAAAACCGTGCATGACTCAAAAACCACGGAGCAAGGCAAGAGAAAGGCAAAACTTGCGCGAAAGAAAGGAAGGCGATATTCGTATGGCTTCTGCTGAAGCAAACAAGTCGTTCCACGGTATCGCAGCACGTCTTGACCGCATGCCTATTTCCGGCTTCCACATGAAGATCATGTGGCTGCTTGCTGGCATCACGTTCTGCGATTCCGTTGACATGGCTGTAGGTGGTCCTATCGGTGCTGTTTTGCAGACCGAGGGATTCATGACTCTTGAACAGTTTGCATTCTTTAACTCCATCACGATGGTAGGTTACTTGGTAGGTGGTTTGCTTTCTGGTGTTGTTTCTGACGGCTTTGGTCGTAAAAGAGCAGTTATTGTATGCGGTTCCGTATTCACCATTTTCTGCTTTGTTGCAGCTGCTTCACCCGATGCAAACTTCTTGACCGGATGCCGTTTCTTCATGGGTCTCGGTCTTGGTGCTGCATTCCCTGCAGGCTATTCTGCTTTGACCGAGTACACGCCACCTCACAAGCGTGGTAAGTATCAGTCCTACATGGGCTTGATCGCAAACTGCGGTACTTTGTTCGGTTCTGTAATGAACCTCATCATTTTGCCAATCGCTGGCTGGCGCGAGGTATTTGTATTCTGCGGTATTCTTGGTGCTGTAGTAGTAATTTTGGTACTGACCTGCATGGACGAATCTCCTCGTTGGTTGGCTATGATGGGCCGCAACGACCAGGCAGATGCAATTGTTACAAAGCTTGAGACAAAGGCTGCAGCTGGTGGTAAGGCTGTTCCTGAGGTAACTGATGAAGAAATTGCTGCTCGTGCAGCCGAACAGGAAGTAAAGCAGCTTCCGTTCTCGGTATTGTTCAAGAAGAGCATGATCACCCGTACCCTTACGGCAATGTTCCTCTGCTTTGTAATGAACGTATTGGTTTACACCATCATCACCTGGACCCCAACCATTTTGGTTGCAAAGGGCTTCGATACAAGCATGTCAACCTTGATGACCGTTGTTATGCAGCTTGGTATTCCTGTTGGTGTAGGCGCCTTAACCTTCTACGTCGAGAAGGTTAATCGTAAGACCATTCTTATTGGTTCTTACTTGGCGGTAGCAATTCTTGGTCCTATTTGGTCTTTGCTGCCAACCGATAACACCGCTCTTATCATGGGCTTTGGTTTCTTGGTTTGCGTATTTACGTTCACCAACTCTGTTACCACTGCAGCTATCTACCTCTCCGAGCCTTTCCCGACGGCTTGCCGCATTCGTGGCGCTGGTCTTGCAAATGCGTTCGGCCGCGTTGCTGGTATCGTAAGCCCAATGTGGATTGCATTCTTCGTAGCATCTCCAATTGGAACGATGGGCGCATATCTTATCAACTCCGCACTTGCAGTTGCTATGTCTATCTGGCTGGCAGTATTCGGCGTTGAAACTCGCGGTCGTACCCTTGAGGACATTACGAAGGGCTTGCTCGACGATTAGTAGATTGCCCACTACATAAGTAATTTTGTAGTAGCTAAAAAGAGCCCGCTTGCCTAGCTTAATAAGCAAGGCAACAACAAACCCACCCAAACAAAATCCCGTGCCGAAAAGGCGCGGGATTTTTTATGCAAAAGAAATATCACTCTGACCAGAAAAACGAATAAACACGTACCGTACAATAGATATCTAATGAAACCAACATGACAAAGGATAAGAGAGGGTTGTCATGGAACAAAAAAAAGAAGGGGACAGGCATTACTGGCCATACTCACATGGTGGCAATGATAGGTAGCCCCGTTGAGCATTCGGCATCGCCCGCTACGCATTCACTGGCCTATCAAAAAATGGGGATTGATGCGGTATTTCTGGTATTTGACGTCGGAATAGAAGAGATGCCGAAAGTTATTGATGCGTTTCGTGTCATGAAAGGCTGGGTAAGCACAACGGTAACTATGCCACTCAAGCAAGCAGTAATCCCTTATCTTGACGAGCTGAGTGATGCAGCTTTGTTGATGGGCAGCGTCAACATGATAAAAAAGGAAGACGACGGAAGACTGGTTGGCCACAACACTGATGGTCAAGGTTTCATGAATAACCTCAAGAAGCATGGAGTCTCCGTTGAGGGTGCAACAATGACGCTCGTGGGTCCGGGCGGAGCTGGATCAGCAATTTTTGTTCAGGCTGCTCTCGATGGGGTTTCTCGTTTAGATGTTTTTGCTCGTGAGAACGGGAATTCGTATAAACATGCCCAAGAACTCAAGCAAAAGGTTGAAGAAGCCACTTCATGCAAGATCACGCTCTATCCTTTAGAGGATACCGAGCAACTGAAGAAATCAATCTCAGAATCTGACATATTAGCTAATGGAACCAATATAGGTATGGGTGAAGGCAATACCGAAACTCCAGTTCCTGCTTCATATATAAAGCCTGGTATGGTCGTGGCAGATGTTATTTATTCGCCCGAAGAAACTCAATTGCTTAAAGATGCTAAAGAACTCGGATGTACTGCTATTAACGGGCTCGGAATGCTTGATGAGCAGGCTGTGGTAGCTGACAGAATTCGTTTTGGCATTGATATTCCTATTGAGGAAATTCGTGCAGAATTACGTTAAAAACAAAGTAATTCAGTATGCCTTATAAGTGATGCTTATTAGTTTTCTAAAGGCCACTATGGGGGGTCTGAATCTTTCAGAAGCGAGATGATTATTGAGCGATTATTGGTTTTTTAAAAAATATCAAATGATATTAAATAGCTCATTTAATGTGCCTGTGATTTTGCTTCAGTTTAATTAATCGTAGTAGCAAAAGAAAAATGAATGAAAGCAGGAATCATGGGACTAGTAAAAGCGATTAAAGATACATTTTTGAATGGTAGCTCTTCTGATATCGGCGAAAATCCTCAAGATAATCCTTATTATGAGGCGGTTTGTGCAAGAATTCCAGTTGATATTATTGACGAGAAAACTGTCGTTGAGTTTCGGTGGATTAAGAATAAAGAAGCGAAAATTAAGGGTGCTTATGCAGTCTTTTTGCATAAAGGAGAGCAAGTACCGGTGCTTGTTTCTGCTCCGAATAGTGGGTCATTTAGCGTCGGCATCAACATAGGATTTTCTAAAATACTTTATCCTTCTCTGAAGGAAGAGTTGCAAAGATTGAAAAACGAGGGTTTAGTTTCCGAAAAGGCCTTGCTTGGTTATAACGGATCAACAAGTCAGGCCATTCTCTATCGTCGGTCGGAATCTTCTTTATCTAAGGGAGATGTTGCAAAATGGCAAGATCTCCTTCGAGGTAACCTTCAGCCATTAATTGATGATTTTGAAGCTTTACTGCCTTTCGTTATGCGGTGTTTTGGAGAGTAAAAAAGAAAACGACAAGAAACACTTTTATTGAATGTGTGTAACTCTTACTTTCGGGATATGTATCAAATCTAGAAAATTCTCTACTTTCCATTTTATGGCTTTGTCTTTTTGTTCGCTTAGTGGAACGGTATTGTATTTTTGTTTAAGCAAAAAGCGGGCCCGATATAATTTCGAGCCCGCTTCGTGAGAGCTACAATGAGTTTTCTTTTCAAGTTTGTAGTAAGAAAAGAGTAGCTCTTTTTTGTTTTGACTTTTACGAGATAGAGGGGAATCAGGTAAAAGTCAAGGAGAAGGTTTCACTAATTCTTTTCGAATACTCCATCATTGATTTCTTCGAGTGTTTTACCTTTTGTTTCGACACCAAGAACACCAACGACAATTGCGGCAACAACAGCGGTAGCAAACGAAACGCCAAAAATGCCAACAGCTCCTAGGTCAGTTGATAGGAAGTAGGTGATCCACATGGGGTTGAGAATTGCCCCGATACGACCGAAGGCGTTTGCGATGCCTGCTCCGCGTACTTTTACTTCTGTTGGGAAAGGTTCGGAAAGATATACAGAACTTACAATTAATGACCAGTAGTAAACGAGTGCTGCCATTACAAAACCAACAGCCATGATAAGGATAGTTTGATCTGCTGGGATCATGGACCAAGCAAAACCAGCGATACCGGACAAAGGCAAGGTGATACAAAGGTGGACTTTGCGCGGGAACTTGTCGATCAACGCGCTCATAATTGCTACACCAACTGGAATGCCAAGATTGATAACAACAGACATTGCTACTGAGTACGTAACATCAAATCCTCGTGTAACAAAAATTGTAGGCGTCCAAGATACGATGGTGTAGACGCAAACAAAGTTTGTCCAGCAGAGGACGCAAGCAACAACGAGACGCTTGAAGAGTTGCTTGTTGGTAAACAAAACTTTTGTGGGAAGCTGCTTTACTTCTCGTTTTGCCATTTCGGCTTCAATAAGCTCATCTGGAACATCGGGGATATCGTGTCCAGCTTTTCGTGCAGCGTCTTCCCATTTTTTCACTAAAGCATCCGCTTCTTCTCCGCGGCCTTTCATGGCTAACCAGCGGGGAGATTCTTCCATAAATTTAATAAGAAGAACAGCGACAATAATGCCTGCAACTCCGCAGAATACAAAGATTGCACGCCATCCGAACATAGGTAATAGAACAAGTGAGACAAAGGAAGCAAATGGGGTACCGCAGTTTGCGATGAGGCCTACCCATGCTTGATATTGTCCACGTTTTGTTGGCGGTGTGTATTCTGTTAAAGCACTATAACCTGCAGGATATGCAGCTCCTAAGCCAATGCCCATAAGAAAGCGCATTGCAATAAGGAAATACATATCTGGAGCTAAGCAGGCACCTAAGCAACCGAGCGAAAAAATGATGGTATTTGCAATACATGCACGAACGCGACCAAAATAGTCGGACACCATACCCGCCATAAGGCCACCGCAAAGATAGCCAAAAGCAGTGATGGAAACAAACAATGAGTTTAGTCCAGCATCTGACCATCCAGAAGCAAGAAGCTCAGCAATAATTGGACCACCAACATTCATGTCTAAGCAGTCGCAAAAGCAAACGCCTCCAATTAGCCACATTGCTCTGCGTTGAAATGCTCCGGAAGGTAGTCGGTCCAAACGGGCAGCGATGCCGTGAAATGATGTCTGTAATTCTTGCGAACGAAGATTATCCACACGTGCATCAATAGCGGCAGCAGAACTCATAGCCTCTCCTTTCTAAAGTCATCCTCTTTTAGTACGTCAGGGACGTACCCTTCAGAACAGCCTTCCCCTCGACGGCTTTTGTTCTGTGCCTTATTAAAGAGTGAATTATTCGCAAAAATATTGAGATTGTTTTGAACTTATAAAGAGCAAAATAAATATTAAAAGTGTTAAAGGAAGAGCATATAGGAAGAAAAAACAATTATTTACTCTCTCAATAGTAGGAATAAAAAATTTGGAATGGTGAAATTACATATGAGGGAGGAAATAGATGTCGCAAAGAACTAAAACGAAGGAGAAAGAAGCCAAAGCACGATCAAGAGCGAGAGAGAAAGCGCAAAGGGAAGCGGAACGGGAGGTTAAACAAAAAGCGCGGCAAAAAGTAATTGCTTATGATGAGCAAGGCAGGCGTATAGGCGACGATGGATACCTTATGACAAAAGCAAGAACGAGATTACATCATTTATATAATGCTTGCTTTATCATAATGATTCTTTCTTTTGTTGTGGCGGTAGTATTTATCGCTCTCTCTTATTTTCAAGGACAACAGTTATCGCACTGGGAACTAATTGCTTATGGAGGAAACCAATTTAATGGTTGGAGTGTCGCTAATATGTTGCGTGTTGAGGCTCTATACCTTTTATTTGTGGCAGCAATTTGTCTATTTGCCAATATTAAAGGAATGGGGTGGCTTTATGATGGCGCACCTTACAAACCAGTCCGTATAACAATGCTAGCTATGGGTATAGTATCAGGCATCTTTTTCCTTGTTGCATTGTTCACGGTTGGTATTCCTGAGCCTTTTTCTTTGATAATGGTAATTATTGCGGTGTTAATGAACAAGTTTATTGTGGATGTGGCTGCTGAAAAGGGATCACTGAGACCGGCAAAGATAGCAAAAACAGTAGTAAAAAAGGGATAGAATAATTAGGCTGAAACTACTGTTTCAGCCTAATTATTAAAGGTTTAGAGTTTACTTAGCAAATAAATGAATCCAAAGTCTGTTTAATTGAAAAACTTGTCTTCAATTAAATCTAGAGGCATTTTGGCATCTACCCATAGTTCTTCTCCGATAGCAGCTTGAGATAGCAGCATGCCTAAACCGATGATAGTTACGAGACCTTTTTCTTCCGCATCGCGGATAAGCTTTGTTTTCCTTGGTTCGTATACTGTATCTGCAATGGCGAGTCCTTCTACCATGAATTCAGGGTTTAATGTGCTAGCGTCTGGCATGTCAGGCATTCCTACACGCGTGGCGTTGATAAAGAGAGCGGATTCAGCTACCGACTGTTTTAACGCTTCTTGATCTTCTAAGTCTATTAGTTGCATTTTGCAGCCTGTGCGTTTAGCAAGAGATGCTACTTTATCTTTAGTTTGTTCAAAGAACGCGTCTTTGCGGTTAAAAATATTTATTTCAGCAACACCATCTAGTGCAGCTTGAGTAAAGATTGCGGAACCTGCGCCTCCAGCTCCTACTAAAGTTATTTTTTTGCCAATGATATCAACACCTGAATTGGCGACATTTCGCATAAATCCTGCACCATCTGTATTGTGCCCGATCGCTTTCCCATCTTTTAAATACTACGGTGTTAACCGCACCCATTATTTCTGCAGCAGGAGATAGTTCGTCAAGATATTTAAGCACTTTTGTTTTGTAGGGCATTGTAATATTGCAGCCTACAAAACCCAATGCGTTCATACCTTTGAGAGCAGATTCAAG
>ENA-OQBD01000422-OQBD01000422.1-human-gut-metagenome-genome-assembly--contig:-NODE-422-length-23154-cov-6.952013_pt1 | contig 23154 bp, 19 predicted proteins | sample MGYA00242742_ERZ504543 | MGnify/ENA primary metagenome ERZ504543 (study PRJEB26092, sample SAMD00036239) | human gut metagenome | host: Homo sapiens | study: EMG produced TPA metagenomics assembly of...
TGCCATCCAGTCCTGTGAGGATGGATGGGACTACACCCTCTACCACAGCGATTATTCTGTGATGGACGGCGGGCAGTTGGATGCCCCGGAACTGACCATTCAGGAAGCCCGTGAGCAGATTCTGGAAACTCACCACATGGAAAAGGGGCGACGGCTGTTGCAGGACTACGATGCCGTCATGGACAAAGTTGCGGAAACCGAGGAACTGAGTGCAGACCACCGCCCTTCCACATTGGAAAAGCTGGTAGCACTGGCAAGCGATACGTCTGCGCCAAAATCCTCTGCACGTTCTGCGCCAGAACTGTGAGGTGGACGATGCAGCAAAAATGGAACCAGAATTTTGACGGTGAACCCATGACGGACATCCCGCAGAAGTTTCTGAACGCAGGATGCGATGTTTATATGGTGATGCAGCTGCGGCATGACGAAAAAATCTTCGATGAAAGATTTGCTTCTATGCGGGAGTTGAATCGTCGAGGCAAAACGCCCGACCCGGAGCATTACGAGATCACCTACTATGCTGATCTGCCCGCCATGTGGCAGGATGTGCCGAACAACGAGATTTTGGAAGAACTATTTCAGATGTTCAACCTCTCCCGTCCGCAGGATTTTGAGGGGCACAGCCTGTCGGTCAGCGATGTGATCGCACTCAAACGCAATGGCGAGGTGTCTGTGCATTATGTGGACAGCATCGGCTTCAAAGATTTACAGGGGTTTCTGGACAAGCAGCCGGAACGCCCTTCGGTGCTGATGAATCTCAAGGAAAAGTGCGATGCCCCGGAGTGCAATCCCACGGTATGCCGGAAAGTGAGGGCTGAACATGAACTTTAACCATGAAGAACTCATGCTGATGATGCTTTACAACACCGGCACCCGGCTGGGGCTTATTCACGAGTTGCGGCTTATGCAGTGCTACCTGATGCCTGATGAGACTGCCCTGCGGGAGTTGTCGGAGAGTGTTATCGAAAAGCTGAAACTGCTGACCGATGCGGAGTTTGCCGAACTGGAATTTCCCCCGGACTGACTTTCGCCGCCTGCGGGCGGCATACATAGGCTCTTTTACAATGGGATTCGGTGTGGTATACTGAACTCGACAAATCGGGATTTATCTGTATGATAATTCTGCAAAATAAAAAAACACATAGAATAGGTAAAATCTGAGTAAAGAATGTCTATAATGGTTCCGTAAAATCACGAAAATCATATTTTACGTACAGACATAAGCCGTGTCAAAATTTATACTAGATAGATGTAAGCTCATGTCCATATAAAACATCGCCTCAATCAAGGCCAGAACACGAAGCCATAGAAAGGATGATTCTATGAAATTATTAAAGCATGCCAATGTTTACACACCAGCTCCTCTCGGTAAAAGGGATGTGCTGATCGAGGGGGAGAGGATCCTCCGAATCGCGGAAGAAATCACAGGTTATGATGAACTTCCGGATGTCGATGTCTATGATCTCTCGGGAAAGACCCTCGTGCCGGCCTACATCGATCTGCATGTGCATATCACCGGTGGCGGCGGAGAGCAGGGTCCGGCTTCCCGTGTGCCGGAGTCTTCACTCAGCACCTTTTTTAAGAATGGTATCACGACCGTCGTCGGGCTTCTGGGCACGGACGGCATCACGAGAAGCCTCGAGAACCTGGTGGCGAAGGCCCGTGCACTGACAGAAGAAGGCATGACGGTGTATACATTGACCTCGTCCTATGGCTACCCGCCGACGACACTCACCGGCAGCGTCGAGCGGGACATCGTTCTGATCCCACCGATGATCGGTGTGAAGGTCGCGGTATCTGATCATCGAAGCTCGAATCCGGGTGGAGCGGAGCTGATCGCACTGGCAACAGCTGCACGCCGCGCCGGTCTGCTAAGCGGCACACCGGGGCTCGTGACGATGCACATGGGCAGCGGGAAGGCGAAGCTGGATCCGATTTTCTACGTACTGGATCACTCGGATGTACCGGCGAAGAACCTGCTCCCGACGCATATGCTGCGCTCACCAGAGCTCATCGACGCTGGCGTAGAGCTCGTGAAGCGAGGCGGCTACATCGACTGTACCGCCGGCTCGGATGAGGTGGCGGTGAAAGAGGATGCCCGAAAGCTCTTTGATTTACTGCACCGCGAGGGCGTAAATCCGGATCATGTGAGCCTGTCAAGTGACGCCTACGGAAGCCAGCCGCGTTTTAACGACGCAGGCGAGTGCGTGGGACTGACCTATGCGTCGCCGAAGTACCTGCATAAAACCATCCGGGCGCTGGTGCGCATGGGCATGCCGCTCGAGCAGGCACTGAAGCTTCTGACGACCACACCGGCGACTCTGCTCGCGCAGGATGGCCGAAAGGGATGCATCGCCGCAGGCGCCGACGCAGATCTCCTCGTACTGGATGAAGAGCTCGAGATCGACAGCCTCTTCGCGCGAGGACAGCTCGCGCTGTGGCAGAAGGAACTGCGCATGAAGGGAAGATTCGAAGAGTAAAGCGGATTTTATATCCTCTAGTTAAGATCATTGCTTATGCTGGCAGTTCAGCAGAAGGATACCCGAAAGAAATAAAAATATTTTTCTTTCTGTTTTTGATTGACAAATCGGGATTTATGGAGGAGGGAATATATGAACTGGATAAATTTTTATGGACTTGCATTTATGCTTGTTATAATGATTCCAAATATAATTTTTGCATCCATAAATAAGGACGGATTTCAGAATCTTTGGAAAAATAAGTTCGTGGAAGTCTTGGAGCAGATAGGTAGAATGGGTTGTTTTGGCTTTATGGTATTTATAATCCCGAGATGTGGATTTGGCTTTTCGCCAGATGAGAGTTTTTCCTTATATTTAATAGTTAATGTTGTGTTATTAGCAGCATACTGTTTAATCTGGATTATTTGCTTTAAGAGGAACAGCATTTTCAGAGCACTGGCATTATCAATTATTCCGTCAGTGATTTTTTTGGCGAGCGGAATATTGAGTCGTTATATCCCTCTAATAGTGGCTGCTGTTATCTTTGCTCCGTGCCATATCGCAATTAGTTATAAAAATGTAGAGCTGGAAACAAAGCGATAACTTCCAGTTTGTGGGGAAGGAACACCTATATGTCAAAACCCAAAATCGCCTTTATCTGTGTCCATAATTCCTGCCGCAGTCAGATTGCCGAAGCCTTTGGCAAGGTACTGGCCGCAGATGTGTTTGAAAGCTACTCGGCTGGAACCGAAACCAAACCGCAGATCAATCAGGATGCTGTGCGCCTGATGAAAGAACTATATGGCATCGACATGGAAAAGACACAGTATTCCAAGCTGATTTCTGCAATTCCAAAGCCGGATATCGCTATTTCCATGGGCTGCAATGTCAGCTGCCCGTTTATTGGCAGACCTTTTGATGAGAATTGGGGTCTGGATGACCCTACCGGAAAAAGCGATGATGAATTCAAAGCAGTCATAGAGCAGATTCGTCAGAACGTTCTTGCTTTGAAATCGAAACTTTGCGGTTCCAGTTTTTGAAACCCTCAAAAGTGAGGTCTTGATAGAACGCTTCGATTCATGCTATACTAAAACCAGTTTTAATTCCATAAGCGAGTGACCTGAAAAGGCCGCTCGCTTTTTTGTTTACAACGAGATTGAAGGGAGGAACGCTATGCCAAGCAAAACCGAAGAATATCTCGCCCTTGCCCAGCGCACGGCGAACGGCTTGACCCGGTATTGGGAAAGCTGGACGGACTACCTGACCACCGCATCCCGGCTGTACAAGTACAGTTTTGCAGACCAGCTCATGATCTACGCCCAGCGCCCGGATGCTACCGCCTGCGCCGACTTTGACATCTGGAACAACCGGATGAACCGCTATGTGCGCCGGGGTGCCAAGGGCATCGCTCTGCTGGACGAATCCAGCGGATTTCCCCGTCTGCACTACGTCTTTGATGTGTCGGACACCGGGGTGCGCCGCAATTCCCGTGACCCGGAGGTGTGGCAGTTCAACGACGACCTGAAACAGCCGGTTTCGGAAATGCTCGCCGCCACCTACGGCATCAGCGGAGAGCGTGTCAGCCAGCAGCTTGCGGACGTTGCGGGGAAACTGGTGGCAGATTACTGGGACAACAACGGCGGCGACATCCGCGCCATCGTTGACGGCTCGCTGCTGATGGATTATGATGAAGCCGGGGTGGAGATGCAGTTCAAGTCCGCCGCCGCCATCAGCGTCACCTACACGCTGCTGGAACGCTGCGGCTTTGAGCCGACAGGGTGGTTCGACAAGGACGATTTTCAGGCAATCTACAATTTTTCAACCCCGGATGCCGTCTTTGCCCTCGGCGCAGCGGTCAGCGACATGAGCCGGGAGGTGCTGCGGAATATCGAGCGCACCGTAAAAACAACAATCCGCCGCCGCAATGTAGAAAGGAGCCAGTATGAATATGAACAGCAGGAACGTGACCTACTCGACCGTCGGGGACTACCAGCTCCCGAACCTGACCCTGAACCAGCCCCGGAAACCGCTGGGCAAGTACGGCAGGATGCGCCTGAACTTTCTGAAGCAGCAGCATCCGGTACTGTACAACACGATGCTCCTGTCGGGGAGCCTGTACCCGCACCTGATGGAGGTGGAGCAGACGGCAGAGAGCCAGATGCGGCAGACCATGCAGGGACTGCTGAAGCAGAACCCGGCTCCGAACAAGGAGCAACATCAGATGGGGTGGGTGCAGCACATGAACAGTCTGAAAGCACAGGCCGAGGAACTGGTGCTGAACGAACTGATTTACAGTTAAGTTTCTTCGATGCCCACATTCCCACCGAAGCCAAACAAATTGAATCCATCGACCAAGCGGAGAGCGAAAAATCGCCCTCCGCTTTTGTTTTGTCGCAGGCGGAGATTGAAAACGCGCTGCGGAGAGGTTCCAATGTTGAAGGCAGCAAACTTCGGATATGGAAAATTTATCAGTTGCAGCCTGACCGAAAACTCCGGGCAAAAGCTCTTGCCAAAGAATATGCACCGTATGGCCCCGGCGGTTCTTCACACACTTATCTGGACGGAAGCAGTGGTTGGCTTGACCATGACAGCAAGGGTCTAACGTTTGAGCATTATCCCGACCATCAGAAAGTGCTTCTCCGCTGGGATCGGGTCGAAAAATATATTGACCTGATGATTCAGTCTGACCGCTACCTGTCGGACAAAGAAAGAAGAGCCATCGACTTTCCCCTTGAACTGAACGCCGCCAGTGCAGCCGAATACACTGCATTAAAGGCGCAGCACCCGGATACTCTGGTTGGATTTGAAGCTGGCGGCAATTTTATGTTCTATGGAGAAGATGCTGCCAAGGTCGCAAAAGTTCTCAACAGTGCTTTGTTTACGAGAGAAACAGCACTGGGCGAAGTTCAGGTCACAGGCTTTCCACCTAGCTTATGGGCAAGAAAGTCAAAAGAATTGTGGTCTGCGGGCAATAATGTTTACCTTGCCGGATTGAACGAAGATGGGACTCATCACCAGACTAAACATCTGCACAAAGAGGACTATCTGCCCATCGGCTCCATCATCAATATGGATGGCCGGAAATTTCGGATTGACGGAGTGGATTTTGATAAGGGCAAGGTTTCCTTGCAGGATATGGCACTGGCCGACCTGCGGATGCCAATTTTTCGGGAAGAACCGCTATCTGTTGTCCGGGAATTGTACGAACAGCAGGACGAGGCCCTTGACGCTGCTCCCGAAAAGGTCGTTGATTATAAGGTCGGGGACGATGTTATCGTTGACCTTCCTACCCGAACCATCGAAGGCAAAATCGGCTATGTAGGCGAAACGGATGTTCGCATTGACACCAGCGCACAGGGACAGTCGTGGGATAACGAAGTCATCAGCAAGCAACAATTCGAGGACGGGCTGCGGCAAGTTGAGCCGGAACTTTCCGACGAAGAACTGGACGAACTGCCCATCTCTACCGTGATGGACGGAAAGGTGCAGACCTTCCCGGATGCCGCTGCCTTGGATGAAGCCCTGAGCACTGTGCCCGCTGGGAACTTCCACATCACGGATGATGATTTGGGTATCGGAGGTTCTAAGCAGAAGTACGCGCGGAACGTTGAAGCCATCCGCACCCTGTTCAAACTGGAAGAGGAGCACCGTGGTGCCACCGCCGAGGAGCAGCAGGTGCTTTCCCAGTATGTAGGCTGGGGCGGTTTGGCAGATGCCTTTGACCCCGGCAAAGATAGTTGGGCAAAGGAATATGCAGAGTTGAAAGGACTGCTCTCTGAGGATGAATACGCCGCCGCCCGTTCCAGCACTCTGAACGCCCACTACACCTCCCCGGTGGTGATTCGCTCTATTTATGATGCGGTGGAGCGCATGGGCTTCCAGTCTGGCAACATTCTGGAGCCGTCCATGGGTGTGGGCAACTTCTTCGGAATGCTGCCGGACACCATGGCAGACAGTCGTCTGTACGGCGTAGAACTGGACAGCATCACCGGGCGCATTGCGAAAAAACTGTATCCGCAGGCAGACATTACAGTTGCCGGTTTTGAGACCACCGACAGGCGTGATTTTTATGACCTCGCTGTGGGCAACGTGCCTTTTGGTCAATACAAGGTCAACGATAAGGCGTACAACAAGCTGGGATTTAGCATCCACAATTATTTTTTCGCAAAAGCCATCGACCAAGTGCGTCCGGGCGGCATTGTGGCGTTTGTGACTTCTCGTTATACCATGGACAGCAAGGACAGCACCGCCCGCAAACACATGGCAGAGCGTGCTGACCTGTTGGGGGCTATCCGTCTGCCCAACAATGCGTTTAAGGCAAATGCAGGCACGGATGTTGTCAGCGATATTATCTTTTTGCAGAAGCGTGACCGCCCTGCGGACATCGAACCTGCATGGGTGCAGTTGGGCAAGACCGAGGATGGCTTTGCCATCAACCAGTATTTCGCAGACCACCCGGAGATGATTCTGGGTGTACTCTCCACCGAAAGCACCCAGTATGGACGAGAGGAATTGACCGTTGCTCCCATCGAGGGTGCAAACCTTGCAGACCAGCTTGCAGAAGCGGTGCAGCATATTGAGGGGCAATACACCGAAGTTGAGGTAGAAACACCAGATATTGCGGATGCCGAAAACGAGAAGCATATTCTCCCGGCTGAGCCGGATGTGAAAAACTTCTCCTACACGGTGGTGGACGGTGAGGTGTTCTACCGGGAAAACTCCGTGATGACGCAGGTGGAAACTTTTCCGACACTGCCAAGGGCCGTGTCACCGGCATGGTGGAGCTGCGGCAGATCGTCAACGAGCTGATTGACCAGCAGTTGAACGACTACCCGGACGAGGACATCAAGGCAACACAGGAGCGTTTGAACGCTGCCTACGATGTCTTTACTACCAAATACGGTCTGCTGAACGACCGCAAAAATGGGCGGCTGTTTGAGCAGGATTCCTCCTACTATCTGCTGTGTTCGCTGGAAAATCTGGACGAGCAGGGGCAGCTTAAATCCAAGGCAGCGATGTTCACCAAGCGCACCATTCGCCCGGAGCGCACCGTCACCAGCGTGGATACCCCCAGCGAAGCGTTGGCAGTGTCCATCGGGGAGCATGGCAAGGTGGACTTGCCCTATATGGCAGAACTGCTGGGCACTCCCGGTGACTACGGGCGCATTACCACCGAACTCTCCGGCGTGATCTTCAAGGACCCTGCCGCCGACCCACTGACCCGGAAGCCGGCTGGCAGATGGCAGACGAGTACCTTTCCGGCGATGTCCGGGCCAAGCTGCGGATGGCGCAGTTTGCGGCAGAGACCAACCCGGAATTTGCCGTCAATGTGGATGCGCTGACCAAGGCACAGCCCAGAGAACTGGAAGCCTCCGAAATTGATGTGCGCTTGGGTGCAACGTGGCTCGACCCGGATATTATCCAAAAGTTTATGACCGAGACCTTCCAGATCCCCTACTATCTGCGCCATGCGGTCAAGGTGAGATATTCTCCGTATACCGCCGAATGGCGTGTGGAGGGCAAAACGGCTACGGGGCGGGGCGACATTATCTCCTCCGAGACCTACGGCACATCCCGTGCCAACGCCTACAAGATTCTGGAGGAGACCCTGAACCTGAAAGATGTCCGCATCTACGACACCATCGAGGATGCCGATGGCAAACTCAAGCGTGTGCTGAACAAGCGGGAGACCATGCTTGCGCAGCAGAAACAGCAGGTCATCAAGGATGCTTTCGCCAACTGGGTCTGGCAAGACCCTCAGCGGCGCATTGCACTGGTGAAGCAGTACAACGAACTGTTCAACTCTACCCGCCCCCGTGAGTATGACGGAAGCCACATCCATTTTGTCGGCATGAACCCGGAGATCACCCTCCGGGAACACCAGCGAAATGCCATCGCCCATGTGCTTTATGGCGGTAATACGCTGCTTGCGCACGAAGTTGGCGCAGGCAAAACCTACGAAATGGCTGCGTCTGCCATGGAAGCCAAACGCCTTGGTTTGTGCCAGAAAAGCCTTTTTGTCGTGCCCAACCATTTGACGGAGCAGTGGGCAAGCGAGTTTCTGAATCTCTACCCCAATGCGAAACTTTTGGTGGCACGGCGCAAGGACTTTGAGACTGCCAACCGCAAAAAATTCTGCGCCCGCATCGCCACCGGGGACTACGATGCCGTCATCATCGGCCATTCGCAGTTTGAGCGCATCCCGCTGTCCTTTGAGCGGCAGGAACGTATCATTCAGGAGCAAATTTATGAAACGCTTGCCGCCATCAATGAGCTGAAAGTCCACGCAGGCGAGAATTTCTCCATCAAGCAGATGGAAAAGACCCGGAAAACGCTGGAAACCAAGCTGGAAAAACTGCGCTCCGATGAGCGTAAAGACGATGTAATTACCTTTGAACAACTGGGCGTTGACAGGCTTTTTGTGGACGAGAGCCATTTTTACAAGAACCTCTTTTTGACCACAAAAATGCGGAATGTCGCAGGATTATCCACCAGCGAAGCGCAGAAATCCAGCGATATGTTCGGCAAGTGCCGCTATCTGGATGAGATCACCGGCGGGCGGGGCGTGGTGTTCGCCACGGGCACGCCCGTGAGCAATTCCATGACCGAGTTGTACACGGTCATGCGGTACTTGCAATACAGCACCTTGCAGCAGAAAAAGCTGACCCACTTCGATTGCTGGGCATCCACCTTTGGTGAGACGACCACTGCCATCGAACTTGCCCCGGAGGGTACCGGCTACCGGGCAAGAACAAGATTCGCAAAGTTCTTCAATCTGCCGGAACTGATGTCCATGTTCAAGGAGGTTGCGGACATTAAAACCTCTGACCAGCTTCATCTTCCGGTGCCGGAGGCAAAGTTTGAAACGGTGGTGGCAAAGCCGTCCGAGATTCAGAAAGAGATGGTGCAGGAACTGAGCAAACGTGCCGCAGAAATCCACTCCGGTGCAGTGGATGCGTCCGTGGACAATATGCTCTGTGTCACCAACGACGGCAGAAAGATCGGCTTGGATGTGCGCCTGATGAACCCCATGCTGCCAGACGACCCCAACAGCAAGCTGAACGTCTGTGTGCAGAACGTGCTGAAGATCTGGGAGGAGGGCAAAGATCAGAAGCTGACCCAACTTTTGTTCTGCGACCTCTCGACACCAAAGAACGATGGCAACTTCAATGTCTATGAGGACATTCGCAAAAAGCTGGTTGCCTCCGGTGTGCCGGAAAACGAGATCGAGTTTATCCACAACGCCGATACCGAAGCAAAAAAGGCAGCATTGTTCTCCAAAGTGCGCTCCGGCGATGTGCGAGTTTTGCTCGGAAGTACGGCGAAAATGGGGGCGGGTACCAATGTGCAGTCCCGGCTTGTGGCGGTGCATCATCTGGATGTTGGCTGGAAGCCCAGCGACATGACCCAGCGCAATGGTCGCATCATCCGGCAGGGCAATATGAATAAGGAAGTCAAGGTGTTCAATTACGTCACGGAAGGGACATTTGACAGTTATTTGTTCCAAACTTTGGAAAACAAACAGCGATTTATCAGCCAAATCATGACTTCTAAATCCCCGGTGCGCTCCTGTGAAGACGTGGACGAGCAGGCGCTTTCTTATGCGGAGATCAAGGCACTGTGCGCCGGAAATCCGCTCATCAAGGAGAAGATGGATTTGGATGTGCAGGTCGCAAAGCTGAAAGTGCTGAAAGCCGACCATCAGAGCCAGAAGTTCCGTTTGGAAGATAAGCTGTTGACGAAGTTCCCGGCTGACATTCGGGAAACGAACGCCTATATTGCTGGGGTGAAAGCGGACGCACAGCTTGCCGCTGCCCACCCGCAGGGCAGGGAGGAGTTCTGCGGCATGACAATCAAGGGCGTGACCTACGACGAGAAAAAGACCGCCGGTGAGCGTCTGGTCCTTGCCTGCTCTGAGCTGCCCAATGCCGATGAAAAAGTGATCGGCAGCTACCGGGGCTTTGAGTTGTCTCTGCGGTTCGATACCTTCCGCAGCGAGTATCAGGCACTTTTGAAAAGGCAGCGGAAGTACACGGTGCCTTTGGGCACCGACCCTCTGGGCAACATCATCCGCCTGGATAATTCCCTGAACAACTTCCCGGAGCGTATCACCGCCGCAGAAAACGAACTGGATACTCTGCATCAGCAGCAGGCGGCGGCGCAGATCGAGGTGGAAAAGCCCTTCCCACAGGAAGAAGAACTGGCTGAAAAGTCAGCCCGCCTTGCAGAGCTGAACGCCCAGTTGGATGTGGACGAAAAGAACCACGAGCCGGAACAGGATGAGGAAGAGCAGGAGGATGCACCTCGCCGCCCCTCGGTGCTGGCGGCACTGGAAGAAAAATTGGACAAGCCGGAGCCAGTGAAGCCCTTCCGCAGTTATTATGACAAGGACGGTGATGCCCGGTGAAAGAAAAGCGGGACGAGATCATCATCTTAAGAACCACAAAGACCGAGAAGAACCGCATCTATGAGAAAATGCTGGGCATGGGCATCCGGAGCCTGAGTGCCTATATCCGTAAGATGGCGCTGGACGGCTACTGCCTGAACCTTGACCTGCCGCAACTGCAGCGCATGGCATATCTTTTGCAGGTGTGCAGCAACAACCTGAACCAGTACGCCAAAGCCGCCAATGAAAATGGTCGGGTCTATGCCGCCGACATGGAGAACCTGCGGCAGCGGCTGGACGAGCTGATTGAGATTGGTCGGCAGATTCTCTCCCGGCTGGCAGAACTCTAAATTTTTCCCCGCAGTTGGAGGATTGCGGGGGTACATAAGGGGTGACATCCTTGCAAGGGGTGTGGAGATGCCTTTATAATAAAGTTGAAAGGCAGGTGCTAGATGTGAGGTTCGTTTTTAAGATGATTGTTTTCCCGTTTTGGCTGATTACTGCTTTCCTTGCGCTGATGCTGAAATGGACGCTGAACCTGTCGGCGTTCGTGCTGGCTCTGCCCATGCTGTATATTTTCGGCTGCAGTCTTTATACGCTGTACTGCCGGGAGTGGTTACAGTTTTTGATCTTGCTGGTGGCAGAGTTTGGCTGTTTTGTGTTGATTTTTATGGGCGCTTTGATCGCAGATGCAGCAGAGCGTTTTAGTGGCTGGGTTGCCGGATTGTGAGGGATGCTATGGAAAACCAGAAGATAGAGGATTATTATTCTGAGCACAGCAGCACGATCTTTTCTGAAATGCTGGGTGAGGACGAAAACTATCAGCGGCTGAAAAAAGCCAAACTAGCAGCCGAGAAAGCATTGCAGAACGTCATCAGCAAAGAAGCATGGAAGCAATATCTTGCCTTAGATGAGATCGGCAACGAGCTGGAATGCGCCCGATACAAAGCAATGTATCTTGCAGGGGCAGCAAACTGCAAAAAACTAGAAGAATGATTCAGATGCCGCCTCCGGGCGGCATTTTTCTTTGCAATAGGGGGGGTGATGACGCTGGCAGCAACACGGCTGATTGCGCTGCACAAAAACAAGGGCATGACCGTTGCGGCCTGCCTGAAAAATCGCACGGACTATATTGAAAACCCGGACAAGACCGAGCAGGGGCAGTTTGTCAGCAGCTATGCTTGCAGCGCCCTGACAGCAGATGAAGAATTTATGCTTACCAAGCGGCAGTACGATCTCGTAAACGGACGCAGGCAGAAGAGTGATGTAATCGCTTATCAGATACGGCAGTCCTTCCGTCCGGGGGAAATCACCGCAGAGGAGGCTAACAAAGTAGGCTACGAACTCGCCATGCGCTTTACCAAGGGCAAGCACGCCTTTGTGGTGGCAACGCACACAGACCGGCAGCACATCCACAACCATGTGATCTTCAACTCAACAGTGTTGGATGGCACCAGAAAGTTTCGGGATTTTTTCTTTTCGGCGTTGGCAGTGCAGCGGTTGAGTGACCTGATTTGTTTAGAGCACCAGTTGTCCATCATTGAGAAGAAACCCTACCGGGAACGGCAGAAGCGTGTTCTCTATCCTCCCAAGGAGAGTAATCGTGACCGCTTGTGCGGAATCATCGACACCATCCTTGCAGAACAGCCGAAGGATTTTGAAGTCTTTCTGCAAAAACTGGAGCAGCAGGGCTATGAGGCGAAGCGTGGCAAGTACACGTCGGTGAAGGGAAAAGGGCAGAAGCGCTTTATCCGGTTCCGCACTCTGGGCACCGGCTATGGTGAGGACGAGATCAAGGCGGTGCTGGAGGGCAAGGCGAAACACCAACCGTACCAGAAGCAGCCGCCCAAAGAACAGCCCTTCCAGTTGCTGGTGGACATTCAGGGAAGAATGGCAGAGGGCAAAAGTGTCGGCTATAAAAAGTGGGCAACCAAGTTCAACCTGAAGGAGATGTCCAAAACTCTGCTGTTCTTGCAAGAGCAGAAAATCAGCAGTGCCGAGGAGCTGCGGGAACGTGCAACGGCAGCAACAGAACGCTATCATGCTATGGGGGATTCCATCAAGGCAGCGGAAGCAAGGCTGACAGAAATTGCTATCCTGAAAACCCACATTATCAACTATGCCAAGACCCGTGAAGTGTACGCCGCCTATCGGAAAGCCGGGTACAGCAAAGCCTTTTTGGAAGCCCACCGAGAGGAGATCACTCTGCACAAGGCGGCGAAAACTGCCTTTGACGAGGCCGGACTGCAAAAATTGCCTAAGGTCAAGGAGTTGGATGCGGAGTTTGCAGAGCTGCTGACCAAAAAGAAAGCAGCCTACCCGGACTACCGCAAGGCACGGAACGAGATGCAGGAACTGGTTCGGGCACAGAAAAATGTAGAACGATTTTTTGCGGAGGAAAAGGGCACCACCGAGAAAACTCAGACCCGATATGAATATTCTGTTTGTCGTCACGCACGATTATGAATTTCTGAACCGGGCGTGTAACTGCTATGTCCGGATAGATAAGATAAATTGATCGGGAAAATAAAAAAACAGCGACTTTGAACGGTCGAATTTGCTTTCAGACCTTCAATAGCAACAGCACCCCCACACAGATTGACATGCTACCCCCAGAGTATTTAGAGTTTTGTTTTTTACTCTGTCTACTCTGGGGGTAGCATATCACAGGACGGTGCCGGGGGCGAATTCTCCCGGTTTTTGGACTTCCTCAGCAGGCTTGCCGACATTCAGACCGGGAAGACCATTGCTGCGGATGTTTCGTTTTGCAAAAGACGGTGCACCGACTGATTTATGGAAGCGCCAGCACATCGGTAAGGGAGGTGCGGATCAGTTCTATCAGCTCGTCGGTCACCGGGGGCAGGGTGCGTCCTACATGGTGTGCCAGCAGCAGATACAAAGGCTGGGGCGGGTCCAACGCAGCGCACCGGGAATGGTGGCGGCGCTCCATAAGGTTCAGAGGCAGCAGGGAATCGGCAACGCCAATATTTGCTAGCTGCCGCAGGATGGAGGTATCCGCCTCACAAGCAGCGGGGGGCAGCTGCCCGAACATCTGGGGCACAGGGCGTCTTGCAGGGTCCGGAGGGTTGAGCCTGCCGATGCCATTAGGCTGGGGGCGGGGGTCCAGCCCCCCCGGGGAACAGATCCCCGGGCTGCCATCCCTCCGGGCAGCGGCAGGGGGCAAAGCAGTAGACCATCTCCGTAAGGGTCAGTACCTGACAGTGCAGCAGGTCCTGCCGGGGCTGGGAGGAAAGAAAGATGCCCAGATCTGTGGAGGAGTTCATCAGGGATTCCAGGGTCTGCTCCCGGTTCTCCTCACGGATGGTCAGCTGGATATCCGGGTGCCGGGCGCAGAATGCAGGCAGGGCGTGGTCCCGCAGCGCCTTGGCAAACAGGGGGTCACAGCTGATATACAGTTTACCGCCGCGTCCCTGCCGGTAGGACTTGGTGTGGGCAAACATCTCGTTTTCGATGTGGAGGATGTTCCGGGCGTTGTTTACAAAGATGGTTCCGGCACTGGTGGGACGCAGCCGGTTGTGCTCCCGGGTGAACAGGGGAGTGCGCACCATCTCCTCCACGGCACGCAGGTGGCGGGAAAGGGCGGACTGCGCCAAAAAATGCCGCTCTGCCGCCCGGGAAAGACTCTGCTCCTCCACGATAGAAATCAAATACTCCATCACCCGGCTGTCAAGGTTCACCTCCTGCATGGTCTGCAGGGCGGTGCCCACTGCCTCCCGGGGCAGGCTGCCGGTGTCTGCCAGCTGAGAGGGTGAGAGCACTTCTTGCAGCAGCTGGTCCACCAGCGGGTCGTCGGTGGGCTTGTACCGGGGATCGCGGAGGCGTTCGGTGATCAGCAGACCTGCCAGATACCGCTCCGGCTCCGTAAGGGTGTGCCCCAGCGGGAAACGCAGGTGCAGGGTCTGGTGCACAGGAGGATTCAGCGGACGGTAGGCAAGTTCGCTGCAGGGAAATACGTGAGCGTTGCTTACCAGCCCCACTCCCACTGCCTGATGCATCATGGAGTCCAGCAGGATAACGTCGTTGGACTCAAAGGCGACTACGGGCTGGAACCCCGCCTGCTGGAAAAGCTGCTCTGCAATGAGCCGGATGCTGTGGCGGGGACCCTGCAATACAAAGGGAGTGTCCCGCAGGTCTGCCAGATGGATGGTCTCCTGCTTTGCCAGTGGGTGGGAGGCAGGCAGGGACACCAGCAGTTCTTCGTGGGCAATGGGGATGTCGGTGATCTCGCTGCTGGTGGCACCGGCGCCCAGTGCCAGGTCCACCAGTCCCCGGGCGATGGCTCCCGGCTGCTCGGCGGCATACAGCTCGGTGAGGCTCAGGGAGATGTCCGGGTACCGGCGGGAGAACTGGTTGTAGATCCTGCTGAAGATGATGGCACCCCGGTTGGGGGCGGTGGCAAGACGGATCGCCTTGCGGTTGCCGCCGGTGACCTCTTTCATGGTCAGCAGCATACGGTTCTGCTCGTCAAGGATCTTCTGGGCGCATTCTACCACATACCGTCCCACGGCGGTTGGGTACAGGCGGCGGTTGTACCGCAGGAACAAAGCAAAGCCAAAGGTGCGCTCGCACTCTGCCAGAAACTTGCTCAGCGCCGAGGGGGAGACGTGGAGCGCCTGCGCCGCATGGCTCAGATTGCCATAATTTGCAATGGTGGAAAGGTAATAATACTGACGGGTGTTCATAGCAGTTCCCTTTTGTTACAAAATGGTAAAAAGTCGGATTTTAGCCAGAAATCTGCAAAGTGCTGGGGAATATGGAAAAGTTTTTCCATAATAAGTATAAAGGACCACAAAAGGAATTGCAAGCTGCTGTGAACAAATCGTTATGAAAAAGCGGAATTCTTGTGTATCGTAAAGTGAAGCGGCAGGTTGTACAATAAAAGCACAGAGAGGGTAACACCTCAACCAACGCAGAATGATCACCGGAAAAGAAGGAGACTAACAATGAAGAAGATCACCAGAAGATCCATGCTCAAGGGCAGCGCCGTTGCTGCTGCAGCCCTTGCCCTGTCCGCCTGCGGCGGCTCCAGCTCCAGCTCCAGCTCCGCTTCCTCCGCCAGCGCTGCTGCATCCGCAGCCGCTGACGGCATCGGCTTCCCAAAGAATGAGACCATCACGCTGGCGGTTCCCGGCAAGGCAGGCGGCGGCTCTGACTTGGCCATCCGTTACTACAGCGAGGGTCTGAACCGTATCTACGGCCTGAAGACCACCGTCACCAACTACGACTCAAACACCGTCGGCCACCAGACCGTCGCCAACGCAAAGCCGGACGGCACCACCCTGACGCTGGCTACCTCTTCACTGAACATCCAGTACATCACCGGCAACGCTACCGTAAACCCCATGACCGACTTCACCTTGATCGCCTGCCTGCAGGACAACGGCTTCTCTACACTGGCTGTTCCTGCAAACGCACCTTACGATGACTTTCAGGGCTTCGTCGATTACGCAAAGTCTCATCCCAATGAGCTGAACGCCGGTATGCCGGCTGCAGGTGCAAACACCTTCCTGTTCGGCAAGCTGTGCAGTGTTCTGGGCATCGAGCTGAACAAGGTTGAATGTGCTTCCGAGTCTGACCGTCTGACCAATCTGGCCGGTGGATTCATCGACATCGGTGTCGTGGGTCTGGGCAACGCTCAGGAGTATTCCAAGGCCGGCAAGCTGAAGGTCATCGGCACCGTGGCGGGCGACGGCATCACCATCGACCAGTACCCCGCTGAGCTGCCTGAAAACTACAAGACTCTGCAGGAGCAGGGTTTCAAGGACTGCTACATGCTGGTCTACCACTACCTGATGGGACCTGCCGGCATGGACGAGACCATGGTCAAGCAGATGAACGCAGCCATGGAAGAGGTTGTCAACGACCCCACTGTCCATGATGGCATCGCAGGCATCGGCCACATCCCCGGCTGGCACGACCTTGAGGAGTCCGAGGAGCTGCATCAGAAAGAGTACGATGAACTCGTCAACATCGCAAAGAACCTCGGTATGTACGTTCAGGGCTAACCCAAAATTCTGCCATCGACTGCACTTTTTATCTGCACAGAAGTCTTTCTCTGAAAAGTGTAGATCCTCCTAAATAGACAGCCCGGAGCTTCTCCTCTCCGGGCTGTTTTTGAGAAAAGCGAGAGGTACTTCCATGAAAATGAGACACGATATGGTAACAGGCATCGTTGGCTTGCTTACCTGTATTTTCTTCTTCATCATGACCCAGCAGGTCCGCCAGCCGGCCAATCTGCTGGAGCCGGGTCCCCGGCTGCTGCCGTATGTGGCTATCTTCCTGATCGGCATCAGCTCCATTGCCCTCATCGTCAAGGGCTACAAGGAGCGCGAGATTGCCGAAAAGCCCTATTTCCCCAAGGGCGGCGTGATCAAGGTCACCAAGAGCTTTTTGATGCTGGTGATCTACGCCGTGGCTATGACCTATCTGGGATTTGTGATCACCACCCCGTTTGCAACCGCCGCCTTTATCTATGATTTGAAGGGCAACAGCGAAGTTAAGCCCGTGTCCACCGTCATCATCTCGGTGGTCGTCACGGCTGTGCTCTACGCAATGTTCGTCTTTGCGTTCCAGATCAAACTGCCCGCCGGCGTTCTGTTCGGCGGCTAAGGAGGGAAAATAAATGGCTGCATATCTTTCTGCTTTACTGGTCTGCATGAAGCCGCTGAACCTGCTGCTGATCTTTGCCATGGTCGCGCTGGGCATCGTCTTTGGTGCAATCCCCGGTTTGTCCGCTACTCTGGGCATCGCTCTGCTGCTACCCATCACCTTTGGTCTTTCCACCGAGACTTCCTTTGTCATGCTGCTTGCCATCTGGATCGGCGGCGTGTCCGGTACCTTTATCTCGGCGGTGCTCATCGGCATCCCCGGTTCTTCCTCTGCCATTGCCACCTGCTTTGACGGCTATCCCATGACCCAAAAGGGACAGGCAAGCAAGGCGCTGGGCATCGGCATGACCGCTTCCTTCATCGGCACCGTGTGCTCTGTGGCGATCGCCACCGTGCTGTCCCCGGTGATCGCAGAGGCGGCTCTGCATCTGGGACCCTGGGAATACTTCTCCCTGTGCTTCTGCGCCATTACCCTTATTGCCTCCCTGTCCAAGGGCAACATCTTCAAGGGCATCATGTCCGCCGGCATCGGTCTGCTCATGGGCTGCATCGGCATGGACCCCATCAACGGCGCTACCCGCTTCACCTTTGGCAATGTGTACCTCACCTCCGGCATCAGCACCGTTGCACAGATGCTGGGTATGTTCGCCATGTGCCAGATCATCCGTGACAACGCCAAGGGCGAGGCAAAGATGCCCGATGTGGACGTCAAGAACATGAAGGGGCTTGGCATCGGCTTCAAGGACATCATCGAAAACATCAAGACCATTATCTTTGCATTCGCTTCCGGTCTGTGGATCGGCTTCTTGCCCGGCATGGGCTCCGGCATCTCCAACATGGTCGCCTATGGCTATGCCAAGGGCATCAGCAAGGAGCCTGAGACCTTCGGTAAGGGCAACCCCGCCGGTGTGTGGGCTTCTGAAACCGCAAACAACGCTTCTCTGGGCGGTGCCCTCATCCCCATGATGGCTCTGGGCATCCCCGGTGACGGCATCACCGCAATGCTCATCGCAGGCCTGACCATCCACGGCCTGCAGGCTGGCCCTCTGTTTATGACTGAGCAGCCCGATCTGGCCATGCTCATCTTCGCCTGCGTCATGGTCTCCGCCATCGTCACCTACCTCATCCAGATCATCACCAAGCGCTGGTTTCCGTATATCTTGAAGATCCCCTATCATTATCTGTATACTGTTATTTTGGTCATCAGCTTCATCGGCGGCTACGGCATCTCCAACACCATGTTCAGCATCTACGTCATGCTGGCTCTCTGCCTGCTGGCTCTGTTCATGAGTGTGGCCGGTCTGCCTACCAGCCCGCTAGTTCTGGCCTTCATCCTGTCCAGCAAGCTTGAGCGCTACTTCCGTCAGGGCATCAGCTACGCCCACGGCAGCTACGCACCCTTCTTTACCCGCCCGGTCTCCTTCATCCTGCTCATCATCGCCGTGCTGTGCGTGGTGTGGCCCTATGTCTCTGACCACCTGAAGGCAAAGAAGTCTGCAAAGGCTCCTGCTGCTGCCCAGAACATCGGCGAGGACATCAACGATGACTGAGCCGGAGCAGCTGCCTGCCCAGGAGAGGTTCTACGGTTCCCTTGCCTCCATGCTGCGCAAGTACGACCGCTACGCCCGGCAGGACGCTTTCCGGGGCAGCACCCCGGAGGAATTCCGGCAATGGCGGGAAGATACCCGAAGCCTTTTGCATTCCCTGTTGGGAACATGTAAAATGGAACGTGGTATACAAGATGCTCGCCGAATGGAGACCGTCTTCACAGAGGAGGGTATCCGCCGGGAGCACTGGAGGATCCAGGTGGAACCGGAGGTCTGGATGACCCTGTTCCTTCTGGCGCCTGCCGGCGCTGGAAAGGACACCCCGGTGATCCTCTGCCCTCCGGGGCACAACGGTGCCGGAAAGTACTCGGTCGCCGGTGTGCGGGACTACCCGCCCATTACCGAAAAGATCGATCATTACCATTACGATTACGGTCTGCAGCTGGCAAAACAGGGCTGCGTGACGGTATGCCCGGACTGCCGGGGCTTTGGAGAGCGGCGGGAAGACCCGGAGGACGCCCGGCGGCTGCCGGAAGGACTGAAGGGCGACTGCTACCGGCTGGCACACATGGGAGAGCCTCTGGGCATCCCGGTACTGGGGATGCTGACCTGGGACCTGGCAAGACTCATCGACTGGCTGGAAGAGGACCGGCGCTTCAACACAGACCGTCTGGGGGCCGTGGGGTTTTCCGGCGGCGGGATGCAGACGCTGTGGCTGGCGGCGCTGGACGACCGGGTAAAGTTTGCCGCCATCAGCGGCTATATGTACGGCTACCGGGACGCCCTGCTGACCCTGAACAACAACTGTTCCTGCAACTATGTGCCCCACCTGTGGGAGCATCTGGACATGGGCGATATCGCCAGCCTCATTGCACCCCGCCCGTTGTGGGTGCAGTCCTGCCGGGAGGACCGGCTCAACGGTCCCCGGGGCGTGGTAAACGCTCAGGAGCAGGTGGCGATCGCCGCCGAGGCGTACCGGCTGCTGGGTGCACCGGAAAACCTCCGGCACCAGATCTGCCCCGGCACTCACCAGTGGCACGAAGAAGACCTTGCAGAATATCTGACATTTCTTTTGGAGCATTCCATCAATAGCAAAGAGTAAGGGAGTTTTCCCCATGAACAAAAACGAGCTGCGCAATACCATCCTGTCCCAGATCCAGCTGCCCTGCATCGGCAAAAACCGGATGCAGGTGGAGCCGGTGCCGGGACAGATGCAGACCCGACAGCTGCAGCAGGCGATCGACGACCTCAGCCGGCAGGGAGGCGGAACGCTGGTCCTGCAGCCGGGCGTCTACCGCACCGGTGCGCTGCACCTGAAAAACGGCGTGGAGCTGCACCTTGCATCGGAGGATACTCTGGTGCAGTTTGTGCCCGATGACCCGGCAGAAAACTACCCGCTGGTGTTCTCCCACTGGGAGGCAAGTCCCTGCTACAATTTCAGCGCCCTGCTGTATGCCTGTGATGCACAGGACATTGCCGTTACCGGCAAGGGGGTGCTGGACGGCGGCGCCGATGCAGACCACTGGTGGAACTGGCATCATCAGGTGGAGACCTCCTGGTCTGAAAACAAGCCGGACCTGCAGCTTGCCGACCGCAGTGCCCTGCGCAGCATGAATCTGGGCGGGGTGCCGGTGGATCGGCGCATCTTTGGCGAAGGACACTACCTGCGCCCCAACTTCTTCCAGTCCATCCGCTGCCAGCGGGTGCTGCTGCAGGGGGTCACCCTCCGCAACAGCCCCATGTGGCAGCTGAACCCGGTGCTATGCAGCAGCGTGGTGGTGGACGGGGTGACCCTTTCCAGTCACGGTGCCAACAACGACGGCTGCGACCCGGAGAGCTGCAACGGCGTGTGGATCAAAAACTGCCGCTTTGACACCGGCGATGACTGTATCAGCCTGAAGTCCGGGCGGGACCGGGACGGCAGAGAGGCAAATGTGCCCTGCCGGAACATCCTGATCGAAAACAACGACTTTGCAGACGGTCACGGCGGCGTGGCACTGGGCAGCGAGATGAGCGGCGGCATCTACAATGTGCTTGCCAGCGGCAACCGATTCTCCAGCCCCAACCTGACCTATGCACTGCGGCTCAAGACCAACGCCCGGCGGGGCGGCGCTGTGGAGCGGGTCATGCTATGCGACAGTGTGATGGACCACGTCCACGGGGCGGCGGTTCACGGTACCATGCTCTACGAGGATGGGCGCAACGGCGACAGCCTGCCGGTGTTCCGGGACATCACCATGGAGAATATCACCGCCCACGGCGGAGATTACGGCGTCTTTCTGGAAGCATTCCCGGAGGTGCCTATTACCGGGCTGGTGATGCGGAACATCACCATTGACGGGGTGCGCCAGTGCCTGCGCAGCATGAACTGGAAGGATGCGGTGGTGGAAAACGTTACCATCAACGGTAAACGGTTCCCCCGTCCCGGCTATGTCCGGATCCTGGGGGTGCCCTGCATCGGAGGCACGGTCACTGCCAGCGCCGAGAGCTGCGGTGCACAGGAGCCGCTGACCTTCTGCTGGGAGGCGTCTGAGGATAACAAAAACTGGACCCGGTGCGGCGGGGGAGAGACCATCGCAGTGCCTGACGGGGCGGCATACCTCCGGGCCAGCGCCGCAAACCCTGCCGGAGACCGGGAGAGCAGCCGCAGCTACCGGGTGCTGCCGGCACCGGCGCAGGGAGCCGCTCCCCGGCTGTACTGCCGTGGGATGCTGAACGCCCCGGAGCTGGAGCGGGGCAGCGAGCCGGTGACCCGGCTGGAAGCAGCGCAGATGCTGCTGCCCCTCGCCGATGATCAGCTGCCTGCCCCGGAGCTGACGGATACCGCCGAAGAAGCGGCACGCCGGGCAGCGGCAAACCGGTTCTTCCCGCTGGAAAAGGGCTGCTTTGCCCCCCGGCGCACCATCTCCCGACAGGAGATGGCAACGGTGGCAATGCAGGCGTGCGGGGTGAACTACCGCAACGCATCCAGTACCATGCCGGTGTGCACCGACGTGGACCGGGTGGCAAACAACTACGGGACCAATGCGGCGCGGGCGCTGTATTTTGGATTCATGCAGCTGGAGGCGGACGGACGCTTTGACCCGGAGCGTCCGGTGAGCCGGAAAGAGGCTGTGGAGATCCTGGACCGGGTGGCAGATTTTGCCGGACTGTAAAAGGAGACAAAACGCATGTGGCTGGAGTATTTTGAACAGTATCTGGACCGGGTCTTTCCCCGGTTCCTCAGTGAAAAGCCCTGGAATTATAAAGACGACCTTTGCATGGTGGGGGCGGAGGACCTGTACTGCGCTACCGGCAGCGAAAGTTGGCGGGAGCCGGTGCGCCGGAACGCTTCCTTCCTGATGGACGACGCCGGCAGGGTGGCAAACTGGGTGCCCGGAGAACACAACATCGACAAGGTGAGCTTTGGCAAGTCCATGAGGATCCTGCGGGATGTTACCGGGGAGGCACGGTGGGCAGAGGGCGTGGAGCGCGCCTACCGCATTCTGGCGGACTACCCCCGCACCGTCACCGGGAACTTCTGGCACAAGGACATCTATCCGGATCAGGTCTGGCTGGACGGCTTGTACATGGGGATGCCCTTCTACGCCGCCTGCCTGACAGAAAACGGCGAGGACAACTGGGACGACATTCTGGACCAGTTTACCTCTGCCCACAAACTGCTGTGGGATGAGCAGCTGGGTCTGTACCGTCACGCCAACGACTGCTCCCGGAAGATGGAGTGGGCGGACCCGGTCACCGGGCAGAGCCCGGTGGTGTGGCTCCGTGCCGAGGGCTGGTTCCTCATGGCACTGGCGGACACCTACGAGATCGCAAAGGACCGCACCCCCCGTGCCGGGGAGCTGTGCCCTCTGCTGAAAAACGCGCTGGACCGTCTGCTGCCCTATCAGGTGGCAGACACCGGCATGTTCCTGCAGGTGGTGGATCGGGCAGACCTGACCGGCAACTACTCCGAGACCTCCGGCAGCGCTATGGTCGCCTATTCCAACCTCACCGAGGAGTGGCTTCTGCAATCTTTACAGACTCAAATTTATCCTTATACTTCTCTACAGCCTCTGAAAGCTCATCATACTCTGCGCCATGCATCAGGTGTGTAGGCTGTACCACAAGATTCTTTACACCATTTTTGACTG
>ENA-OQBD01000426-OQBD01000426.1-human-gut-metagenome-genome-assembly--contig:-NODE-426-length-22959-cov-7.620357_pt1 | contig 22959 bp, 16 predicted proteins | sample MGYA00242742_ERZ504543 | MGnify/ENA primary metagenome ERZ504543 (study PRJEB26092, sample SAMD00036239) | human gut metagenome | host: Homo sapiens | study: EMG produced TPA metagenomics assembly of...
TGTTAAGTCCTGAGAAATGTACGAATACATCCTTTCCGTCCTCGGCTGTGATGAATCCGTAACCTTTTTGGTTGTTGAACCATTTTACTGTACCTTTGCTCATCGAAAGTACCTCCAAATAATAATATTATTTTACATATATAGTATCATATTTTCCCCTGTTGTCAAGCCCAATTTCACAATTGCTTTTTCCTATCTCCTTATTTATAATATTTACAAATGCAAACACCCACCAAGAAAGGACGTATTTTTATGGAAAAAAAGCCTCATCTGATGGCGATCGTCCTGTTTCTGACGGGTCTTATCTGTATTGGACTGCTTTTTGGACTCAGCTATAAAACCTACCGGAAGATCGATGCCGTTGACCAGAAAATGGCCTCCGTGATCAAACCGGTCCAGAAAAAGCAAAAATCCATGAAAGAGGATATCGAACTTTATACAGCCAAGATCGAAAAGAAACAGGCAGCCAACAAATACCTGCAGCAGCGGGCACAGACGAAAAAGCTGTCAAAAACAACACTGGTGAACATGAACGGGCACCGGAATCCGAAAACAGTCAGAAAACGACCAAACCCTCTGTTTTCAGTGAAGCCGGTGGTGAAGGATTCACCGATGGCGGTAATGATACCTCTTCTGCTTCCAACAACGGCCATATCGTCGGGATCGATCCCGGACATCAGAGTGAAAATGTTGATATGAGCGCCACAGAGCCGAACGGCCCCGGTTCCTCCACCATGAAGGCCAAGGCTTCCACCGGAACCAGAGGCTCCTTCAGCGGTCTCCCGGAGTATCAGCTGAATCTGGACGTTTCTCTTCTGCTTAGGGATATCCTGGAACAGCGTGGATACCAGGTAATAATGACAAGGACAGACAATGATACCGCTATCAGCAACAAGGAGCGTGCAGAGCTGGTCGCTTCCCAGGGTGCGGAGATCTGTGTCCGTATCCATGCAAACGGAGATGATTCTGCAGATGTCTCCGGTGCTCTGACCATGTGTCCGTCCCAGCAGAATCCTTATGTTTCCAGTCTCTATGACAGTTCCAACAAACTATCCAAATGCATTGTGGATTCCTACTGCGCAGCTACCGGCTTCCAGAACCGCGGGATCATCTACACAGATTCCATGACAGGTATTAACTGGAGCACGATCCCGGTGACGATTGTGGAAATGGGATTTATGACCAACCAGAGCGATGATCTGAAAATGGCGGATTCCTCCTTCCAACAGACTATGGCAGAAGGGATCGCCAATGGAATCGATGCTTATTTCCAATAATAAAAAGGAGTTTGTTTATATATGAAAAAAAATACATTTCTGTATATTGTGATCGCAGTGCTTGTCATCGCACTGGCAGGACTTGGGGCACTGAATGTCCGCTCCCTGGACAAGCTTGCATCTCTCCAGACAAAAGTTAACAAGCTGCAGAAAAGTGTGCAGGAGGTTTCTGATTCTGCCGCTGAGCTCAGCAGCAAAGCCGATCAGCTGGATGCTCTTTATCCTGATGATCCTACCGTTTCCAGCGCTGCTGCCGCAGCATCTTCAGCTGAGGTCCAGGGTCCTTCCGCACAGGAAGAATCCACAGATACATCTGCAGCCTCCGATTCTTCCGAAGCTTCTGGCAGCAAGGACAGTTCTTCTTCCACTCAGGAAGAAGGAACTCTTTCCCCATCCAGCGGAAGCACTTTCACAGACAATTCGGATTCCAGCATGGACAACCTTCTGAACCAGGTACAGTCTCTTCTTCCCACCGATAACGGAACCTGGTCCGTATATGTATGCAATCTTGCAAAAAATACCGAAGGTACCATCAACGATCAGCAGATGCAGGCTGCCAGCCTGATCAAGCTCTATATCATGGGTGCCGTATATGAAGATTATGACAGTCTTTCCTCCAAATACAGCAAGGATCAGCTGGACAATGCACTGAACTCCATGATCACAGTCAGCGACAATAATGCTGCCAATACACTTGTCAATTATCTTGGCGGCGGGGATGACGCAGCCGGAATGGCCCGTGTGAATAAATTCTGTCAGGATCACGGATACACCAGCACTTCCATGGGACGTCTTCTTCTTGCAGATAATTCCAATGGGGATAACTACACTTCCGCAAAGGATTGTGGAAAATTTCTGAAGACCATCTATCAGATCGACAAGGGTACTGCTACCGATAACAACGATACTCTGGCAGGAGCCGAATATATGTATCGTCTTCTGAAAATGCAGACCAGGAAAAACAAGATCCCGGCTCAGATGCCTTCCGAGGTAAAGGTTGCCAACAAAACCGGTGAACTGGATCACGTAGAAAACGATGCCGGCATCATCTATGACACTGCAAAGGGGATCGACCTGGTAGTCTGCTTTATGTCACAGGATCTTAACGATACCTCTGCTGCACAGAACACCATCGCACAGGACAGCCGTGCGATCTATGGATACTATAACGAATAACAAAAGAAACTATCTTCATTTTATATTGGGAAGGAAAACATCATGAACCAGACAAAAGAGAAAAAAACAAGATACTTATTATGGCCTGCGCTATTGCTTCTGCTTCTTCTGCTGGCGCCGGGCAACATTGTCCGTGTGCAGGCTGCCTCTGACCAGACTGCTGTCCAGCTGAAACTCAGTCAGGGTATCCGCCGCTATGATTATGCTTACCAGGTCCTTGATCTGGTAAATCAGGAACGTGCCAAAAAGAACCGGAATCCTGTCACTATGGATAAGAACCTTCTGGAATGCGCCATGACCAGAGCAGAAGAACTGACCGTTTGCGCCAGTCATACCCGTCCCAATGGTTCCATCTGTTTTTCAGCCTTTCCTTATTTTGAGGATCCAAGTGAAAATCTTGCGATCAACCAGGGAACTCCTGAAGAAGTTATGGAATCATGGATCGAATCTTCCGGACATTACACGAACATCATGAATTCCAAAAATGTTTCTGCCGGAATCGGCTGCTACTCACAGAACGGTCATCTCTACTGGATCCAGTGCTTTTCTTCTCACGCAACAGAAGCCTGCACACAGCCTGCCAATCAGACTGTGTCACCTGTTATTTCCGTGCTTCCAAAGCTGATAAATATCCATTTCAACGAAGCTTCTCCGATCACATTCACAGAAGAACAGAAAACACTGGCTATCTATATAACCTGTAATGGATTCAGCTATATGAGTTCCAGCCTTGACCCAGCTTCTTTCACATGGTCAACCGGAGATCCTTCCATTGCCACTGTGGATCAGAGCGGTGTTATCCGACTGAAAAGCAGAGGAACCACTACGGTTTCTGCCACACTGAAATCCTGCCCGGACAAAACACTGTCTGCAGATCTCAATGCATACTATGATCTGGAAAATTCCAGAGAGACTTCTCTGCGCTATACAATTTCCTGGAACTATACCGGAAGTCCCATTACTTTTTCTCCTGAACTAAAATTCCATGGTCGTACGCTGACTGAGGGAAAAGATTATACGATTTCTTTCTCCCACAATCAGAACAGCGGTGTGGGAACTTTCACGATCACAGGTCTTGGCCTTTATTCCGGAACTCTGACGAATAATTTCGGTATCTGGCAGATCAATCTCTCTCAGGCAGAGATTGATTTTTCCCAGTCCTCCTATCTGTATACCGGAACTCCACTAACTCCGAAGCCCACTGTCACCTGGAATGGTATAACCCTGACAGAAAATGTAGATTATACACTCTCCTGGCATAACAATGCCCAGCAGGGAAACGCTTATGTTACTGTTTCCGGTAAGGGAAATTTCACCGGTGAAAATAATAAATATTTCTACATCGACCTTACCCCGATCACGGAAGCTGAGATTGGTGATATCCCGGATTATGAATATGCTCCTGGCAAAGAATTCAAGCCGGAGCCAACGGTCACATTAAATGGTGTTACTTTAAAGAAAGATGTTGATTATACCCTTTCTTATTATGATAACACCATGGCAAGTTCCAGAACCAACAGACCTCGTGTCCATATAACCGGTATCGGCATTTACAGAAGCGGTTTTTCCAAATACTTCACCATCAATCCACTGAAGCTCTCCGGTGAGACCATCCAACTGGCAGATCCAAACTGCAAAAGTGAAAGTGTAACCTCTTATCTGCGAAATAACCTGGTCATCACCTATAATGGCACACAACTGACCTCTGATGATTTTCGCATTACTTCTGTATACTATTCCTCCAGCAATGAGATCCTGGATTTTTCACTTTCCTATAAGCAGAATTATTCCGGTTCAAGGCATATGACATCTGTAAAGCTTTGCAATCTTTCGGATATTCCGGAACAGATCTTCAACGGCAATGCAGTAACTCCGAAGCCTACCGTAAAATACGGCTCGGACACGCTTCAGGAAGGCACGGATTATATCCTTACCTGGAAAGATAACGCCAAAACCGGCACTGGCTCCGTAACGGTTACAGGAATCAACAATTATTTTTCAAGTCAGTCCCTGACCTTTAAAATATCTGCTCCGGCACCAACGAGCACTCCAACTCCGAAGCCATCTACTCCCCCGGCTCCAATGCCATCTGGCACTCCGGCTCCTGTGATCACGAAATTAACTGCACCGTCAATTAAGGCCTCTGCCTCCTGGAACAGCTGTACGCTCCGCTGGAACCGTATAAACAATGCCCGGAACTATATTCTCTACAGAAAAACAAATTCCGGAAAATACGCAAAGATCAAAACTTTAAACGCAAATACTACTTCATACAAAGACACAAAGATCACTATCGGAAATAAATATTCTTACGTGATCCGTGCAAGCAAAAAAACATCCTCCGGTTATATTTACAGTCCAGTTTCCAAAGCAGTGACTGTGAAACCGAATCTGCTCCGTCCGTCCATAAAGCTTAAAACCCTCAAAGGAAAACAGACCCTTTCCTGGAAAAAGATTTCCGGAGCAACCGGCTATGTCATCTATCAGAAAAAAGGAAATGGTTCCTTCAAAAAAGTAAAAACTATTTCTTCCAAAAATACCAGCTATACATTTAAGACAGCAAAAAATGTTACATATAGCTACAGACTGGTTCCATACCGCACAGTAAACAGGAAGGTAAAGACCGGGCCTGCAAGTGCGGTAAAAACCGGAAAAGCAAAATAACAGACTTACCGGATCGGATCGAGTAGGAGGCGGTGACTAACCGCCGTCCTCTCACACCACCGTGCATACCGCTCGGTACACGGCGGTTTCAATAGTTGACGTGCATGGACTGATAGGCTGTGGCTAAATCATAAAAGCCCCAGTTTATCAGTCTTTCTTTTGTTAGTGCTCGTTTGACCACTCCTGCATTTGCCATTCTCCAATAAGCTTTTCGGCTGTAGGCTCCTTCACAGGCTGCCCATTCTGGCATTCCCAACCCCATCAGCTTCCGTTTTCGTGTCTTTGGCAGTTTCCACTGTTTCCAGATACACATTCGTATCCTTCGATACAACCACCTGTTCAGCCTTTCGACGTTGTTTTTCATGTCTGCCATACTGTAATAGTTCAGCCATCCTCGCATATATTCTTTTATACGTTCCATGGTCTTTACTATACTTCCGCACCTGCTCCGGGAAGTGAGCTTTCTCAGCTTCTCCTTGGCTTTCTTCCATGACTTTCCATGGACACGGACATAGATTCCTTTTCCGCTCTTCCCGAAACAGAAGCCAAGGTACTTAAAATTTCTTATTGCAAACACACTGACCGTACGACTTTTCTCTCGGTTCACCTTTAGTTTCAGTATCCCTTCCAGATATTTCGTACTGCTTTCCAACAACCGTTCGGATGCACGTTCGCTCTTCGCTAGCAATACGATATCATCTGCATAGCGAATGCACGGTACTCCTCTTTTGTTGAACTCCTGGTCAAACTCGTTAAGATATACATTGGCTAACAGTGGGGAGAGATTTCCTCCCTGTGGTGATCCTTCTTCCGTCTTAACGACTACACCGTTTTCCATCACTCCACTTCTAAGATACCTCTTTATCATCTGTATTACACGTTCATCCTTTACATCTCTGCGCAGGATATTTACAAGTAACTCATGGTTCAGTGTATCGAAATACTTTGACAGGTCTAGGACTACTGCTTTTGTATATCCCTGTTCTGCATACTCCTCTATCCTCTGAACTGCGTCTTTCGCACTCCGTCCCGGACGATATCCGAAACTTCCATCCGAAAACTTTGGCTCATAAATCGGTATCAGCTGTTGTGACATTGCCTGTTGGATGATACGGTCTATGACAGTCGGAATACCAAGTTTTCGTACTCCTCCGTCTGATTTGGGAATTTCCACTCGTCTCACAGGCGATGGGGTATAATGCCCCTTTCGAATCTGTTCTGTCAGTTCGTGGTTATGTTCCTTTATCCACTGGAACGCCTCTTCAATGGTCATCCCATCTACTCCCGGCGCTCCCTTGTTTGCCTTCACTCTTTTGTAAGCTCTGTTTAGGTTGTCCTTATTCAGTATCTTACCTAAGATATCCGGCTCTGCACTGTCCCTTTCTTTCCATATCCGGTTGAATGAGCGGTGCGCTCTTACATACCCTTTACGTTCCGCGCTATCTCTCTGCAAGCAGCTTTCCTTGTTTTCTGCATCCATCTGCTCATTTCTCCTTTCCGGGTCATACTTGAGACTCCTATTGATTCAGTCCTTCACCTCTCGGCTACTATGACCTCTGCTGACTTCTGTACGTTCAGCACTGCTTTTGGCAGTGGTTACCTCTTTCGAGGCATGTCGCGCAGACCTCCCCGGGTATCACACGCTTCTTTCTCTCCATCTATCTGCCACATCTATTCCGCATGATTCCGTGTAGTTATTGGGCTTTGACTTGTTGTGCAGCCTTACCCTCATGCAAAACCTTATATGTGATTTCTGTTCGTCAGACCAGAGATTTGCCCGTGGTTAGTTTATTCCCACATCCGGCTTCCTTCAGATTCCACCTCACGATGGACACCCTTGCCTTCGGCTATATCCTTCCCACTACCAGGCGGATTCGGGACTTGCACCCGCTAGAAACGTGCGCCGCCGGGCGCACACAAAAAAAAGGATGATGCGTCACCGAAACGCATCATCCTTTTTTCAGTTCTTTTCTTCTCCCTCTTCATAGGATTTTTCCCAAATCTCGGAAAATACTGCCAGCGGACAGTCTGTCAGCAGGCACATCAGAAGAAAGCACTCATATGGATTCACTATGTAGATCTCACTCATTTCGCAGCGGGCCAGGATCTCCTGGATCTCCTCCAGGAAATGGCGGTATCTTGTATACGGATCATCCTCTGCCATCTCCTGAGAGATCACAAAAAACTCCAGCGTGATCAGATCAAACCGCTCCACCGGAAATTTATGGTTCAGGATATTGTTGATCCTCTGGCGGCTGAAGCGCTTCTGGCTGAAATGCTTTGCCAGAATGGATGCGGACATCTTTTTGAGGTTTCCCATTTTATTAATGGGGATCCCGCTGCAGATAACCTTTTCCAGATCCGAAGCACTGATATTCTCAGGCTTCCAGATCTTTTTGCCACCGTTTTCTTCCTCATCTTCCTGATACATGGCTGCAATGATCTTCTTTGCCCGCTCCAGAAGGATCATAAATTCCTGAAAAGCCTGGATCTTCTCTGATTTCGGATCATCATGTCTCCCTTTCAGAAAAGCCAGATATTCCAGAAGCTTTTCTTCACTGTCCAGACAAAGCCCTGTGCCATACACGATCTCTCCGGTCTTTTTTTTCACCGGAGTCATCTGTTTGTAGGTTTCTTTATATTCCTCCGCTTTATAGTAGCCAAGATGATTCCGGTAGCAATACCAGTAGATCACTTCTTCCGGATTATGAAAATCAAAATCCTGCTCACGAAGCACCCGGGTCAGAAAATCTGAAACATCCTCTGTACTCATCCGAAGTCCGAACCCCAGCAGAAAAACTGTTTCACGCTTCACAGATGCCTGAGTCAGCCAGTTATTCACCAGAGAACTCAGCTTGGCTGACGTAGGTGACATGGATTTCGGTGTGTAGGTTTCCTTGAAGGATTCCACAACAATCTCTCTGTAGACTTCCTGCGGTACCTGGGAAAAAGGCTCCTCAAGCTCTGCACGCTCATACACATATCGTTTCAGATAGTCACCAAAGGAAACCAGTTCCATCTCCTTGTAAAGATAATGAAAAATAACATCTGCATCCTCATCCTCAAAGGAATCCAGACTGACAACCTGGCGGAACTTCTGTGCTGCCTTTCTTGTAAATTCAAAGTCCTTCACTGAATCGAAGGCAACTGTCTGTTCAAAATCAAGATCCTGCATTCGATTTCTCATCGCAAATTTTCTCCTTATCCCTTTTCTTACTCCCCGGGTTTATTACCGTCCGGTACTGTGGCGCTCTGCCCAGCGTTTGAGAATATTTTTTTCTTCATAGCCGCTGATCTGTGCAAGGACCAGTGTCACATTATCTCTGCCGCCTCTTTCCAATGCCTGTTCCAGGATCTTACCTACTTTTTCTTCTGCGGTTTCTGTCCCGTCAAGGATCTTCTGAAGCTCCTCATCAGAAAGCATGTCTGTCACTCCATCTGAACAGATCAGATACGAGCTTCCCGGCTGATAACCGATCTCCACGATAGAAGGCTCCAGTGCCATGTTTTCTTCCTGAAAGCCCAGATACTGCGTCAGCGGAGCTTTTCCCAGCATTTTTCCGCCGATCACATGGTCCGTGGAAATCTGCTGAAACTTCCCCTGAAAATGACGGTAGATACGGCTATCCCCAAGGTTGCAGGCATAGATTGCCTTTTCGCTGAAAGACAAAAGTGCCATGGTTGTTCCCATGCTTCTGATACAGTTTTCATTGCTGTAGCGACATACTGCCTCATTCATATTTTCGCAGGCTCCTGTCAGAAAAACCACAGGCTCTTTTTTCAGGGTCTTTTTGTTTTCTTCATAGAAGCCTCCCAGCGCTTCCACAGCCGCAGAAGTCTGCCATTTCACCGCAGCTTTCTCCGCCCATGCCGTCAAAAACAGCCAGCATTGGAAGCTGCCAGTGCTGTGTATGACCTGCCAGGATTCCGTCAACCCCCTGGTTGTGCACCGGCAGGCGCACTCCGCAGCACCAGAAATTATCCTCATTATTTGTCCTCACCTTTCCGGTGTGACATGTATACGCATAATCAATCTGATAGGCCATTCTTTTTCCTTTCGTAAAAACCCTTCGACATTACTGCTGAAGCTCCACTACAGAATTACTCCAGTATTTGTCTCCCAGTTCTACATATTTGTCGTTATCGCTCTCTTTATCATGAACCTTACCATCTGCATCGATCCATCGGATCAGAAGGCCGTCCTGATAATAAAAATACTGCTTCTCATCTCCGTCCCATACATAAGTATAAAACATCTGCTCGCCCCAGTAAAAATATTCCTCATAAACGCCATCTGCGGAACTGCCGGGATATACAAGTACTTTGGCGATCTCTCCTGATCCGTTATAAAAGCGCAGGCAATCCCCCTCTGTACCTTCACGTCTATAGCTGTCCAGGGCATTTTCTATGGTTGTCGCATGGTCACGTATCGTTTCCATTGCCTGTGCGAAACTTTTATCCGAATTGTCTGCAGTACCGAAATTTCCTTTGTTCAGAGCATCAGAATCATCGGAATCTGTATACGAAGGTTCCCCGTTATCCGCAGGTTTCCGTATCGTTCGTACCGCAAGGATCCCGCCGATCAGCACAACAAGGATCCCGGCTGTTATAAGCATTCTGAAAATACCTTTCCGTTTCCTTCTGTCATCGTCATTTCCGTCATTCTCTGGCACGGATCCTTCCCACTCCTGGAGATTCTGGTCACGGTCGTCTTCCAGATCTGTGATAGAGGTAACTCTGGGCTTTACAGCTCCGGTTTTTCTTATACCGGGATCTGACTGACGGGAACGTCCTGACGGATAACCGGACAGGCTATCCTTTTCGGATGCTGTTTTTCCGGATGCAGATTTCTGAGGCTTCTGTATTGTGCTCTGAGCCTTTGGCGTATTCCGGTCTGCATTTTTTTGCTATTTCTCCGGCTGTCGGTTTCTCCGGCTGTATGGATACCGGCACAGGATTTTTACGTGCCTGACGGATCGCATCCGTATTCAGCTGACTCGTTCTTGCCAGCTGTCTGGCTGCACCCTCCTGAAGAAACTTCGGCATGGACTCCGGAACAGGTCTTTCCTCCACTGGTTTCGGTTTCTCATGAACTCCCTGTTCTCTGTTTGCCGCTCCATACCGGATTTCTTCCAGTGCTTCCCGAAACTTCTCAGGAGTCTGATATCGTTCTTTTGCATCATAAGCACAGGCTTTTAAGATAACGGAGCCGAAAGCCTCTCCTGCATCCACAGGTGGTGGCGGTGTTTCGCCTGACATCCTCCTCGTGAGTGCGTTTTCCTTATCTCTGTATGTGATCAGCTGTTTTTCAAGATTCAGAAACGGAAGCCTGTTATGATTCATCAGTTTATATAACACCAAGCCAAGTGCATAAATGTCCACTCTGCTGTCGTACTGTTCTCCCCTGTACATCTCCGGCGCCATATAGGAATAAGTTCCCTTTTTGGAAAGGGTACTCATGGTTTTTTCCAGTTCTCTGGCGATTCCAAAGTCCCCCAGCTTGAAATCCCCGAACCTGGATACAAAAATATTCTCAGGTTTGATATCCCTGTGGATGATGTGAAGCTGCCCACAGTATTCCAGTGATCTGCAAAGATCGATACCCAGCTTCATCACTTCTTTTTCTGTGAGATTTTTTCCCGCATAATATTCCATGAAGCTTGTGAGATATTCCATGCGGATAAAAATATCCCATCCGATCTCGTCCAGATATTCCATCACCTTGTAATCTTCTACAGATACAATATGGGAATTTCCCCGGAAATACTCCATGGTGCTTACTTCCTGAATGCACTCCTCCACCAGATTTTCAAAATAACCGCGGACAGATTTTTCATCACCGGATTCTGAGCGCACACTGTCCAGCTCCCCTTTACTGGCGGGGATTGTGATTATCTTAATTGCCGAGTAAAAAGAACGTCCCTTCTCAGTTCTCTGAGCTTTATACACTCTTCCAAAAGAGCCTTCCCCGATCTTGCTTACGATCTTCCATTCCGGCCACGGGGAAATTGGCAGTTCCTTGTCCATCGCAATCCCTCCTCTCTCAGAAACTCCCTGCTTATAAACAGAAATCTCCCTCCGGATTTCCGGGGGGAGATTTATTTATATTAGCAAGGTATATCGACTTATTCTTCTACCGGTGCAGTTTCCTCTGCTGTCTCTTCAACAGCAATGGTCTCTTCCTCCGGAGCAGTCTCAGTCTTCTCTTCCTCTACGGAAATTTCCTCTGTATCCTCAGGCTCCTCGGAAGCTGTTTTTACCTCCGGCATTCCTGTGTCAAGACTGATCTCACTGTAACGCTTCATACCTGTACCTGCAGGAATCAGCTTACCGATGATAACGTTCTCTTTCAGACCGATCAGCGGATCGATCTTACCTTTGATAGCAGCCTCTGTCAGGACTTTTGTTGTTTCCTGGAAGGATGCTGCTGACAGGAAGGAGTTTGTAGCAAGGGATGCTTTGGTAATACCAAGCATAACCTGTTTTCCCTCTGCCGGCTGTTTGCCCTCTGCCTCAAGTTTCTCGTTAACTTCCTCAACATCAAGGACATCAACAAGTGTTCCTGGCAGGAACTCTGTATCTCCGTTATCCTCGATACGAATCTTCTTCAGCATCTGATGAACGATAACCTCGATATGCTTATCGTTGATCTCAACACCCTGCAGACGATATACACGCTGAACCTCACGGATCATGTAATCCTGAACTGCACGCACACCCTTGATTCTCAGGATATCATGCGGATTTACACTACCTTCTGTCAGCTCATCGCCGGCCTCAAGAACCTGTCCGTCAAGGACTTTGATACGAGAACCGTATGGGATCAGGTAAGTCTTGGAATCGCCTGTCTCCGGATCGTTTACGATAATCTCACGTTTCTTCTTAGTGTCGTTGATCGTGGCAACACCTGGGATCTCTGTGATGATCGCAAGACCCTTCGGCTTTCTTGCCTCAAAAAGCTCCTCGACACGAGGAAGACCCTGTGTGATATCTCCACCGGCAACACCACCGGTATGGAAAGTACGCATGGTCAGCTGTGTACCTGGCTCACCGATAGACTGTGCTGCGATGATACCAACAGACTCACCAACCTGTACCGGCTCACCGGTAGCCAGGTTCGCACCATAACATTTTGCGCAGACACCAACCTTGCACTTACAGGAAAGGATGGTACGGATCTTCAGTTTGTCGATCGGTCCGCCTGTCTGGTTGCTTACGCCCTCTTTCATGATACGGGCTGCACGCTTCGGTGTGATCATGTGGTTTGCTTTAACAAGGATTTCTCCGTCTTTATTCTTAACTGTCTCACAGGAGAAACGTCCTGTGATACGCTCCTGAAGGCTCTCGATCTCTTCTTTTCCGTCCATGAATCCACGAACGACCATACCGGAGATCTCTGCTCTGTTCTCACAGCAGTCCGCCTCACGAACGATCAGATCCTGGGATACGTCAACAAGTCGTCTTGTCAGGTATCCGGAATCGGCTGTACGAAGAGCGGTATCAGAAAGACCTTTACGTGCTCCATGAGCGGACATGAAGTACTCCAGTACGTCAAGACCTTCACGGAAGTTTGACTTGATCGGGAGCTCGATGGTATGACCGGTTGTATCAGCCATCAGTCCTCGCATTCCGGCAAGCTGTTTGATCTGCTTATCGGAACCACGGGCTCCGGAGTCAGCCATCATGAAGATGTTGTTGTACTTATCAAGACCTGTAAGAAGTGCCTTTGTAAGCTCATCATCGGTCTTCTTCCAGGTATCAACAACCTCTTTGTAACGCTCTTCCTCTGTGATAAGACCACGTTTGTAGTTCTTTGTGATACGGTCAACAGTATCCTGAGCCTGCTTGATCATCTCCGGCTTCTGCGGCGGCACGGTCATATCGGAAATAGATACGGTCATGGCTGCACGTGTGGAGTATTTGTAACCCATAGCCTTAACGGAGTCAAGTACCTCGGCTGTCTTTGTTGCACCGTGAGTATTGATAACCTTTTCAAGGATCTGCTTCAGCTGTTTCTTACCTACAAGGAAATCAACCTCAAGAAGCAGTTCGTTTCCAGGTACGCTTCTGTCCACAAATCCAAGGTCCTGCGGAAGGATCTCGTTGAACAGGAAACGTCCCAGTGTGGACTGAACATTGCCGCTTAAAACAGTTCCGTCCGGCATTGTCTTATGACAACGGACAATGATCTTTGTCTGGAGTGTGATGACCTTGTTCTCATATGCAAGAATTGCCTCGTTGACACTCTTGAAGAACTTGCCTTCACCCTTATTTCCAGGTCTCTCCTGAGTCAGGTAGTAGATACCAAGGACCATATCCTGTGAAGGAACGGCTACAGGGCCACCATCTGACGGTTTCAGAAGGTTGTTCGGTGATAACAGAAGGAAACGGCACTCTGCCTGTGCTTCCTGGGAAAGCGGAAGATGCACGGCCATCTGGTCACCATCGAAGTCTGCGTTGAACGCGGTACAAACAAGCGGATGAAGCTTGATCGCCTTACCTTCTACAAGGATCGGCTCGAATGCCTGGATACCCAGACGATGCAGTGTAGGTGCACGGTTCAGCATAACCGGATGCTCCTTAATGACGTCCTCAAGGACATCCCATACTGCCGGCTCAAGCTTCTCTACCATTTTCTTGGCATTTTTGATGTTGTGGGAAGTTCCGTTGGCAACAAGCTCTTTCATAACGAAAGGTTTGAACAGCTCGATAGCCATCTCCTTCGGAAGACCACACTGATAGATCTTCAGTTCAGGTCCTACGACGATTACAGAACGTCCGGAATAGTCAACTCGTTTACCGAGAAGGTTCTGACGGAAACGTCCGGATTTACCCTTCAGCATATCGGAAAGGGATTTCAGAGCTCTGTTTCCAGGGCCTGTTACAGGACGTCCGCGGCGTCCGTTATCGATCAGGGCATCTACAGCCTCCTGCAGCATACGCTTCTCGTTGCGGACAATGATATCCGGAGCACCAAGCTCCAGAAGTCTTTTCAGACGGTTGTTTCTGTTGATGATCCTTCTGTAAAGATCATTCAGGTCAGATGTTGCAAAACGTCCTCCGTCCAGCTGTACCATAGGACGAAGATCCGGCGGGATAACCGGGATAACGGTCATGATCATCCACTCAGGACGGTTGCCGGACTCACGGAAGGACTCCACAACCTCAAGACGTTTGATGATCCTTGCACGTTTCTGGCCTGTTGCATCCACAAGCTCTGCCTTCAGTTCTTCGGAATCCTTTTCAAGATCGATAGCCTGAAGGAGCTCCATGATGGACTCGGCACCCATACCTACACGGAATCCTTCTCCGTAAGACTCACGTGCTTCCTGGTACTCACGCTCGGTGAGTACCTGTTTGTACATAAGTCCGGAATCTGCAGGATCCAGAACGATATAGTTAGCAAAGTAAAGCACTTTCTCCAGTGTTCTCGGAGAAATATCAAGGATCAGACCCATACGGGACGGAATTCCTTTAAAGTACCAGATATGAGACACCGGAGCTGCAAGCTCGATGTGTCCCATACGCTCTCTACGAACGGCAGATTGGTTACTTCAACACCGCATCTATCGCAGACAACGCCTTTATAGCGAACTTTTTTGTTACTTTCCACAGTGGCACTCCCAGTCCTTGCTCGGTCCGAAAATCCTTTCACAGAAAAGACCATCCTTCTCAGGCTTCAAGGTTCTGTAGTTGATCGTTTCAGGTTTTAAAACCTCACCGTGTGACCACTCTCTGATCTTCTCAGGGGACGCCAGTCCGATCTTGATGGCATCGAAAGTCATTGGCTGATATGTTTCATTGGCGTTGGTTGTTTCTGCCATGTATTCTTTCCCCTTTCTTATTCCTCATCATCAAAGGACTCTTCAAACTCGATCATATCATCTTCGTCTTCCATGTCCTCATCTTCTTCTACATTGACAAGCTCTTCTCCGCTGAACTCCTGCTTGGTGTAGCCGTGTTTACCGAAGGACTCCTCATCTCTGCGTCCTCTGGAATCGCCCTCGATGACATGACGAAGATCAGTATCTCCGTAATCAGAGGTTTCCATAATGTGTACCTCTGATCCGTCCTCGCTGAGCACACGTACATCCAGACCAAGAGACTGAAGCTCTTTAAGAAGTACCTTAAAGGACTCAGGAATACCTGGCTCAGGAATGTTGTCACCTTTGATGATCGCTTCATAGGTCTTAACACGTCCGATCACATCATCAGACTTCACTGTCAGGATCTCCTGCAGTGTGTAGGAAGCACCATATGCCTCCAGTGCCCAAACCTCCATCTCTCCGAAACGCTGTCCACCGAACTGAGCTTTACCACCCAGAGGCTGCTGTGTTACCAGGGAGTATGGACCTGTGGAACGTGCATGGATCTTATCATCTACCAGATGATGCAGCTTCAGGTAGTGCATGTGACCGATAGTTACAGGGCTGTCGAAGTACTCGCCTGTTCGTCCGTCACGAAGTCTTACCTTACCGTCTCTGGAGATCGGAACGCCCTTCCAGAGTGCTCTGTGAGCTTTATTCTCATCGAGATACTGCATAACATCCGGTGCAAGGATGTCTTTATATTTCTCACGGAATTCCTCAAAGTCTTCCGTATTAACGTAATCGTTGGCAAGCTCCAGAGTATCCTGGATATCAACCTCGTTTGCGCCATCGAATACAGGTGTTGCAATATTGAAGCCAAGTGCTTTGGCAGCAAGGCTCAAGTGGATCTCCAGGACCTGTCCGATGTTCATTCGGGAAGGTACACCCAGAGGATTCAGCACGATATCAAGAGGACGTCCGTTTGGAAGGAATGGCATATCCTCAACCGGAAGTACACGGGAAACGACACCCTTGTTACCATGACGACCAGCCATCTTATCACCAACGGAGATCTTTCTCTTCTGTGCAATATAAATACGTACTGCCTGATTTACTCCAGGGCTCAGCTCATCGCCGTTCTCTCTTGTAAATACCTTGGCATCTACGATAATACCATACTCACCGTGCGGTACCTTAAGGGAAGTATCACGTACCTCTCTTGCCTTCTCACCGAAGATAGCACGAAGGAGACGCTCCTCAGCAGTAAGCTCAGTCTCTCCCTTAGGAGTAACCTTACCGACAAGGATATCACCGGCACGTACCTCAGCACCGATACGGATGATACCGCGCTCATCCAGATCCTTCAGAGCGTCATCGCCGACACCCGGAACGTCACGTGTGATCTCTTCCGGTCCCAGCTTGGTATCACGGGATTCTGCCTCATATTCCTCAATATGGACAGATGTATAAACATCATTCTGTACCAGTTTCTCACTAAGAAGAACAGCATCCTCGTAGTTATAACCCTCCCAGGTCATAAATCCGATCAGCGGGTTCTTACCAAGTGCAAGCTCACCATTGGATGTAGACGGGCCATCCGCGATAACCTGTCCTGCCTCAACATGCTCACCCTGGAACACGATCGGTCTCTGGTTGTAGCAGTTGCTCTGGTTGCTTCGCATGAATTTAGTCAGATGATAATCATCTTTTGTTCCGTCATCATTCTTGATAGAGATATCTGTAGATGTGGAACGAAGTACTGTACCTGCTTTTCTTGCAACAACGCATACACCGGAGTCAACAGCTGTCTTGGTTTCCATACCTGTACCAACAACCGGAGCCTCTGTTGTAAGAAGCGGAACGGCCTGACGCTGCATGTTGGATCCCATCAGCGCACGGTTCGCATCATCGTTCTGCAGGAACGGGATCAGGGCTGTAGCAACGGAGAATACCATTCGCGGAGATACATCCATGTAATCGAACATGTGCTGCTCGTACTCCTGTGTCTCCTCGCGGTAACGACCGGAAACGTTCTTATGAATGAAGTGTCCCTCTTCATCCAGTGGCTCATTCGCCTGTGCTACATGGTAATTATCTTCCTCATCCGCTGTCATGTATACAACCTCATCGGTTACACGCGGATTGGAAGGATCTGTTTTGTCGATCTTTCTGTACGGAGCCTCTACGAAGCCGTACTGATTGATCCTTGCATAGGATGCAAGGGAGTTGATAAGACCGATGTTCGGTCCCTCAGGAGTCTCGATCGGGCACATTCTTCCATAGTGGGAATAATGTACGTCTCGAACCTCGAATCCGGCTCTGTCTCGTGACAGACCGCCAGGTCCCAGTGCGGAAAGTCTTCTCTTGTGAGTCAGCTCTCCAAGCGGGTTGTTCTGATCCATGAACTGTGACAGCTGAGAAGAACCGAAGAACTCTTTTACTGCTGCAGTTACAGGTTTGATATTGATCAGGGACTGCGGAGAAATACTCTCTGTGTCCTGTGTTGTCATTCTCTCACGTACCACACGCTCAAGTCTGGAAAGACCGATGCGGTACTGATTCTGAAGCAGCTCACCGACAGCACGGATACGACGGTTGCCCAGGTGGTCGATATCATCATCGTTACCAAGGCCATACTCCAGATGCATATTGTAGTTAATGGACGCAAGGATATCTTCCTTGGTGATGTGTTTCGGAATCAGGTCGTGGATATCACGTTTGATCGCATCACATCTGTCCTCAAATGTGTCATTTTCTTCCAGAATTTTTTCGAGCACTGGGTAGTATACTAATTCTGTAACACCCAGGGACTTCGGATCCTCAAGCTCCGGCAGATAGTGACGGATATCAACCATAAGGCTGGAAAGAACTTTGATCTCTCTCTCCTCACCCTGGATCCATACGTACGGAACTGCGGAATTCTGTAATGTATCAGCAAGCTCTTTTGTAACAAGTGTCTCAGCCTCAGCAAGGATCTCACCTGTTGTTGTATCTACAACATCCTGAGAAAGCTTGTGGCCTACGATACGTTTATTGAAATGAAGCTTCTTATTAAATTTATAACGTCCGACTTTGGCAAGGTCATATCTTCTCGGATCGAAGAACATTGCCATGATCAGGCTCTCTGCGCTCTCTACTGCAAGCGGCTCGCCCGGACGGATCTTCTTATACAGCTCAAGGAGACCTTCCTGATAGTTTGTGGAGGTATCCTTTGTAAAGCTGGCAAGGATCTTTGGCTCTTCACCAAACAGATCGATGATCTCAGCATTGGTTCCAATGCCCAGTGCACGGATCAGAACAGTGATCGGAACCTTTCTTGTTCTGTCTACACGTACATAAAATACATCATTTGAATCTGTCTCGTACTCCAGCCATGCACCTCTGTTTGGAATTACAGTACTGGAAAACAGTCTCTTACCAAGCTTATCATGAGCGATCGCGTAGTAGATTCCAGGGGAACGTACTAACTGGCTGACAATAACACGCTCAGCACCATTGATAACAAAGGTACCCGTAGCTGTCATCAGCGGTAAATCTCCCATGAAAATCTCGTGTTCGTTGATCTCTTCTGTTTCCTTATTGATCAGCCTTACTCGAACCTTCAAAGGTGCGGCATAAGTCACGTCACGTTCTTTACACTGCTCGATGGAATATTTTGCATCTTTTTCATCGTATGTGAAATCGATGAATTCCAGACTGAGCTTTCCGCCGTAATCTGCGATCGGAGAAATATCATCAAATACTTCTTTTAAACCTTCGTCAAGAAACCACTGGTAGGAATCTTTCTGAACTTCGATCAGGTTTGGCATTTCCAGGACTTCTTTTTGTCTCTGGTAGCTCATACGCATGCTTTTTCCAGTTTTTACAGAACGAATTCTGTTTTTTTCCATTGACGTTTCACCCCTGTTTTTTTATTATTTATTACAACATGATCCCGCCTGACCTTTAGGCAGGCATATCTAGCCATAATATAGCATCCTCCACTTTAACATAAGAAAAAAAGTGTGTCAAGCACTTTTTTTGATTTTTTTACATTTTTCAAAAAAAGATTCTGTTCCTTCTATACATACGATGTATGGATATCCGGAACAGAATCTTTTTTTATCACACATACTTACTTCACAATAGTATTTACTGTTACTGTATTTCCGTATTTATCTTTTGAGACAAGTTTCAGAGCAGTATTCTTTTTTTGCTTCTTTATTTTAATAACGTACTGTTTCTTTTTGTTTACGGATGATACACCCAACTTTGTCTGTTTTCCGGAACGCTGCACATATGCAATAACTGTCTGGCTGCCTGATGCAGTTCCGCTTATAGCTGTACTTCTTGATGTAACAGCTCTGCATGAAGGACGGTTGATGCCGGTCCATCCTTTGCAGCTTTTTACATATACCGCCTGAACCTTTCCGTTTTCACAAAATGTATTCTTTTTCATGACCGGTATTACAGATGCATATGCATAAACACCATTCCCCCTATTTTTCTCCGCACGGTTTCCTGATACTTCGGATACTTTTGATTTCCAGAGCAAAATACCACTTTTTGCATTTGATGTCACACGATTGCTTTTTACCCTGACTCCGCCGGCCACATACTCAATTTTCACGCCATGATTTTTGTTGGATAAACAGATATTACCAAGAACATTATTGTTCTTTCCTGCATTTACACGTATTCCCGAGCCGGCCACTGATTTAACAGTATTCTTCTGTGCAGTGGATGAAGTATTTACAGATTGCAGATAAATTCCATCTCCGCCTGCTCTGGAAACAGTATTCTGCTCTACAAGATTTCTCTGTTCTGATCCTGCTGCATAGACAGAACCGGAGAGATAAATTCCCGTATTTGCAGTTCCGGACACTGTATTCCTGCTGATAACGCTTCCTCTGGAATCCTGGGCATAAATCCCAAAATTGGAATATGAAGAAGTTTTTTTCATTGTTACCTGATTATCTGTTACGGTATCTGTGTCAGTAAGAGACATGCTGATTCCGTTTCCATATCCGCTGATCTGATTATCTTCTACAGTCACACCTTTCACCGGATATATCTTTTTAGGGAGCACAGCTCCATCTTTTTTCATATTATAGCCTGAAACTTTTATACCACTGCAGATCCATGCAATTCCACCAATGCTGGTAGTTCTGGCAAGACTGATGTAGTTTCCTGCCACACGAAGATTCCTGTTTTTCAGCATGTCCGGCCCATCATCATAGCCTGGCGTCTGGTGTGTATTGCTGCTCACAGAAGAAATGTCCACTCCATTTCCCACATTTACCATGGTATTATTTTCTGCTGTAGAATCTTCATAATTCATAAACCTTATACAGCGTTTTTTTACATTATGGAAAGTATTATTCGTAACTGTGATCCTTTTATATGTTTTTCCGGACATCATACTGTGCGTTCCCAGCCCTGTAAAGACATCTTCGAACACATTTCCATCGATCACAAAATCTTCACAGGTCGTTCCATCATAAGGTCTGTACTGCGGAAAAACATTGCTCTCATCTGTACAGCAGTCGATCTGAATACATTCCTGTCCGCCTTCCACATAATTCTTATAATAGCCACTGAATGTACAGCCTGTGATCTTGGCATTTTTCACTCCGCCAAATTCCAGAAAATGAGATTTCAGATTATTAAGAAATGTAGCATTTTTAATCGTAACATTCGTAGCATGTCCAATGCAAAATCCCACAAATCCGCCTGGTGCATCCTTATTTTCCACACACTGATAATTGTAGTCCCAAGTTCCTCCATCGATCACAATGTTGCGATATCCATCATATCCGCCTTCTGAATCTTTGGTATTTCCAAGACGGAGGATCAGATGTTTGGTGGTAGACGTTTTTGTAATATTAGCGTCTCTTGCATATAAGTACATATTACTGTACATGCAAAGTGTACCTGTCAGTTCATAATTTCCCGGTGGAATTATGATCTTGCAGGGATTTTCATCTGTGGCCTGATCTTTCAGTTCAAGAAACAGTGTGTTCAAGGGTGCTGTGATATCCTGTCCTTCCTCAACTTCCAGAGTCACAGTCTGATAAGTTCCAAGTTCTCCATCTGAAGCATCTCCTGCGGAAAAATCCCCAGCAGCATTGGCATCATCTGTAAAATCAGTCTGTGCCTGACCTGCGCCTTCATCAGCTTTATTATTATCCGGCTCTGCGACGTTTTCTACATTACCGTTTTCCTGCTGAAGCTGAAGTTCTTCGGAACCGTTATCGCCGTTCTCCGTTCCTTCGGAAAAATCTGCCGGCAATTCTCCGCTGATACTGCCATCTGCTGTCTGAATATCCTCACTGCCAGCTTCCGCTGCTGCATTGTCAGAAGTATTCTTATTTGTGTCAAAATCTCCATCTGTGCTTCCATCTGAAAATGTGTCTTCAGTTGAATTTTCCGATACTTCCTCATCCCCCGGTGCCTCTGATACATCCACTGCTTCTACAGCACCTGACTCTATTTTTGTCCAGGATGCCTGTGATGCAGGAACCACACTGCCATCGTTATCCAGCACAAGCGGATCCAGATCCTGTTCCGGCATATTTTCCTCTTCTTCAAGCTCCTCCTGCTGCTGCATTGCAGCTTCCTGAACCCGAAGTTCATCCAGAGGATTTTTCACGTTTACAGTTATATTTTTTACATTTTTTCCGACAGACACTGTCTTGGCTGCCGTCGGAAAAGAAACTCCTGTGATTCCCAACGCAGCAGCAAGGATACAGGCCATTATTTTTCGTTTCATATTCCATCCACCCTTTCCTGTCTCCTTTATTATCCTTTCTTTTTCTTCAAAAAGCAAGATTTACCCTGGATTTTTTCACTAAAAAAGGCTGCCGTGCCGCCGGTAAACCGGCAGTCACAACAGCCTTTAAAACTTCTGATCTGATCGGATTATTTAAGTGTAACCTTAGCTCCCTCAGCCTCAAGTTTAGTTTTGATGTCCTCAGCCTCAGCTTTGGATGCGCCCTCTTTAACAACCTTCGGAGCACCATCAACGATAGCTTTAGCCTCTTTAAGTCCAAGACCTGTAACCTCACGAACAACTTTGATAACTTTAACTTTGTTAGCGCCAACCTCTGTAAGCTCTACGTCAAACTCATCTTTCTCCTCAGCTGCCTCGCCTGCTGCACCTGCTGCTGCTACAACAACACCTGCTGCTGCGGAAACGCCGAACTCTTCCTCACAAGCTTTTACAAGGTCATTTAACTCTAATACAGATAATTCTTTGATTGCTGCAATAAATTCTTCTGTTGTTAATTTTGCCATTTTAATTTCCCTCCATTTATAAATTTTAATTAATAATCATGCGGTCGTTATGCCGCCAATTGCACGTTGCTGGGATTACTCAGCAGCTGCTGCGTCAGCTCCGCCATTCTGCTCTGCGATCTGATTAAGCACACGAGCGAAGTTTGCGATCGGAGACTGCATACTTCCAAGCAGTTTTCCAAGAAGTTCCTCTCTTGAAGGAATTGTGGACAGTGCCTGAATTCCGGCCTGATCATTGTAGTTACCTTCAACTACACCTGCGATCAGCTCCAGTGCCGGGAACTGTTTTGCATATTTAGCAAGGATTCTTGCCGGAGCAGTTGCGTCTGTCTCGGAGATAGCGATCGCATTTGTGCCATGTAAATGATCACTGAGGCTCTCAAATGCTGTACCCTCGAATGCACGACGCATCATGGTATTTTTGTATACCTTGTACTGAACACCAGCTTCTCTTAACTCTTTACGAAGAATTGTATCCTGCTCAACTGTAAGACCGCTGTAGTTTACAAGTACAACAGACTGTGCGTCTTTAATGCTGTTAGAGATCTCTTCTACGATTGGTTGTTTCAGTTCTACTTTTGCCATGAAATGGTACACCTCCTTATAGATTTTGTATACCGCCGTCGCAATAAGTCAATCTGTTTAAAAAAAGGGCCTTACTGCTTCGCAATAAGGCCTTGTGTAATCTTAACTCAGATACTTGGACCTCGGTAGGCGTTTTGATCCTTATGCCTTACGGCACCTACTGTCTTCGGCAG
>ENA-OQBD01000427-OQBD01000427.1-human-gut-metagenome-genome-assembly--contig:-NODE-427-length-22872-cov-4.225764_pt1 | contig 22872 bp, 22 predicted proteins | sample MGYA00242742_ERZ504543 | MGnify/ENA primary metagenome ERZ504543 (study PRJEB26092, sample SAMD00036239) | human gut metagenome | host: Homo sapiens | study: EMG produced TPA metagenomics assembly of...
ACAGGGATTGTTGCGGGGACAAATACCATTCATAATGCCCAGCCTGATGCGTCCGATCCATTCCTGCAGGATGGCAGGCTGGTGGCCTATCTGTATTCCGGACAGATGAACCGTGATCTGTTGAAAAAGCATGATCCAAATAAGGATTATAACGTGTTCTGGGAACTGTTGCTTTCTTCCCTGACACCTTCGTTTCAGGGATTTCATAATGGAAGATATCAGACAGAAAAGGAAAGCATTTATCTGGAAACGGTGGATATTACACTGGAATTTGGCAGATATGATTTTAATCCAGAGGGAATCGGGGAAATCCAACGGGGAATTTTGGATTTTGCAGAGCAGTATCTGGAGCATTTTGGAGAATTTCCCTATATGTTTCGGATTAGTGGAAGGGATGCATATGCACCAATGCTTGTGGCTGCAAGTTATGACGAACGCTATCTTAAGATGATAGAAAAAAGATTTCAATTGGAAATTGCGGTGAACTGATGAAGTTTACCGCTTTTTTTATTTTCTTGCAACAAAAATACACCTCCGATACACTGTATAGATAGGAGGGCCTTCCATGGATGAACGTTTATTAGTAAAAAGGGCAAAGCGCGGGGATACCGCAGCGTTTGCCGAATTGTATGGGACAATTTATAAGAGGCTGTATCAGTTTGCGCTATATACGCTTGGAAATACACAGGATGCGGAGGATGTGGTCAGTGCCGCTGTGATGGAAGCATTTGAAAATATCGGGAAATTGCGGAAGGAAGATGCTTTTTCCGCCTGGATGTATCGTATCGTGGCAAATATGTGCAAACAGAAAATGCGGGAATACTATCAACGGGGAGAAGAACTGACGGAAGAAAACGGTGGCTGGGACGGCTATGTATGGGGTGATACCCGTGAGGAATATATAGAAGTCCGGCGTGCATTTCTTACGATGGATGAGGAGGACCGCATGATTGTGGGAATGCATGTCTTCGGTGGATATAAGACGCGGGAGATTGCACAGATTCTTGCAATGAATGAGAATACTGTGCGGTCGAGAGAACATCGGGCGTTGCAGCGGATGGAAAAACAGCTGAAGGGATTGAGGTGAGAATATGCAGGAACAGAACCTGGAAGAATGGAAAGAGAAAATAGACAGATCCGCAGAGCAGATTACCGTGCCGGATACTCTGACACCCGGGGCGGTGCAGCAGATGCTGGAGGAGCGGAAAAATCGGACATCCGCAGGCAGGAAAGAACACAGACATTACCGGAGATTTGCCGGAATTGCTGCGGCAGTTGCAGTGCTGGTGATTGCGGTCGGAACCTATGGATGGAATAAGTATGGAACCGATGATGCGCAACCGAAAAAGGCTGCTCTTTCCGTAACAGAAACTGTCGACAGTACGCAGGATACAGAAAAGAAAGAACAAATCGGTGCATTTACTCTGGCAAAAAGTTACCAGGATGTATATGCAGCGGTACAGAAAAAATCCAATTCACAAAAGGAGTTGGCAGAAGGCACAGTGGATGATTTGTTTTTTGTGGAAGATACCGGTTCTGCCGAGGCGAAAAAAGAGTCATCCGGTACCCATTCCGACACCAATTTGCAGGTAAACGGTGTGGACGAGGGGGACATCGTCAAAAATGACGGAAATTATCTGTATGTGCTGAATGATGACCGGGTGACCATTGTGGATATTCGGGACAAAAATATGCGTAAGCTGTCGGAAATACGGCCGGAACTGACGGAAAATGACATCCTTTTGCAGCTATACGTGGATAATGACCGGCTGTATGTTATCAAGCAGGGATGGGAAACACAACAGGAGGAGATTCAGTCCGACAGCACGGAGGCTGACAATGATTCCGGTTTTATCGGATGTTACAAATATGAACCGGACGGAAATGTGAGTACAGTTCTTTTGACGTATGACATTTCCGAACGCGCAAATCCGGTATTAAGTGCAACCATGAAAATGGATGGAGCATACCAGAGTTCCCGTAAGGTTGGAAATTTTATTTATCTGTTTACTGACCGTTGGGTGTCCAGAGACGGAAAGAACTGGAAGGCTCAGGTCATTCCGGAAATTGCCGGGAAAAAAGCAGATGCCGGATGTTTTTATGTGCAGAAGAATGGGACAACAGAAGTCATTATGGCATCTGTAAATCTTAAAGAGCCATCGAAGGCTGCAGACCATATGGTGCTTCTCGACAGCGGACGACAGGTTTATATGGGAACGGATGCAATCTATCTGTATCAGATGGAATATGAGCGTGGAGAAAAGACAAAGATCGCCAAGTTTTCTTATAAGAATGGAATGTTTTCAGCAATTGCAGAAACAACCGTAAAGGGGGCGATCCGGGATACGTTTGCTATTTCGGAAAGTGGGGGAGAACTTCGTATTCTGACAACAGATTCCCAAAATTCTTTATCCGGAAACCGCCTGTATCTGCTGGATGCGGATCTGAAAAAAGAGGGATTGCTGGAAAATATTGCAAAGGGAGAAGAGATTTATGCGGCACGGTATCTGGGAAATATAGCATATTTCATTACTTATCATAATACCGACCCGTTGTTTGCAGTAGATATTTCCGATCCGGCACATCCGAAGCCGCTGGGAAATGTGAAGATGACAGGATATTCCGATTATCTGCACCCGTTTGGAGATGGACTGTTGCTTGGCATCGGCTATGAAACCGATGCTAAGACAAGCGAGAAGACAGGGGTAAAACTGACAATGTTTGATATCTCCGATCCGATAAACCTCAGGATTTTGGATTCTGTGACGATAAACGAAGATTTCTGTAGTGCCGCAGAGAATTACAAGTGTGCATTTGTAGATACCGGACGTGGACTGGTCGGATTTGCGACAGAGACCTGGACCAAAACCAATTATAACAGGTATATGCTGTTTCAGTGGGATGGAACGTCTTTTGTAAAGAAAATTTCCTTAAAGAGAACACAGCAGAAAATGGATACGTGGACCGGTGCAGAACAGATGAGGGGACTTTCTTCGGGTGACCGTTTTTATGTGCTTCATGTGGAACGGGATGATTTTTCACTTATTTCGTATGATATGAAAAATGATTTCCAGGAGATTGAGACCCAAAAATATTAAAAAGCTAAAAAATGAGATAAAAATGAAACTTTTTTGCACAATTTTTCTTGAAAAAGCCTCTGATTTTTGTTACTATATGTTATAGTTAAGTAACAAAGTTGTAACAAATTGGAGGATAGGCATTGAAGTTTAAGGTTACATGGGGTAAGAAGCTGATCGCAGGTATTTTGCTGGCGGCAGTTGTAGTAGGGGGTACTGCAGCACCGGCAGAAGCAGCATCGAAGAATCATACCGCGGTTGTGGCACAGGATAATTACCGGAAAACATTGTGTAAGGGATTTCTGGGAAAGAGTTATGGCAGTGTGGTTGATGGAATCCGCTGTGACTGCAGTGGTTACACACGCGCAGCTCTGAATCGTCTGGAGAGTAAGGGACGGAAAGGGACTGCGCTGAAAAATGTCAGTGTTGGAGCACATTGTACCAGAGACTGGGTAAGTGGATCGAGTATTTCGTATACAACAGGGGTTGCAACAAAGGGTGCGATCCAGTGGAATTTCGGCACAAAGAAGTCTATTGGAAGAAAAAGCAGTGGGAAAAGCCTTTCCCAGTTGGAACTTGGAGATGTTGTTGTTTATGGAAAGGGTGGTTCTTCCTCCCATATAGCCATATATTTCGGAGAATTTTCTTCAATGGAAGCGGTAAAGGATTATCTGGAAGATATTGGGGTTTATGAGAAAGGAATGATTAAGAGATCTGCAGGAGATAAGTATAGTTACAGTGGCCGCACGATTGTGCATAAGTATGGAAACAGTAGGTACTGGCGGATTCATTCTACATGCAGCGGAATTATGATTGACAATGATATTGCAGGAACCAGCGGATACACATCTTCCTTTGGACAGTGGAAATGGACCTTTGATACCGGGATTCAGGTACAGTAAAAGAACAGACAAAAAGCTCTGCGTTTTCGAAATTTTCGAAAGCGCAGAGCTTTTTTACATGGCAGATATTTAATCGACCAGTTTATCCAGTTCTTTGATGTATTCGGTTTCGCTCGAGAACTGATGGTTTGCTTTCTTGGCATACAGACCGACCGCTGTCTGGGATTTCTTGATTGCCTGCATGGTTCCGGCTCCGGCAACGCATCCGCCCGGACAAGCCATGCCTTCGAGCAGATAACCCGGATATTTGCCTAATGTGGCAAGCTTTAAAAGCTGACGGCATTCCTTTAATCCTTCGGCATTTGCCACCTTGATCTCCTGTTCCGGATGATCCCGTTTGATGACATCTACGACAGCCTGAGCAACGCCACCGGCAACGGCAAAGTTTCTTCCGTCGGTGGAAGCGTCACTTACACCATCCGGATCTTCTTCCATGTTTTCCAGATCCACATGTTTTGCATCAAAAATACCCGCCATTTCTTCAAAGGTGAGCACGAAATCTACTTCACTGCGGACGCTGCGTCGCATTGCTTCGAGTTTTTTAGCCGCACATGGTCCAATAAAGACAACCTTCGCATTTGGGTTATGCTTTTTGATAAGACGTGCAGTTAATGTCATCGGAGTCAGTGCCATGGAAATACAGTTGGCGTGATCCGGGAATAATTTCTTTGCCATGACAGACCATGCCGGACAGCAGGAAGTTGCCATGAATGGAAGTTCATCCGGCACTTCTTTTAAGAAATCTTCTGCTTCCTGCTTTGCGCACAGATCCGCACCGATTGCTACCTCAAAAACGTCTGCAAACCCGAGTTCTTTCATGGCAGCACGCAGCTTGCCAGGGGTAACTTTTGGTCCGAACTGACCGACAAATGCAGGAGCGACAGCTGCATAAACCTTTTCACCGGACTGGATGGCACGGATGGTCTGGAAAATCTGGGATTTGTCAGCAATGGCGCCGAACGGACAGTTTACCAGACACTGACCGCAGGAAACACACTTGTCATAATCGATATTGGCTTTGCCGTTTTCATCTGAAGTAATGGCATCCATACCGCACGCTTTGGCACATGGACGTTCCTGAATGATAATGGCGTTATAGGAGCAGACACTTGCACAGCGGCCGCACTTGATACATTTCTCCTGGTCAATGATAGATCTGCCGGTGGTACGGTCTAAGGATACGGCATCCTTTGGACAGACCTCCATACAAGGGTGTGCCAGACATCCCTGACAGCCGTCCGTTACATGCACACGTTTTGTGGGACAGGCATTGCAGGCAAATTTAATGACATTAATGAGAGGCGGAGTATAGTAAGTTTCTGCCTGGTCAGCAGCTTCAATGCCATCGGATACCGGGGCATGCTCTGCAGCACTGCGGTTTGGCAGGCCCATTGCCAGACGCAGGCGCTCGCCTACGATTGCACGCTCCAAAAATACATCGTTTCTGAAATTTCCGGTTTCTCCCGGAATAATCTTATATGGAAGTTCTTCCATACGTTCCTTTACAGGCCATTCGGTATGATATGCCATACGCGCAACCTCTGTAAAGATTTTATGTCTGATTTCCTGAATTCGGGTTTCGACACCTCTCATGATAATTCCTCCTTGTGTTTGTAATGGATCATTGTAAAATAAAATTTTCTGCATTTCTATTAAGATAATACCAAGAAACTTACAGAAAAACCTGTTTTGTCATATTCCGGGGATATTGTAGCAAATAATACAGCATACTCTCAATAAGTATGCTGTTCTTTTTGTAGTAACAAATTGTATTTTGAGTTGATTATACATCGATATGTTTATATGATAACGAAACGATAGAAAGGACGGGGGATGGTTTGTGCAGAGGCAACCCGGCGATTTCTCTTGCATTTTAGAGGCCGTTGGAATTTTTTTGCAATTTTCAGCAAGCCTCGTACATGGATGTACGAGGCAGGTGGTCACTGAGCCCGGAAGGCGAATGACCACCGGTTGCGTCCGTCTGATAGCAATTAAAACAAAAATTCCTACAGCCTCTTAAATGCAACGAGCATGAGCCGGATTGCCTCTGCACAAACCATCCCCCGTCCTTTCGAGCCACTATGACATTATGCACAAAATCCCAGTTCTGTTTTTGTGAATGATTTTGACGGAAAATGATTGACGATGACAGAAAACCCCACTATAATGAAAACCATCAAATGAACGATTTTGAAAGATTGTGAACGAAAAAGAAAACAAAGGAGTGAGGCATATGCTTGCAGAAGAACGATTTTCAAGGATACTGTCCATAATAGAAGCGGAGGGCAGTGCCACAATACAGGAACTTATGACTGCACTTGACGCTTCAGAATCAACCGTCCGCCGGGATTTAATCACAATGGATGAGAATGGTCTTCTGACCAAAGTGCATGGCGGTGCAATCGCCAAACGGCCGAGTGTGAGTACACATGATGAGGACGTCAGAAACCGTAAGACGATGAATGCGGAACAAAAGAATGCAATTGCAAAGTATGCAGCATCCCTCATCCGCCCGGATGATTTTGTTTATCTCGATGCCGGAACATCCACCGAGGCGATGATCCCTTTTATTAAGGAGACGCAGGCGGTGTTTGTGACAAATGCCATCAGCCATGCAAAGCTTCTGGCGGAAAAGGGCTGCCGTGTTTATCTGCTGGGAGGCGAATTCAAATCCCAGACAGAGGCGATCGTCGGGGAGGAAGCCATGGAGATGCTTTCCAAGTATAATTTTACCAAAGGATTCTGGGGAACGAATGGAATCAGCGTCAGCAAAGGATATTCCACCCCGGAGATCAAGGAAGCCATGGTAAAGAAATATTCCATGAAGAATTGCAAACGCTGCTATATTCTGGCAGATGCCAGCAAGTTTGACCAGCTTTCCAGTGTGAAATTTGCTGATTTTGATCAGGCAACCATCTTAACAACGGAGCTGTACAAGCCGGCACTTAAAAAATATAAAAATATTGTGGAGGTGAAAGAATGATCTATACCGTAACATTTAATCCATCCATTGATTACATTGTAAATGTGGACAACTTTATGACCGGTGTGGTCAACCGTACCAGCAAGGAAATTATTTTTCCGGGAGGCAAAGGAATCAACGTTTCCATGGTACTGAAAAATCTTGGGGAAGAAAGCACCGCACTTGGTTTTATGGCAGGATTTACCGGAGATGCCATCACACGGCTTCTTCAGGAGAAAGGTGTTACCGCAGATTTTATTCACGTTACCGAAGGATTGTCCCGTATCAACGTAAAACTCCGGGCACAGACCGAGACGGAAATCAACGGACAGGGACCAAAGATTGCATCAGAAGATATCCGGAAGCTTTACGGAAAACTGGATGCATTGCAGGATGGCGATACACTGGTACTTGCCGGAAGCATCCCGGATACAATGCCGGAATCCATGTATATGGATATCATGGAACATCTGCAGAACAAGAAACTCAATATTGTAGTAGATGCGACCAGAGATCTGCTGATGAATGTACTTGCTTATCATCCGATTTTTGATCAAACCAAACAATCATGAGCTGGGAGAGATTTTCCACACGATAATCAATGATAAGGATGATGTTGTAACATATGCAAAACGCATGCAGGAAAAAGGTGCAAGAAATGTTCTTGTTTCCATGGCAGGCGACGGAGCCGTCCTTGTGACGGAAGACGGTCAGGAGTTCCGGGCAGATGCACCGAAAGGAAAGCTTGTCAATTCGGTAGGCGCCGGAGATTCCATGGTGGCTGGTTTTATATATGGATATTTAAATGGTGGCAGCTATGCAGATGCGTTCCGCTACGGTGTATGTACCGGAAGTGCCAGTGCTTTTTCCGAAGAGCTGGCAACAAAAGAGGAAGTACTTGCATTGATGGATGCAAATAAAAATTATTTTAAGGAGGTATACTATGAGAATCAGAGATTTGCTTGCAGCCGAGAGCATTGAACTGAACGGTTCTGCAGCCGGAAAACAGGATGTTTTAAACAAAATGGTTGATCTCATGGCAAAAAGCGGAAAAATCCGCGATGTGGAAACTTACCGTAAGGGAGTTTTTGCAAGAGAGGAAGAAGGAACAACAGGAATCGGAGAGGGGATTGCCATTCCACACTGCAAGTCGGATGCGGTCAAAGCGCCGGGGTTAGCAGCTATGGTTGTAAAAGATGGCGTGGAGTTTGAGGCACTTGACGGTGCGCCGGTTAATCTTTTGTTTTTAATTGCTGCACCAAACACCGAGGATAATGTACATCTGGAGGTGCTCAGCAAACTTTCCGTACTTCTGATGGATGAGGATTTCACAAACGGACTGAAAAATGCGAAAACCGTAGATGAGTTCTTACAAGTCATTGATCATGCAGAAAGTGCAAAGGATGAGGACGAAAAAGAAGACGAAACCGGGGCAAAATACAAGGTACTTGCCGTAACCGGATGCCCGACCGGAATCGCACATACTTATATGGCAGCGGAAAGCTTAGAGAAGCATGCGGCTGAGATGGGGATCACGATTAAGGTAGAGACCAGAGGTTCCGGCGGAGCCAAGCATGTGCTTACCGATGAAGAGATCGCAGGAGCGGCCGCAATCATCGTTGCAGCCGACACCAAAGTTCCGATGGACCGCTTCGATGGGAAGAAAGTCATCGAGTGCAAGGTTGCAGACGGCATCAACAAGGCAGAGCAGCTGTTAAACCGTGCGGTAGCCGGTGATGCACCTGTCTACCATGCGGCAGAGGGCAGCAGAAAAGAAGAAAAAGCAGAAGGTGGTTCTACCGCACACATGATCTATACGCACCTGATGAGCGGGGTATCCCACATGCTTCCGTTCGTTATCGGCGGTGGTATCATGACAGCGATTGCATTTCTGATCGATACCCTGCTTGGCTATGGTGCAACGGGTGGATCGGCATTCGGTTCCTGCACCCCGTTATCCGCATTCTTCAAATATGCCGGTGGTCTGGCGATGGGACTGATGGTTCCGGTACTGGCAGGTTACATTGCATATTCGATTGCTGACCGGCCGGGACTTGCGGTAGGTTTTACAGGCGGTTTGTTAGCTTCGAGTGGTAATGCATTAGTCACCGGTTACAACTGGGCGGATTCCACAACCGGTTTCCAGAAATTTATCGCAGATTTTGCATTCCAGGGAGCCAACGGTGGTAACACGGTTTCCGGTTTCCTCGGTGGAATCTTAGCCGGATTCCTTGCCGGATTTATTGTACTGTTCCTGAAAAAAGCGTTTTCAAAACTGCCGGCTTCCTTAGACGGAATCAAGCCGACACTGATTTATCCGTTACTTGGTATTTTAATCATCAGTATTCTGATGTGCTTTATCTTTAACCCGCTGATCGGACTGATCAATACCGGACTCAGCAATGGACTGACCGCAATCTCCGATGCAGGATATATTACCGTACTTGGTCTGATCCTGGGAGCAATGATGGCGATCGACATGGGTGGTCCAATCAACAAAGCCGCTTATGTATTTGGTACCGGCGTACTGGCAACTGCAAGCCAGATGATTGAAAAAGGTGCACAGCCAGGCGACCCGGCGGTGCAGGCATGTTACATTGCCATGGCAGCGATCATGGTTGGTGGTATGGTTCCTCCAATCGGAATCGCACTTGCCTGCCAGTTCTTCCCGAAGAAATTTACAAAGGAAGAACGTGGATCAAAGGTATCCAACTTCGTTATGGGTGCTTCCTTTATTACCGAGGGTGCCATCCCATTTGCAGCAGCAGATCCGCTGCACGTAATTCCATGTACCTTGGTTGGTGCCGGAGTTGCCGGATTTTTCATCCGCACTGTTTAAGTGCACACTGATGGCTCCGCACGGTGGAATCTTTGTATTTGCAACGGTAGGCCATCCACTGTTATACATCCTTGCATGGGCTGTCGGCTCTGTTATTACAGCCGTAATGCTTGGCGTAATCAAAAAGGATGCAGCATAATAAATCCATTTGACAGGAGATACACACAAAAAGCTTCCTTCGGAAACGGAGGAAGCAACAACCAAAAAGAAAAGGAGAATGATCATGAAAGAATTTACGTATACCATCAAAGACGAGCAGGGAATCCACGCAAGACCTGCAGGAGAACTGGTGAAAGCCGCAGCCGCATATCCATGCAAAGTAACCATCAGTAAAGATGGTAAGGAAGTTGACGCCAAGAGAATCCTCGGTGTTATGGGGCTTGGTGTTAAATGCGGACAGGAAATCGTATTAAAGACGGATGGAGACCAGGAAGAGGAAGCAATTGCAGCACTTGGCAAATTCTTAGAGGAGAAGCTGTAAGAAACAGTTCCGCAACCGTTTACGGAGAATGAATCAGCAAAAGGATGAGGTGACGCTATGACAATTCAGGGTAAAAGCGTATACAGCGGGGTGGCAATCGGCCGCCTTGCCATTTATCAGAAATCAGAAAATCAGGTGAAGCGGGAGAAAATAACCGATACCGCGAAAGAAATCAAACGTTTTGAAGATGCCAGGGAGACAGCAAAACAGCAGTTGGCGGGACTTTATGAAAAAGCGTTAAAGGAAGTCGGTGAAGTCAATGCTGCAATTTTTGAAGTACATCAGATGATGCTGGAAGATCTCGATTATGTAGAATCTATCACAAATATGATCGAAGGTCAGCAGGTAAATGCAGAATATGCCGTGGCATCCACAGGAGATACGTTCTCCGAAATGTTTGCAGCGATGGATGATGACTACATGCGCGAGCGTTCAGCAGATGTCAGGGATGTGTCTAATCGCGTGGTTTCCATTTTACAGGGCAACGGAGGAAATGGTCTGGACGCCGATGAACCGGTGATTTTACTTGCCGATGATCTGGCACCGAGTGAGACGGTACAGCTTGATAAATCAAAGGTACTTTCTTTTGTTACCCGTCATGGTTCCACCAATTCCCATACCGCGATTCTGGCCCGTACTATGAATATTCCGGCATTGATCGGAGTAGATTTTCCGGAAGACGTCAATGGAAAAATGGGTATTGTGGATGGTTATGAAGGAAAAATCATCATCGATCCACCGGTATCTGTGATGGAGGCTTATCAGAAGAAAAAAGCAGAGGACGAAGAAAAGAAACGTCTGCTGCAGGAACTCAAAGGCAAAGAAAACATCACAAAGGATGGAACAAAAATTAACCTGTATGCCAACATTGGAAGCGTTGGGGATGTGGCATCGGTACTGGCAAATGATGCCGGCGGCATCGGACTGTTCCGAAGCGAATTCCTTTATCTGGAGAGCAGGGATTATCCAACCGAGGAAGAACAGTTTGCAGCATACCGCAAGGTAGCCGAGGCAATGGCAGGAAAGAAAGTCATCATCCGTACACTCGATATCGGTGCGGACAAGCAGGTGGATTATTTCGGACTCGACAAAGAAGATAATCCGGCAATGGGTTACCGTGCGATCCGTATCTGCCTTGACCGCCGCGAGGTATTCAAGACACAGCTTCGTGCACTGTATCGGGCAAGCTATTACGGAACCATCGCCATCATGTTCCCGATGATCATTTCTGTCACAGAGGTACAGACCATAAAGAAGATCATCGAGGAAGTGAAAAAAGAACTGGATGAGGAAAAGATTCCGTACAAGGATGTCGAGCTTGGTATTATGATCGAGACTCCGGCAGCTGTCATGATGTCCGAAGAACTGGCACAGGAAGTGGATTTCTTCTCTGTCGGAACGAATGATCTGACACAGTATACACTGGCGATCGACCGGCAGAATCCAAAGCTTGATAACATTTATGATTCCCATCATCCGGCAATCTTAAAGATGCTGAAGATGATTGTAGACAATGGTCACAAGGGTGGCTGCTGGGTTGGTATCTGTGGAGAACTTGGGGCAGATACCACGCTGACCGAGACCTTCCTTCGTATGGGATATGATGAGCTTTCTGTCAGCCCATCCATGATTCTGAAGGTTCGACAGGAGATCCGTTCGCTGGATCTGAAAGCGTAAAAGAGTGGCTGACTTTAACAGCCGATACAAGGGAGTATTTTATATAGTATAGAAAAGCGGCACGTGTTGTGCCGCTTTTTCATTGATCAATTGTCAATCACATGATGGTTTAACCATTTCCGGGAGTGGAAACGGATGGAGAAAATGATCGCGCGCAGCGTCCAGTCGGAAAACATACCGATCCAGACAGCAATCGGGCCGAATCCCCATACCCGGCAGAGATAAATGCACAGGCTTACCCGGCACAGCCACATGGTGCAGCAGGAGGTAATCATGGAGAATTTTACGTCACCTGCAGCGCGCATACCATAGGGTGGGATGAAGGAAAGTACCCAGGAAACTGGCTTTACGATCGTGATGAAGCTTATCATGAAAAAGCACAGTTTTGCGCTGGCAGGTTCCATTCCGGCAAGCATGGTAATCGGTTTGGTCAGTGCAAAAACGAGCAGGCAGCTTGCGATGATGACTGCCTCTGACAGCCAGGACAATTTCTTAATATAATAGATGGCCTCATCTTTGCGCCCTGCACCCAGGCACTGACCGACCACGGTCATCAGTCCGATTCCGATACCTATGGCAGCAATACCGTTTAAGTTTTCCAGAATATTGGTCATTGCCTGCGCGGCAATCGCTACGGTTCCAAGTGTGGAAACCGTAGACTGGATGGCAAGTTTACCGAACTGAAACATACTGTTTTCAATACCGGACGGAATTCCGATAAACAGAAGTTTTTTTAATCAGATACCAGTCGGGGCGGATGGCAAAATAGTTGCGGATGCAGATCGGTTCATTGTTATTGCGCAGCTGCCAGATGACAACGACCGCGCAGAAAATACGTGAAATCAGGGTAGAGATTGCAGCACCTTCGACACCCATACCCAGTCCAAAAATCAGAATCGCATTTCCACCAATGTTCATGAAGTTAGAAATTACGGAAATAATCATAGGATTTCGGCTGTTATTCTGGGAGCGCATAATAGAAGCTCCGGCATCGTAGAGTCCGATAAACGGGAAGGAGAGCAGGGTAAAGAAGAAATAGATCTGGGAGTTGGTCATGACATCGCGTTCTACTTTTCCAAAAATCACATGCAGCAGTGGATCACGGAAGATCAGACAGAACGCAGAAAGAGCCACGGACAGGATGACCATGACAAATAAAACCTGCCTTGCAGAGCGGTTGGCATCTTTTTTGTTTTGGCTGCCGAGATATTGGGAGCACAGGATTGCACCTCCGGCGGAAAGCGCAGACAGTGCCTGAATGACAAGAATATTGATGGAATCCACCAGAGAAACGGCGGAGATGGCTGCAGATCCGACGTTGCTGACCATCATTGTGTCGGCGGTTCCCATTAAAGAAGAAAGCAGCTGTTCCACAATGATGGGAATCAGTAGCTTTCTTAATTCAAAATTGTTATATAAATGTTGTGTGTTATCGCGCATAAATAAAATCCTCTTTTCTACCCTCAGATGTTATTTTAGCACGATATTTTTCAATGGAAAAGGGGTTATTCGATTACCAAAAGCAGAGCCATCTTAAACTGCTCGTCTGCGGTCACACTGTGCAGACCATCTTTCTCAAAACGGAAATTTTCTCCGGCTGAGATTACATGATCCCTGCCCTCATAATTGATGGTTGCTTTTCCGTCCAGTGCGAAAATAATCGCATTGCCTGGTGCGCGATGTGGAGTCAGCCCGGTTCCTTTGTCGAATGCCATGAGCACAAACTTCATTGTGTCGGTGCTTGCTACATCAAGATTACTGATGCTTCCTTCTTCATAGGAAATCAGATCCTTTAATTTCATTACTTCTCCTGCTTTTACCAAATTGTTCATAATAGCCTCCTGTTTGATAATGATTTCTGTGTAAATAGCTCCGGTGTCGCTTTGCACACCGCAGAGTGTGCCACCTGGAATGACCAGCAGATCGCCTTTGACCAGGTCTTTGTTTGTCGCATCGGTACCGATTAGAAACGTACCTTTGCCATCTCTGTCGTTCTGTTATTACAGAATTAGTTTTTTGAAATTTAAAAAAAATATACAATATAAAATGAAAAATGTCTGTTGTTATAATCACAATTTTGCGACTTGACAAGTATGGCTTTTTAATCATATTCTAAAATTATAGCAGAACATTGCAAAACGAGAAAGGAACAATCATGGAACAACATAAAACCGGCACACTTTATCTGTGTGCCACCCCCATCGGAAATCTTGAGGATATTACGTACCGCGTACTGCGGACACTCAAAGAGGTGGATCTGATTGCGGCAGAGGATACGAGAAACTCCATCCGGCTGCTCAACCATTTCGAGATTAAGACGCCGATGACAAGCTATCACGAATACAACAAAATTGAAAAAGCCTACCAGCTTGTTGCAAAAATGCGGGAGGGCAAAAATATTGCTTTGATCACAGATGCAGGGACACCGGGCATTTCCGATCCGGGGGAGGATATTGTGCGCATCTGCTATGAAGAAGGCATTCCGGTCACTTCGCTGCCGGGCGCAGCCGCCTGCATTACAGCACTGACCATGTCAGGACTTCCGACACGCCGGTTTGCATTCGAGGCTTTTCTCCCGAAAGATAAGAAAGAGCATCAGGCGGTACTTGAGGAGTTAAAAACAGAGACGCGCACGATTATTATTTATGAGGCACCTCATCATCTGGTGAGGACTCTGCAGGAACTGCACGATACCCTCGGCGGAGACCGCAGGCTTACCATCTGCCGGGAACTGACGAAGCGTCACGAGGAAAAACTGCAGATGACACTGGCAGACAGTCTATCCTATTATGAAGTCAATGAGCCACGTGGGGAGTATGTGCTTATCATTGCCGGCCGTTCCCGCGAAGAGATGAAAAAGGAGGAACAGGCCGGATGGGAAGCACTTTCCCTGGAGGAACACATGGCGCATTACGAGTCCCAGGGGATTGACCGCAAGGAAGCCATGAAACGTGTCGCAAAAGACCGTGGGGTCAGCAAGCGCGATATCTATCAGGCACTGTTAAAATAAAAAAGATCAATGGACTTTATTTTAGCTGATCCCGCACGGTTTCTTCGAGAACGGAAAAAGGCGAAGGACCGGTGCGAAGGATTGCTTCGTGAAATGCAGACACCGAAAAGCTTTTGTTTTCGAGCGCAAGCTGTTCACGCATCTGGCGGAATTTCAGATAGCCAACATAATATTTTAGGTAGTTTCCCGGTTCTTCGAGGATCAGATCCGTGATTCTGTTTACCGTGGCAGTATCATCTACGCCGTATTCGCTCCAGAATGCGGCGGTTTTTTCTTTTTCCCATCCAAAATAATGAATTCCGATATCCGCAGTGGCATAGAGGCTGAGTGTTGCAGCCTGGTTGTGCTGTAACAACGAAGCGAGATCCGGATCAAGTCCGGCATAATAGAAAGACTGCATTTCCGTGTAGGTTGCCCAGCCTTCGGTGTAACCCGGATAGTTGAGGAGGGAGAGGACTTCCGGAGCACCATAGGAGGAGGTGCAGATGGTCTGGTACAGATGACCGGGATATCCTTCATGCGCAAGCGTTGTAAAGTAATAGATATCCGTATCATTTTTAGCATCGTTTATGTAGATCCGGTTATGTGAAATATCATCAATCGGAGCCGTAATATAAAAGGCGGGAGCCAAGTACTCACTGAGTGCCGGATCAACGTGGCAGATTTCCACTTCTGTCTGTGGTGGTGCCGGGAAGTCAGTAAGGATTTCTTTTTGCAGCCGGGAAAGCATGGCATTTTCCTCTTTCAAGGCAGCATCGGGTTTCGGAGACTGGGAAGCAAGTTTCGGATTTTTTTCCAAAAGATTCTGACAGAACGTGAGATCTTCCCGCCGGGCTTTGGTAATCTGGGAAAACAGATCTTCCACGCTGTCATCACAGCCCGTATCTGCAGACACGACCGCCTCGTAATAGGCTTTTCCTTCCGGGAAGTTACAAAGCCCCCAGTTGTTATGTCCCCGTCCCAGCAGCATGGTAAGTCCTTTGATCATCTGGCTGTAAGCCGGAATGACATGATCACTCAGAACTTTGGAATGTTGCTTCAAATAAGCATTCTTTTGGGTATCCGTAAGCCCATCCATGGCATTTAACCGATTGGAAAACGTATCGATCAGAAAATTGTCATCGGGATGTTCGGTGAAAACTTCACACCCTTCAATGACTTTTAAGCAGGCTTCATCGGACATGAAAAGTCCTGCATCGGCTTTCTTTTGTTCATAATCTAAAATCCCTAAAAAATAAGTATCCATCTGCGACAACTAGTCCGAGATAATCTTTAATATCTCTGGTATTGCGGAAAGTATACTTCTGCCAGAAGCACAGGCAGCTGTGAGGTGACACCACCGGAAGGGGTCAGAGGTTCATCGTAATAGGGATAGGCAGCAAAGGTTCTGCTGGCGTGAAATATAATCGGAAAGCAGCCGGCAGGTCAGGCGGTCTTTTCCTTTGAGAGAGCGGTGAGAATATTTTTTGAGTTCTTCCGAAAGTTTTTTGAGCTGTCTGGCCTGGTTATGAGGGCTGTCACCGGACAGACTGCCAAGCGTGATCTCATAAGAGTCAATGCCGGCAGCTTTTGGATCTTTTAGCGTAAAGTGCAGATTCATGGTGTTGGATTTCATCTCTTCGCGAAAAAGCGTGGTACAAAATTCAGAAAAAGAACCGGTACTTTTTCCGGCAGGGGAGAGGATGGCTGCATAAATAATGGAGAGCACCGCAGCCAGAAAAATACCCACGGAAAGCATCCGGTGTTTTTTCAAAAGATGTTTCATACCAGAAACTCCTGTAAGAAAACTTAAGAAAATTTATGCGGGGAAAGCCTGGGCTATGCCTTTCCTTTTGGGTTTATCCGGTAATTGCAAAAGGAATATGAAAAAAGCAAAGCCCATACAATGATTTAAGAACGCAAACAGGAGGCGCGGATGAACTATTTATGGGGTGGAATGATTCTTGTCGGGGTGGTGTATGCTGCAATGACTGGAAATCTTGGAGCAGTGACCGACCAGGCACTTGCTTCGGCAAAGGAAGCGGTAAGCCTTTGCCTGACAATGACAGGTGCCATGGCATTCTGGGTAGGACTTATGAAGATTGCGGAAAAAGGGGGGATGGTAAACCGCGCGGCATCTGCAATGGAACCGATACTACGTTTTTTGTTTCCGTCAGTTCCGGAAAATTCCGCAGCAGGCAGATATATGGCAACGAATATGGTGTCCAATTTTCTGGGGCTGGGCTGGGCGGCAACCCCGGCAGGAATTTCTGCCATGAAAGAGTTAAAGCGGCTGCAGAAAATGTCAAATCAGGCGACAGACGCGATGTGTGATTTTCTTATCATTAATATTTCTTCCCTGCAGCTGATACCTGTGAATATCATTGCATATCGCAGCCAGTATGGAGCCGTAAGTCCGGCTGCAATTGTAGGACCGGCCATCATTGCCACTAGTATTTCCACGTTGGCAGCTGTCATTTTCATCAAGCTCCGGCAGGCATTTGGGAGGGTGGAAAAATGAATTTGATTCTGTACTTATCCGAGGCAGTCATTCCGATTCTGGTATTGCTCATTGTGGGAAATGGCCTGATGCACCGGCAGCATGTATATGAGGATTTCCTGGAAGGGGCAAAAAGCGGAATCCGCACAGCAGTGGAGATTATGCCGACACTAATCGGACTGATGGCAGCAGTAGGTATTTTGCGGGCTTCGGGTTTTTTGGATTTTATTTCCGGGTGGCTTGGAAAATTAATGGCGGCGACAGGATTTCCGACCGAGCTGATCCCGGTTGCTGTGGTAAAAATGTTTTCTTCCTCTGCAGCAACGGGACTTTTACTGGATATCTACAAAACACATGGTGCAGATTCGATGCTGGGACGTGCGGCATCGGTTATGCTCAGCAGCACAGAGACCATTTTTTATACCATGTCGGTTTATTTTATGTCGGTAAAAGTAAAAAAGACAAGATATACACTTCCGGGAGCCCTTTTTGCAACCACTGTCGGAATTGTGGCAAGTGTATTTCTTGTGTGGAAAACCTGAAGTTGTAAGAATCGTGTTATTGTTCGCATGGCAACCTGTGTGTAGCAGCAAAATTGTCAAAAAATATCCGGATTATGATAGAAATATGTTGACTTTAAACATATTTTAGTTCAGAATAAAAAGCAGAAGATACAGAGATTTGTATGTTACAACAGAGAGGAAGTATATAATATGGCATTTGGAAAAAAGACAGACAGAGCCGGTCTGCAGGCCGTTCTGGAATTGAAAAATGTAGATTATTCAAAAGATCCGGAGATACAGCAGCTGTATACCCGTCTGGTGAACGGACGCAGCCAGTTCGGTCAGATCTTGGCAAAGAATGCATCCGCATCGTTACAGATCGCAGAGGTTGTGGATGCCTTAAAAGATTATAATTCCAAGATGGAATCTGTTTCACAGCAGATCGCACAGGCATCGGAGGACGCTACGCAGTCTGCGTCAGAAAGTTCGCGTGTGGCAGGGGAGGTTTCCAACCAGCATGAGGAACTGACCAATACGATATTGTCTGCATCGGAAGAATCTGCAGCGATTTACAAAAACATCGAAGAGGGACAGCAGGAGCTGACGGCTATCCGCGATCTGTCCGATAAGACGATCAGTGAATCAAGTACCATGAAACAGAATATGGAGAAGCTTTTTGACATTATCAGTAATATGAATGAAGTCATTGAAGGGATCAACTCCATTTCCAGCCAGACCAATCTGCTGGCACTGAATGCATCCATCGAGGCAGCCCGTGCAGGAGAAGCCGGAAAAGGATTTGCAGTAGTTGCGGAAGAGATCCGTAAACTTGCAGAACAGACCCAGAACATGACAGCCAACATGAGTGAATTCGTGGAGCGTATCAAAGAAGCATCCGCAAAGAGTTCAGACAGTGCAAACACCGCGGTGGAGGCACTTGGGGATATGAGCGAGAAGATTAATTCTGCATGGGAGATCAATGATGCGAACCAGAAGAGTGTGGGAAAGATTTCCGATTCCATCAGTTCCCTGGCAGCTGTCAGCGAAGAGATTTCAAGTTCCATGGATGAGATGGCAAATCAGGCGAACCATATCCAGCAGCAGTGTGAGCAGCAGCAACAGGATGCGCAGAGACTGGAAGAACTCCGGGAGAATTTAAAAGACGCAACAACACCGGCATACCAGATATTGGATGATCTGGAGAATGCAAAGCAAATTGCCGGAGAGATGAAGAAAGATGTATTTTATAATACAGAGGCTGTATAGTAGCAACTGGCATCCTTATTATAAGAATATTAAAAATATCAATTTGCCATATAGCACAGGAAATCAGACAGGGTTGTCACACAGTGACAGCCTCTTTTTTCCCTGTTTGCGGAGAAAGGAGAAAAAATGGAAGCAACGGAACAGTTTTTGCAATGGGTGGAGGAATCGGGCAACATTGTATTTTTTGGTGGAGCAGGGGTATCGACCGAGAGCGGAATCCCGGATTTCCGTAGTGTGGACGGTTTGTATAATCAACAGTATAAGTATCCGCCGGAGACTATTTTAAGCCATAGTTTTTACCGGCAGAATCCGGAAGAGTTCTACCGGTTTTACCGGAACAAAATGCTCTGTCTGGATGCGCAGCCAAATATCACCCATTTCAAGCTGGCAGAGCTGGAAAAAGCAGGAAAACTGAAAGGGGTCGTGACCCAGAATATCGATGGCCTGCATCAGAAAGCCGGAAGTAAAAACGTCATGGAACTGCACGGAAGCGTATTGCGCAATTACTGCGAACGCTGTGGACAGTTTGTCAGCGCGGAAGATATTCTCCACTCGGAAGGGGTTCCGGTCTGTCCTGTCTGTGGTGGTCCGGTGAAACCTGACGTAGTGCTTTATGAGGAAGGGCTGAACCAGAAAACACTGCAGGATGCGGTATTTTATATCAGCCATGCGGATATGCTGATTGTGGGAGGAACTTCGCTTGCCGTATATCCGGCAGCCGGTCTGATTGATTATTACAGGGGAAATAAGCTTGTTTTGATTAATAAGAGTGCAACTCCAATGGATGCGCGTGCGGATCTTCTTATCCAGGATGGACTTGGAAATGTCTTTTCACAGATCAAGTGTTAGCCAGAGAAAATAATAGACAATTGCGGCTCCTGCCGTCGCGGGTTTTACAATTGTCTATAAGGGGAGAAAAAGAAGGAGACCAGCTATGAATCAGTACCAGTATGAAGTGGGAGATATTGTGAAATTAAAAAAGCCACATCCGTGTGGCAGCCATGAATGGGAGATTTTGCGCGTGGGCGCGGATTTCCGCCTGAAATGCACTGGCTGTGGACATCAGATGATGGTGACACGCAAGCTTGTGGAAAAAAAATACAAGAGGCTTGCGGAAGCCGGAAAATCTCAATATATAAAAAATTGCTTCTTTAGATACCATTAAAAGCAGTATCTGGAGAAGCAATTTTTCTGTTATAAAGGCTTGCGCGCCTTAATCTTTGTAAATTCGATAATTTCTTTCTTATCCTCTTCGGATATCTTGTTAAAATAAAAAAGCAATTCTTTTTCCAGATTCGTATGAAACATGTACGTTTTTTTTATTCGCGGGATCATTAAAAAATTCAAGAAACTCAGATAAGTCTTCGCTGGACTGGGAAGGAACCGGTGCATCATAGGAAACTTCACGGTCAATATCAACGGTCAGATGCATGAGATCGTCAATCGAAATGTTGTATAGACCCGCCAATTTGTATAATGCTTCGGCATCCGGTGTCCGTCTGCCAGTTTCATAATGGCTGTATGTCTGGCGGACAATACCAAGTACCGCGGCTACATAATCCTGCGTGTAATTATTTACCTTTCTCAGTTCTTTCAATTTCTGAGGAAGTTTTTTTTCACTCATAATAAAATACCACCTTTTCTTAAAATTAGTCTATTTTTTCACATATCATGAAATGTTACAGATAGTAGCTATTGATAAAACAGAAGTTAATTTATTGTGGGAAGTGGAAAAATAGTCATATAGTTACAGAATGTTGCATAAAAATGTAAAATATGCACAAAAATAAACGGTTTTTAAACGAACGAGAATGGAGAAATTAGATAAAAAGTAACAAAATGTAGCAATTATAAAAAACAGAGGTTAACAAAGTGTAGCAAACAGACAGATATAAAAGATACAAAACGTAGCAAAAAGGTTTTGCGTGCATGGAGGTAAAAAATGCTGAAACTTTCATTGAAACAGGGACAATACGTAAATATTGGGGATGACATCCGTGTGGTTTATGTAGGTGGTTCGGGTAATCACGCAAGGCTGCTCATTGATGCCCCGAGAGAACTCAATATTGCCAGAAGTACCACGGAAGAAAATCCGGCACGAAAGAGAGAAACCTATTATGCAGAGCCGGGCATTTCCAGAGAGGCACAGCAGGAAATTAAGAGAATCCTGTGGAACGAGCGGATGAAGGCAGAGGCAAAGAAAGATGCAGAGAGTTTGAAAGATAAATTTAACTCCTGATCTGTTTTAAATTCTGGTAATAGGCGGGGCACACCCGGGACGCTTCGCTTATTTGATACAAGGTCGCAAAGCATCAAAAGATGCTTGTGACGCGTTACTGCAAAGTGACGCAATAAGAACACCTTAGGAAAAGGATTTCCAGAGGAAAAAACATAATACCCCACAAAGTGGGAGTTCAAGGAGGATTCTATTATGAGTATGGTAGTACAACACAACATGCAGGCAGCAAACGCAAACAGAATGCTTGGTATCACATCCGGAGCACAGGCTAAGTCAACCGAGAAGTTATCTTCCGGTTACAAGATCAACCGTGCAGCAGATGATGCAGCAGGACTTACCATTTCCGAGAAGATGAGAAAGCAGATCCGCGGACTGGACAAGGCATCTTCTAATGCACAGGACGGTGTATCTTCTGTACAGACCGCTGAAGGTGCTTTAACAGAAGTTCACAGCATGTTACAGCGTATGAATGAGCTTGCAGTTCAGGCAGCAAACGGAACAAACTCTAAGGATACAGACCGTAAGGCGATCCAGGACGAGATCGACCAGTTAAATACAGAGATCGACCGTGTTGCAGAGACAACCAAATTCAATGAAATTTACCTGTTAAAGGGTGATGACGGTGAGAAGACAATTAATCTTAAGGCACATGATGCCGGATTAAAGGGAACTCTGACCGATAATGGTGATGGAACAGCTACATTTAAAATGGATGCATTGAAGGCTGGAGATAAAGTTTCAATCGGAGGCCAGACGTTTTCCATTGGAGCATCTACAAAAGAATTAAAGGACATGTTGACAACTGCTGATATTGATACAAAGCACCAGGATGTTGTGGTAAATGGAGATACTTATAAATATGTGGCTGCAAAAGCAGCAGTTACAACTGGTACAAAGGCAGATGGAAATGCAGCTGGATGGTATAAAGACGGAGTTGTACCAGCGGATACTGGTGCCGGAATTGTAGCAGATGCAGATTATGCGGATGCAGCTGAATTTAGTACAAAGGTAACATCTGGAACTGTTAAAGTAGGTACGACGGAACTGTCCCTTATTGCAGATAAGGATAATGATGGAGTTGATGATAACAACAAAAATGTAATCACTAAAGAAAAAGCATATAGTCTTGCAGCAGCTGAATTATTGAAAGCAAACCAGATTGGTGATACTCAGAATCAGGCAAAGGTGGGTATTGATAAAAACTATACTGCAATGACACTTGCAAATGCAACTAATACAATTGAAATTCATACGGGAACTGCAAAAGTTGCCAACACATTAAGTTTCAGCCTCCATGTAGGTGCAGATGCTGACATGACAAACAAGATCACAGTTGACATTGACACCATGAACTCCGAAAACCTTGGAATCAAGGGCTTAAACGTAACGGACAAGAACGGTACAGCAGCAACCTACGCAATCGACGCTATTTCCGAT
>ENA-OQBD01000428-OQBD01000428.1-human-gut-metagenome-genome-assembly--contig:-NODE-428-length-22857-cov-8.449890_pt1 | contig 22857 bp, 19 predicted proteins | sample MGYA00242742_ERZ504543 | MGnify/ENA primary metagenome ERZ504543 (study PRJEB26092, sample SAMD00036239) | human gut metagenome | host: Homo sapiens | study: EMG produced TPA metagenomics assembly of...
GGGTTTTAGTTTTGGTTTCTTGGCAGAGGGCCTGGTTTTTTTGCTTTGGGAAGCTGTGAAAAACCGCAAAGGGGCCGTAAAGCCACGGCCCTCTGCACACCCCTCGGGCTTTTTTTAGGAGTTCTTGGGTTGTGGTGTGGGGTACGGTGTTGACTTTTGTCTGTATGCTTCGGTATTGGATGTGAAACGTTGTGCCGATTGTTGTGATGGAACTGTAACGAGGTTCTCGACGTGCGGTGCACGTCTGCGGGGTTATTCCTGCTTCCGTCTGCCACATTTCGGCTCAGTGTTGAATTGCCAGTACAGAAGCATACAGGTACAAGTTAGCATCTTTCAGCTTTCCACAATCGCTGCACTATATAAAAAAAGGCCCAGGGGTGTGCAGAGGGGCGCGGCCTTGTGCCCCTTTGCGGTTTTCTCACATTCCAATGTGATCTACCCTCTGCGGGCTTCCGCAGTCCATGTGGCATACAACAGGTAGCCGCAATCTATACGGTTATACGACCGGAGTTCCGCAATCCATGCGGCATATACGGCCGGGATTCCGCAATCCATGCGGCCATTCGGCCGGGGCCTCCGCAGCACATGCGGTTATTATTTCCCCATACAAAATTTAGAAAATATCTCATTAACAAGGTCTTCCCCAAGTGATTCTCCCAGAATCCGTCCCAGACTTTCGTATGCATCTGTCAGGTCTATGGAATAAAAATCCTCCGGCATTCCGCTTTCTATGCTATTTTCTACCAGAGAAAGACTTTCCCGTGCTTTTAAAAGCTCCTGCCTGTGGCGTTCATTGGTGATGTAGACTTCATCATTGAAGTCAATCTCCCCACTGAAGAACATTTCCCGGATTTTTTTCTTCCAGGTCTGTGATCCCGGTTTCTTCTTTTGCGGAGATTGGGATCACCGGCTGGTTTATTCTGCTCTTTAAATCCTCTATATCTATAGCAGATTCAAGATCTGTCTTGCTGTAGAGGACAATTGTCTTTTTCTCTTGCAAAATTTTTATGATTTCTTCGTCGTTTTCATCCAACGGTACGGAGGAATCTACGACATAGAGGATCAGGTCTGCGTCTGCTGCCATTTCTTTGGCTTTGGATACGCCGATTTTCTCTACGATGTCTTCTGTCTGGCGGATTCCAGCTGTGTCAGCGATCTTTAATGTGATCCCATGCAGGTTGATATACTCTTCCAGTACGTCTCTGGTGGTTCCTGCGATATCGGTCACGATGGCTCTGTCCTCTCCCAGAAGCAGGTTCAGCAGAGAAGATTTCCCTGCGTTCGGCTTGCCCAGAATCACGGTCCGGATACCTTCCTGTATGATCTTTCCGTCTCCGGCTGTTTTTAACAGGTTCTGTATTTTTTCTTTTTCTTCTGCTACGATCTGCTCTAATTCTTCCGAATATCCTGTCAGATCATAGTGCTCCGGGTCGTCCAATGCCGATTCAATGTACGCTATATGGTACAGTAGTTTTTCTCTGATCTGCTGTACATTTTTTCGGACTGAGCCTTTTAATTGTCCTACGGAATTCTTTAATGAGTACTCATTTTTGGACTGTATCACATCCATAACGGCCTCCGCCTGTGAAAGATCGATCCTTCCATTGAGGAATGCACGCTTGGTAAATTCTCCCGGCTCGGCAATAATGGCTCCGTTTTTCAACACAGTTTCCAGTACCTTTTTCATGGCTAAAACGCCGCCGTGGCAGTCGATTTCTATGGTATCTTCTCCTGTATATGTTCGTGGTCCGCGCATGGCCATGACCAGCACTTCGTCTACCATTTCTTCGTTATCATAAATATATCCATAATGGATGGTGTGGCTTGGGACGTTTTTCAGAGATTTTTTTCCACCCTTGGAACGGTATACTCCGGATGCGATCTCAAAAGCCTCCGGGCCACTGATCCTGACGATCCCGATTCCCGATGCGCTCATGGCTGTGGAAATCGCAGCAATCGTTGTCTCTTCCATTTTTCACTCTCCTTTGTCAAACGGATAAAAGCATCCGCTATATCACACTGCAGCTGATCGCTGCCATGCCATTTATCCTGGTCCAGCGGATAAAAGCATCCGGTTAAACGCAAAAATGTTACTCCGGAAAAGCTTTTTACACGCAAAAAACACGTGTTATTCACGCTTTCACCTAGAATAACATCTTCTGTCAGTTTCCATATTTATAATGCTAGAGCGTGTTTGAAAAAGGCTTTCTGCAAGATGTGCGTCACAATTTGTGGGAGATTTTGTCCGGATGAAGGCGCCGTAGCGGGCTATGGCAACTGAATTCGGGCAAAATATACCGCAAAGTGGGGCGTGCAGATTGCGGGAATGATTTTTCAAATACGCTCTAATCTCTGCATTCCGGATGTCCGCTGCAGAAATATCTTTTGTTATTTGCTCTTCAATGATTATAAAGAATTGTTGCGGAGATTGCAATGATAATTTTTAATTTTCAGTTCCATACAAAAAAGCCGTACCCACGGAGCTTACGCTCCGGGATACGGCTTATGGCTTTACCGGTGGATCATCAATTATTGCGTTTCAGTTTTACTACTACATGTCTGTAAGGTTCTTCTCCCTCACTGACTGTCTCTACATAGCGGTTGCCCTGCAGAGATGCATGGATGATCCTTCTTTCGTACGGATTCATCGGTTCCAGAACTACCGGTTTTCTGGTTTTCTTTACCTTGAAGGCGATTCCTCTTGCAAGGTTCTCCAGCGTTTCCTTACGACGGCGTCTGTAGTCCTCGGTATCGAGTTTTACACGAATGTAGGTAGACTCGCCTTTGTTTACCACAAGGCTTGTCAGATACTGAAGAGAATCCAGTGTCTGGCCTCTTTTTCCGATGAGGATACCCATATCCTCACCTTCAAAATCCACATCCAGAGAACCGTCTGCAGTGTTGTATTTCGATGTGATCTCCACTTCTCCAAGATCCATGGAACCGAATACGTCACGAAGAAATACGACTGCTCTCTCCTCAACCTCTCTGATCTTCTCCGGATCGCTGAGGATCTCTATCGGTCTGCCCTGCTTCGGTGCTCTCTCACGTGTTTCCTTCGGCTGACGCTCCTTTGGAGCTCTTGGCTGTTTCTCACGTGCAGGCTTTGCTTTGCCCTGGAAATCCCTTGCAGGTCTTTCCTTTGGCGCTGCTGCCTTTGCAGGTGCTTCTTCGGATGCCTTCTCCACCTGTACAGCTTCTTTCTTCACCGGCTTCTTCTCCTCTGCAGGAGCTGCTTTCGGTGCAGATTCTTTCTTTACATCCGGAGTAAAAGGCTTTTCTAATTTCTTCTCTTCTTTGATAGCGTCCAGTTTCACGGACTCTACCAGTTCATCGATTTCCTGCATATCAGAAACTGGCTCGATTCTGCGAACTTTGATCACGGCAGGTTTGCTGCCGATTCCGAAGAATCCGGAGCTGCCTTCACTGATAACCTGAATATCAAGCTGGTCACTGGAAGTTCCAAGCTCAAGACACGCTTTTGTGATAGCTTCATTCTTTGTTTTTGCTGAAAACTGAATGTAATCCTCCATTACGAACCCCTCCGTTCCTGATTATTTCTTCTTATTTCTCTCATCAAAGTCTCTTACGAGATTTGCTTTAGCTGTGATGCTGCCCGGTTTTGCACTTCTTGCCTTCTCATAAGCAGTATCAACCTTCTGTGCTCTGTCTGAAGCACCATTGTTTCCGCTGTTGCCCTTATTGATCACAGGTTTATTGATATTCTTGGCGGACTGATGAGCCTGATTGGTGATCTTCTGCGGCGGAAGTCCTTCCTTCGCACGCTTCGCTTCGATCTTCTTCATATTCTCATTAACCAGATCATCAATGTTCATCTTATCAAGATGACGATTGATCGCAAACTGCTGGGCACTTCGAACGACAGCACTGGCGATCCAGTAGATACCAAGACCAACCGGGAATGTGAAACAGAAGAATGCAGACATCAGAGGCATGACCATGTTCATGGTTTTCATGGAGTTTGCCATTGCACTGGCCTGATCATTTCCGTCTGCCGGCTGTGTTGCAGCCTGTGGCATAAGCTTCAGGTTCAGCATCTGAGTTGCCCATGCAAGAACCGGGATCAGAAGTGCTACGATCGCAAGTAACAGAGAACCATGATTTTTGAAGAATTCCATGATATAGTACAGCGGCTGGTCTGCGATATTCAGTCCACAGAAGCCCTGCATCTTGGAAATATTGCCGGATGCTTTTGTGATCGCATCAGAAAATCCTGAAAACTGATTCATCTGTGCCAGCTCTTTCCACTGGGAAGGAGAAAGTGCATACAGAAAATCAACAATCGAGTTACTTGTAGCATTTCCGGCACTGTCCATAACGAGACGCACTCGTGTCATGGAATGGTCTGTGATAAACTGCTGCAGGATATCTGTGTATCCGTTTACAGCTAGCAGGTTGTCAACTACACCAGTAAAAATGTTCTTTACACTTCCAACGTAAGCAGGAATCCGGTAGATAACCTGATACAGAGCAAACAGAATAGGCATCTGAATGGCTAACTGTACACAGCTACCGGTTGGAGAAACACCATATTTCTGATAAACAGCCTGGGTTTCTTCGTTCATTTTCATCATGGAAGCCTGATCCTTTTTACCCTGATATTTCTTCTGGATCTTCTGGATCTCAGGCTGCATGATCGCGCTTAACTTGGAGAATTTCTGCTGCTTGATCTGCAGCGGTGTCATAAAGGCAAAGATAAGAATACTGAAGATAATGATACAAAGACCAATGTTCTGGATTCCGAACAGGCCGTCAAGCATCTTATATATGCCATCCATGATCCATCCCATCACAGACGCGATCTGTCCGATAATAGGAGTTCCGGTTTTTGTTGCTAAAAACAGTTCCAAATTCATTTCCTCCTAGACTTCTTATTCAATTGTAAAAGTCCGGTAACTATTCATTCGTCCACTAACTGCGGAGGTACTGAACAGTTACAAATTCCGATAACTGCTCTGCCCGGGAAAAGGCTGAACAGTCACAAAATAATTCATGGCACAGGGTCATAGCCTCCGTGGGAAAAAGGATTGCATCGCAATATCCTCCATGCCGCAAGAAGACTGCCCTTAAATGCGCCATATTTTTCGATTGCTTCCAAACCATATTGAGAACATGTGGGAATATAAGGACATTTCGTTCTCTTCATCGGCGATATATATTTTTGATAGAGCCTTATCATCTTAATCAGAAATTTCTTTATCATGTTCATTCCCTGTTATATGATGCTTTCTTGCAAGATGCAGAAAAGCACTCTCGATCTCGTGAAAGCTCTTGCCCTTGGCTGCGGCTCTCGCTACTACTACAATATCAAGGTTACTGTCAAAATCTGTTTCGTTGAGACGATAGCTTTCTCTGATCAATCTGGTGAGTCTGTGGCGAACCACACTGTTCCCTACTTTTTTGCTTACTGATATTCCCAGACGATTCTTCATGTGCTGATTCTTCAGCACGTACATCACCAGAAGCCGATTTGCGTACGATGTTCCGTTCTGATATACAACTTTAAAATCTTGATTTTTCTTTAAGGACTCTGATCTGATCAAACGAATCCTCCTTAATTAGATTCCGCCTGCGCGGATATTTCTCCGGATAGAAGAAAAGACCACATAAATGCGGTCTTGCAGCTTATGCTGATAACTGTTTTCTTCCTTTTAATCTTCTTGCAGCTAATACTTTACGTCCGCCCTTTGTGCTCATGCGAGCTCTGAAGCCGTGAACTTTAGCTCTGGATCTCTTTTTTGGCTGAAATGTCATCTTCATAGGTAAAGCACCTCCTTTATCTATTTTTAATTGTTATGAAATAACTTATCATTCAGAACATCATTTCAATTATATAAATAAACCTCCTTTTCGTCAAGTAAAAATTGCAAAAAATCCCGATAAAATCAAGGGTTCTATAAAATACCCCCACCTTACGGTATTTATTTTTTCTCTTATGTGGAAAGCGCTTATGGTTTACGTAACATTATCCACATTTTGTGGATAACTTGTGGATAACTTGTGGATTGACCGGAAATCTATCCACTTTTTCGGAGAGTTTGTTCACATCGTTTTCAAAAAAACCCTTTATTTGCGGTATTTTTAAGGTGGATTTTTTTTATACACATAATTCTTCCACATTTTCCACCAATTCTCGACTTATGGAAACCTCCAGGACTCTTATCCACAATAATCCACCCTAATCCACAGTAATTTCCCCACATTATCCACATTCTTTTCCCCAAAATCTCAAGGATTTTCCATTGCGAAAACCCCATTTTCATTGTAATATATAAAAGGATATCTATCTCCAGTCGCAGACTGGGGTTATTATAATACTCATGGGAGGAAAAAATGGACGCTGTTATTGAAAAATGGGAGGAGATCCTGCAAACTGTCAAATCTGAATATGAGGTGACTGATGTCCCTTTTAATACCTGGCTCAAGCCGCTGAAAGTTTATGAGGTTGACGGAAAGCTGATAACAGTGGTTGTTCCCTCTGAACAGGCAGCGATCGGAGTCAATTACATCAGTAAACGCTACAAAATACCCCTCCAGGTTACTATCTGTGTACTGACAGGCATGGAAGAATGCGAGGTTCGCTTCGTTCTGGAAAAAGATCTCCCCAAAAAAACAGAAAAAAACACTTCTTATGATAAACAGGTTCAGGATACACGTTACGAAGAGGCGCATTTAAATCCAAAATACACCTTCGACACCTTCGTTGTAGGAAGTAATAACAAATTCGCCCAGGCCGCAGCTCTTGCAGTTGCCGAATCACCGGGAGATACCTACAATCCACTGTTTATCTATGGCGGAGCCGGTCTTGGTAAGACGCATCTTATGCATTCCATCGCTCATTTCATTCTGGAACACGACGAAAACAGCCGTGTTTTGTATGTAACCAGTGAAGAATTTACCAATGAGCTGATCGAAACCATCCGAAACGGAAATAACACGGCAATGAGCAAATTCCGTGAAAAATACAGAAATATCGACGTTCTTCTTGTCGATGATATTCAGTTTATTATAGGAAAAGAATCCACACAGGAGGAATTTTTCCATACATTTAACAGTCTTCACAGTGCCAAAAAGCAGATCATCATATCCTCAGATAAACCACCGAAGGATATGGAAATCCTGGAAGAGCGCTTCCGTTCCCGGTTCGAGTGGGGTCTGATCGCAGATATCACGCTGCCTGATTACGAAACCCGAATGGCGATCCTTCATAAAAATGAAGAAATGAACGGCTACAACATCAGTGAAGATGTTATCAAATATATCGCTACCAATATCAAATCCAATATCCGTGAGCTGGAAGGTGCCTTCAACAAGGTCATGGCCGGAGCCAAGCTTGAGAAAAAGGAAGTAACTCTGGAACTGGCAGAGCAGGCACTGAAGGATATTATTTCTCCGGATGAGAAAAAAGTGATCACACCGGAATACATCATCTCCGTTGTTGCAGAGCATTACGGAGTCACACCTGCGGACTTAAGCGGAAACAAACGAAACTCCAAGATCGTCATGCCCCGCCAGGTTTCCATGTATCTCTGCCGTGAGATCATATCCACACCTTTGAAAAATATCGGAAAAGCGCTCGGAAACCGTGACCATACCACCGTTATGCACGGTATCGAAAAGATCGAAAACGAATTGCAGAACGACGATAACTTAAAAAATACCATTGATATATTGAAAAAGAAGATTAATCCACAAGGTTAGGGAAGTTTTCCACATTACTGGTGTATAACGTGTTGATTGTATGTGGAGAGATGTGTACAACTTTTTTGCCAAAACGCGGCGATAATTTTATCCCCGGTTTATTCACATGCGAAACTACCACTTTTACACAAAGTTATCCCAACGGAAAACCCCTGAAAACATCAAGCCTGCGGGAGTTTTTCACAAAATCTGGCCCCCTACGGCTGTTACGGCGGATTTTTTCTATAAATATATTTATAAAAACCACAATTTGTTCAGAAAGGGAGTTATACACACTATGAAAATCATCTGCTCCAAATCAAGTCTGTTAAAAAGTGTAAGTATCGCACTCAAAGCAGTTCCATCAAAAACCACAATGCCGATCCTGGAATGTATTCTTATGGATGCAACCACAAACCAGATCAAATTTACCACCAACGATATGGAGCTGGGAATTGAAACGATCGTTGAGGGTACTATTGAAGAAAAAGGTAAAGTTGCTCTTGATGCAAAAATCTTCTATGAAATCATCAGACGACTTCCGGATAATGACATTACCATTAAAACTGATGATAAATACGCAGCAACCATTACCTGTGAAAAAGCAAAATTCAATATCCCCGGAAAATCAGGAGAAGATTTTGCTTATTTACCGATGATCGAAAAGGATGAACCACTGACGATCTCTCAGTACACACTGAAAGAAATGATCCGCCAGACTATTTTTTCTATTGCTGTAAATGAGAACAATAAGCTTATGACCGGTGAACTTTTTGAGATCAAAAATAACTGTCTGAAGGTAGTTTCTCTGGATGGACACCGTATCGCTATCCGCAAAATGCCCCTTAAGAAAGATTATTCGGACCGTAAGGTGGTAGTTCCGGGCAAAACTTTAAGCGAGGTCAGCAAAATCCTTTCCGGAGAAGTGGATGATCAGGTCAGCATTTACTTCACAAAAAACCATATTTTATTTGAATTTGATCAGACTATGGTAGTTTCCAGACTGATCGAGGGAGAATATTTCAGAATTGACCAGATGCTTTCCAGTGATTATGAGACAAAACTGAAGATCAACAAAAAAGAATTCCTGGATTGTATCGACCGTGCCACACTTCTGGTACGTGAGGTTGACAAAAAACCGATCATCATCAACATCACAGATGATGATATGGAGCTGCGCATTGATTCTGCAATGGGTTCCATGAATGAGGAGATCGATATTGAAAAAGAGGGTAAGGATATCATGATCGGCTTCAACCCGAAATTCCTGATCGATGCTCTTCGTGTTATTGATGATGAAACCGTGACGATCTATCTTGTAAATCCGAAGGCCCCGTGCTTTATCCGTGACGATGAGGAGAACTATACTTACCTGATCCTTCCTGTAAATATCAACCAGAATCAGGCCAGATAAAACCTGGGTATATAAGAAATAAGGGACAAGAGGTGGCGCGGCAGCTTCGGGAGCGCGGGTGTACGTGTGAGACGCACATACTTGAAGCTGTGAACAGAATTGATATCGACAGCCAGGATATGTAAGTGTCCGTATGGTGCGTACAGCCTGACGGCCGGTATCAGGATCGACAGAAACAGGTATACCTAAAATGAGTGACCGTTTTTGACCGATTTTATATGGGAATGCGATCGTGTTCTGAGAAGTGTTTCGTGTGTAAACTGCTGGAAGGGGGTATTTAAATTACCACCTTCCGGTGAAATTTGTATTTTGGGGGATTTTAAATACCGTCAGAAGATCAGAAAAGACCGATCTGACGGAGAAAATACCCCGGAGATAAGAGGAGAAAAAATTGGAGATCAGAATTAAAGACGAATTTATCAAGCTTGGTCAGGCGCTGAAGCTGGCCGGTGTTGTGGAGGACGGCGTTGAGGCGAAATATGCCATCAATGATGGTCTGGTACTGGTAAACGGTGAGGTGGAGAACCGCCGTGGCCGCAAGATCCATCCTGGAGATACCATTTCCTACGATGGAAAAGATATTTATGTGATCGGGTGAAGGAATGTACATTGAATCCATCAGACTGAATAATTTCAGGAATTATGAGTCGCTGGAGATGAATTTTGATCAGGGCACCAATATTCTCTACGGCGACAATGCCCAGGGAAAGACCAATATCCTGGAGGCGGTTTATCTGGCAGGTACCAGCAAATCCCACAAGGGAAGCAAGGACCGGGAGATGATCCGCTTTGAGAATGAGGAGTCCCATATCCGAATGATGGTGAAGAAGGGCGATCTTTCATACAAAATAGACATGCACCTCCGGAAAAACAAAGCAAAGGGAGTTGCCATCAACGGGCTGCCGATCCGCAAGGCAAGGGAGCTGCTGGGGGTGGTGAATCTGGTGTTTTTTTTCTCCGGAGGATCTTAATATTATCAAGAATGGACCGGGAGAGAGAAGACATTTTCTGGATTCGGAGCTTTGTCAGCTGGATGGTGTTTATATCACGGAGCTGGCCGGCTACAATCACATTGTGAACCAGAGAAACCGTCTTCTCAAAGACTGTTATATGAACCCCGGGCTGAAAGGTACCCTGGATGTCTGGGATATGCAGATGGTCGATTACGGAAAGAAGATCATCGGGAAGCGGGAAGCCTTTGTGGAGGAGCTTAACGAGATCGCAAGGGGGCTTCATAAAGGCCTTACCGGCGGGATCGAGGAGCTGGAGATCCTGTACGAGCCAAGTGTGACGGCGGCGGAGTTTGAGGATAAGCTTTCCAGGAACCGGGAGCGGGATCTTCGGATGAAGTTGACCTCCGTGGGACCGCACAGAGATGATTTCTGCGTAAAGGTCAACGGGATCGACATCCGGAGGTATGGTTCCCAGGGGCAGCAGAGGACTGCGGCCCTTTCCCTGAAGCTTTCGGAGATCTATCTGGTGAAGAAAAAGATCCGGGATACACCGGTTCTTCTGCTGGATGATGTTCTTTCGGAGCTGGATAGCAGCAGGCAGACATATCTGCTGGAAAGCATCCACGATATACAGACTCTGATCACCTGTACAGGACTGGATGATTTTGTCAGCCATCAGTTCAAGATCAACAGGGTTTTTCAGGTGGTAAAGGGGCATGTTTATATGCCTAAAGGGTTTTGACAAGCCCGTATGCATATGGTAAACTGATTCTGATTATGGAAAGTTGGTGAATATTTTGGATAAAGAGGAGTTTCGCGTTAAGCTGGGACAGATCAATAAGCTGGTCGAGACCCAGGATTACAAAGGCGCCATGCAGATTGTGGACAGCATTGACTGGCGTCGTGTGAAAAACGTCCGTACCCTTTGTGTAGTGGGCGAGATCTACGCGGCCAACAAGCGCTATGAAGAGAGCAAGGAAATTTTTCTTCTTGCCTACCACAGAGCGCCGATCGGCAAGAACATACTTTACCGTCTGATCGAGGTTTCCCTGAAAATGGGACAGATCAGTGAAGCCACAGAATTCTTTGATGAATACAGAGAAGTGGCAGGTAATGATAACAGCCAGTATATACTGAAATATAAGATCGCCAGAGCGAAGAATGCATCTCTGAATGAACAGATCCGTATTCTTGAGGAATATAAGGAGAAGGAATTTACGGAGCGCTGGTCCTATGAGCTGGCCAAGCTCTATTACAAGGCAGGAGACAAGCAGAAGTGCCTGGATCTCTGCAATGAGATGATCCTTTGGTTCAATGACGGAACTTATGTGATGAAGGCCCTTGACCTGAAACAGCGGATGGGTGTTCTCACTGGCGAAGAGAAAGAGAAATACGAACAGCGTTTTATCCCGAAGCTGATCCCGCCGGAAAAGGCGCAGGAGATCAGGGAGAGCAAGGAAGCATCCGGCGAGTATGAGGAGGCAAAACCGGTCACAGATACTATCCAGGTAGATGATGAGCGGGATCTGAACAGTGCGGAGACATTCCAGGAGAAGCTTTCCAAGGGATTCCGTGATATCTTTGGCGGACATAAGAAATCTGCGGAAGAGGATATGGAGGAAAAAGAAGCTGCGCAAGATGAAGAGCAGGATGAGGTTTCCACAGGCTCTGAGGATGTGACGGAACAGGCGGAAGCGCCGGAGGCTGAGACTGCTGCGGCAGCAGAACCGTCAGAGGAGTTTACAGATTCTGAGGAGATCGAAGCAGCAGAAGGAAGTGAGGAAGCTTCGGATGAGCTTTCTGAAGAGCAGGAAGAGTTTTCCGGACAGGAAGCGGATGAGATCCCGCTGGCATCCGGTGTTGAGAACCTGTCATCCGGAAGTATAAAGCTGCAGGCTCAGGAACAGCAGGATAAAGAGGAAGAAGAGGCTTATCAGGAAGCGGAAGAAGCTGAGGCTGAGAAAGCTACAGAGATGTCTTTGTCCCAGAGTGTTGCAGAGATCATGAAGGAAAAGGCTGCCGGAAATGAGGAAAATGAGGAGAAGCCTGCAGGGGTTCCGCTCAATGAGGAAGGCAAGCCTGATTTTTCCGCAACGATCCGTATGCCGGAGCTGAAGATCCCGAAGTCCATGATCAATGTGGACCCGGAGAATGCAAGCAGTTCTGCGGAGATGCCGGATGCGTCCGGAATTTTCGGAAGTATCGAGGATATTGCGGCATCGGTAGGTGACAGGTCCGAGAAGGATAAGGATAAAGACTTCAACCTGGAGGATACCATTCTGGCAGCAGCTACACAGCAGGGAATCGATATCCCGGAGGAAGAGAAATCTCCGGATGTCCAGCAGTCCGACGTAACGGAAGAGCCGGCAGGTATTGAGGATCTGGATATTGCGGCTGATGAATTTGTTCCGGAGGAGCCGGATGCGGCAGATATCGAGGATATCATGGCGCAGATCTCCGCTCAGCAGGAGGAAGAGGTAACGGAGACTTCCGATACCAGAATTCCGGATATCGTATTTGATGAAGATGAGGAGCCGGTTACTGAGGAGGATCTTCAGGCTGCAGAAGCAGAGTTCCTGAATGGTCCGTCAGGAGTACAGAAGCCGGTGGAAGAAGATGATGTGCTTCCGGAGATTCCTTCACTGGAATCTGAGGCGCAGGTGCAGAAGTCGGCAGCAGAGCCTTCTGCGAAGCTTCATCATGAGGAACCGGTGGCTGCAGCGGAAGAGGAAAATCTTCTTGATGAGGAAGAAGAATACAGTGATGACGCCTTTAACTTCCAGGATGAGGATGACGAGGATGACTTTATCAGCAGTCCCATCGGTGATGATTCTGATGAAGCCATGGAAGAGGACGATGAGGAAGATGAGCTCAGCGAGGAAGAGCAGCTTGAGAAATTTATCGCTACGATCCATCCGGAGAAGGATCCTACAAAGATCGTTTCCAGAAAGAAAGAGCTCACAGAGGAAGAGAAGAAGCTTTTCACCTATTTTGTTACAGTTCCCGGAATGAAGGAACAGCTGCTTGATGTACTCTGCGATGTGCAGATGGGCGCAGCAGACAAGACCTCCCAGACCGGAAATGTGATCGTTATGGGCGGCAGAGAAACAGGTAAGACGAGACTGATCTCAAGTCTGATCCCGGCAATCTGTAAAGAGCTGAATATCGAGGCTTCCAAGGTTGCCTATATATTTGCGGATGATCTCAACGGAAAGGATATTCCGGAGATCGTATCCAAGCTTGCCGGCGGTTTCCTTGTTATCGAGGATGCAAACCAGCTTTCCCAGGAAACAGCAGATGAGCTTGAGGAAGCTATGACCGGAAACACAAAGGGAATGATCGTGATCCTGGAGGATGAAAAGATTGGTATGCGTAAGCTGATCGCAAGATATCCGAAGCTTGCGAAGAAGTTTACATCCATGATCAACATTCCTGTATTTACAAACGATGAACTTGTTAATTTCGCCAAGGTCTATACCATGGAGAATGGATTCCGTATCGACCAGATGGGCATGCTTGCTCTGTATAATCTGATCGGGATCAACCAGAAGGAGGATCAGCCGATGTGCATCGGTACTGTGAAGACCATGCTGGATAAGGCTATGGAGAGAGCTCAGAGCGGATTGTTCAAGCGTTCCAAGAAGCGTGTGGATCGTGATGGCTACACGGTACTTTTTGAAAAGGATTTCAGCTGAAAATAAGAAAAAGCAGAGGTAAAAAATATGGCCAGACCTTATCTTGGTAACCCGAAATATACCATTGAAGTCCTTCAAAAGTATCATTTTGTTTTCCAGAAAAGGTTTGGTCAGAATTTTCTGATCGATGAGCATGTTCTGGAAAAGATCATTGAGTCTTCGGGTATCACGAAGGATGATTTTATACTGGAGATCGGTCCGGGTATCGGAACTATGACCCAGTATCTTGCGGAGGCTGCCAGAGAGGTGGCTGCTGTGGAGATCGACAGTTCGCTGATCCCGATCCTTAAGGATACGTTGAAGGACTGGGATAATGTTTCCGTGATCAATAACGACATCCTGAAAACGGATATCAAAAAGATCGCAGATGAGAAAAACGGCGGTAAGCCTGTGAAGGTGGTTGCGAATCTGCCGTATTACATTACGACTCCGATCATCATGGGGCTTTTTGAGAAGAATGTTCCTGTGGATTCTATCACTGTCATGGTACAGAAGGAGGTTGCAGACCGTATGCAGGTTGGTCCCGGTACCAAGGATTACGGTGCGCTTTCCCTGGCTGTGCAGTATTATGCGAAGCCGGAGATTGTTGCGAATGTACCGCCGAATTGTTTTATGCCGCGGCCGAAGGTGGGAAGTGCGGTGATCAAGCTGACGCGTTATGAGAAGCCGCCGGTGGATGTGAAGGATGAGGGGCTTATGTTCCGTCTGATCCGTGCATCTTTTAACCAGAGGAGAAAGACGCTTGTGAACGGTATCAGAAATTCCGGAGATTTTTCCCTGAGTAAGGATGAGATCGAGGATGTGTTCAACAGGTGTGAGCTTCCGCTGAATATCAGGGGTGAGGCGCTGACACTGGAGCAGTTTGCGATGCTTGCCAACTGTATTTATGATGAGAAAAATTAATATATGATAAACGCAAAAAGAGCCCGGGCAGCTGTTCCGGGTTCTTTTTGCGTTTCCGGACGGGAATGTTGGAGAGGTTTCCTGTCCGGATCTATATATCGTCATAGAAAGGAGGTTATGTCTGAGGTGTCAGACATAAGTAAGTAATGAAAAATTTACATTTTCTATTTTACTGATGAGATGTTAGGAAAGTTTGTTTAAAATATGAAAATATTGTGAATATATTTTTGACGATATGTATATAGTCTGAATGGTGTGGATGGGATTGGGGAAAATTACGGTTTACAGAGGGGTGGGGGTGTGTGGTATACTGAGGGGCGTTGAAAAGGTAATAAAAAGTAAAAGGTAGTAAAAGGTAGTAAAAGGTAATAAAGGGCCGTAAATGGCTATGTGAAGTCGATGAGGCTGATGGAAGTTTTTTTGATAAGGGCTGGTGCCCGTATGGAGGTTGAATATTATGAGAAGATTGAACAAGTTTACAGCTTTGATTGTTGCGGGTGTTATTTCATGTACATCTCCGATGATGGTTATGGCGTCTGATTCCGGTTCTGTTATGAGTCAGGCGGAGGAGATCCTGAAGGATAATGAGGTTGGGTCTCTTGCTTCTGATCCGGATAAGGTTGGGGATATCATTGTTTATGTGAAGGGGCTTTTTGATTCTAACCAGATCACGGATGATGAGATTTCTCAGGGGATCGATGAGGCTGCGGATCATTTTGGGGTGAGTCTTAATGAGGATGATAAGAGTTCTCTGGTCAATATTATCAGTAAGTTCCGTGGAATCGAGATGAGTGATGATCAGATCAAGGGGTATGTGAGTGATGCTTATAGTACTTTGAAGGATATGGGTGTTACGAAGTCTGATGTGAAGAATATTTTTGAGAAGGCAATTGAGTTTATTAAGGGGATGCTTTCACGGCGGTGATGGTTTGTGATGGCTGGTTCCTTGGCTGGTGTTTTTGATGATGTTTTAGATGGAGTTTGAGTTAGAGGGTGAGGGTTGTGGCTCTTTTGTTGGGGTTGTTGTTGGTTTGTTTGTGTGAGATGTACAATATGTACAATATTTAGGACTTTGGTTTTGTTTGCGAATGTGGTGTTTTTATAAATTATTGGAGGTTGTTTTGGAAAAAATTGTGCAAATGCGCTAATTGTTTACGGGATGTTCATTGTTTGTTCATATTTGTCTGGTAGTATAGGGATAGTTCGAAAGAACGTTACGAAAGACGCTGTAATGGTGTGTATCTGTATCATTACACATACAATTTTTTTTCATAATAATCGCCCCGGTAAGCCACTACCGGGGCACTCCTCGTTTTTGGGCCTTTTTTGGGCTCTTTTTTTTGTGGGTGGGGAGGGAGGGACGGACGGACTGCCGGAGGGGCGGCTGCATGGTCGTGCCCGGTGCGGTCGTTTCGCCGGGTCATACTAAGCGTCTGAGTCTTCTGCCGTGCAGGGCGCCCCATAACTCGCCATGTACGCTGATGCGTACCTGGCTCAGACAGATGGGGCTTACTCTGCGGCTTGTGGCCGCAGAGTACCTTCCCGTCAGAAGCCTCAGGCGCTAAGTATGACCAGCGGCTTACTCCGACGCACCGGGTCCCGACCATGCAGCCGCCCCTCCGGCAGTCCGTCCTGTGCGTTGGAGAGAAATAAAAAGGATGCACTACAAAGAAATTCTGGAATCGTACTAAGTCCGTCCTGTATGTTGGAGAGAAATAAAGAAAGCATCAAGGTTGTGATAAATGGGCTGATCTAAGTCCGTCCTGTGCGTTGGAGAGAAATAAAAAGGATGCACTACAAAGAAATTCTGGAATCGTACTAAGTCCGTTCTGTGCGTTGGAGAGAAATAAAGAAAGCATCAAGGTTGTGATAAATGGGCTGATCTGAGTCTGTTCTGTGCGTTGGAGAGAAATAAAGGGGTTAAGAAATTTCCAGTGCAAAAAATATAGCGCGGGTGGGGTGTGCATGCTATAATGATTAGGATTATAGTGCAGTCGTCTGGTTTGGGGCGGTGGTGGTTGGTTTTTTGTTTGAATGGGAGGTCTGGATATGGCGGAGTCTATGAAGGATTTTGAGAGGGAGCTGGAGGCTTCTTTTAAGAGGATCGATGAGGGTGATATTATCTCAGGGACTGTTGTGAGTGTGGATGAGTCGGGGGTTGTTCTTGACCTTAAGTTTTATGCTGAGGGTTTTATTCCGGTGGAGGAGTTTTCCCGGGTGCCGGGGTTTAATATTAAAGAGGCTGTTCAGCCGGGGGATGAGGTTCAGGCGATGGTTCTTCGCAGGGATGATGGTCAGGGGAATATTCTTCTTTCCAGAGCGGATGCTGCGGATGTGCTTGCCTGGGACAGGCTGAAGGAGCTTCAGGATTCGGGTGAGGTGCTGGATGTTGTTGTGAAGGGGATCGTTAACGGGGGTGCCATTGCTTATGTTGAGGGTGTCCGTGGGTTTATTCCGGCATCCAGGCTTGATCTGGAGTTTGTTGAGGATACTGAGGTGTTTCTGAATAAGCCGATCCAGGTGCGGGTTATCGAGGCTGATAAGGCGAAGAAGAGGCTGGTGCTTTCGGCCAGGGAGATTCTTCGTGAGAGGGCTGAGGTGGAGAGACGGAATAAGATTTCCAATATCCAGGTTGGTTTTGTGACTGAGGGTACGGTTGAAAGTTTGCAGCCGTATGGTGCTTTTGTGGATCTTGGAAACGGGGTTTCCGGGCTGGTGCATATTTCTCAGATCTGTGAGAAGAGGATCCGGAAGCCTTCTGAGGTTTTGAATGTTGGGGATAAGGTTAAGGTGAAGGTTATCGCGATCAAGGATGGTAAGCTGAGCCTGAGTATTAAAGAGGCATCGGATCTGATGGCTAAGGAGGTTGAAGAGGAGTCTTTTGAGCTTCCGGAGTCGGGGGAAGAGGCTACTACTTCCCTGGGTGCTTTGTTTGCAAATATTAAATTATAATTATTTTGGATGAAAAAGGATGGATGTGTATGAAAAAACCGGAGAGAATATTTGTAATCGGACATAAGAATCCGGATACGGATTCCATCTGTTCGGCTATTGCTTATGCGGATATTAAAAACAGAACTACGCAGAATAAAAAATATATCCCGAAGAGAGCGGGGCAGATCAATGAGGAGACCAGGTATGTGCTGAACCGTTTTGGCGTACAGCCGCCGGCTTATCTGGGAAATATCGGTACTCAGGTCAAGGATATGGATATTCGGACCAGTCCGCAGGCGGATAAGAGTATGTCACTGAAGAATACCTGGGATCTGATGCAGGAGAATGGGATCGTTTCTCTTCCGATCCGGGATAAGGATGGGTGTCTGGAGGGGCTTGTGACTATTGGTGATATCGCAAAGACCTATATGGATACTACAGACAGTTATCTTCTTTCCAACGCGAGGACGCAGTATCGGAGAATTGCCGAGACTGTTGGCGGTGAAGTGGTGGAAGGTAACGGGCACGGATATTTTGTGAAGGGGCGTGTGCTTGTCGGTACTGCCAACCCGAAGATGCTGGAGGGCTACGTTGAGGAGAATGATATGATCATCATGGGTGACCGTGAGGAAGATCATCTTCAGGCGATCAGCCAGAATGTAAGCTGTATCATCGTGGGGCTGAATATCGTGGTTTCCGAGAAGGTTGTAAAGCTTGCTCATGAGAAGAATATCGTGATCATCCGGTCTCCGTATGATACGTTTAATATTGCGCGTCTGATCAATCAGAGTATTCCGGTCAGCTTTGTTATGAAGCGGGATAACATGGTTACGTTTAATACCGAGGATTTTACGGATGATATCCAGGATGTTATGATCAAAAACCGTCACAGAGCGTTTCCGGTGATTAATCCTCATGGTAAGTGTATCGGTACGATCTCCAGACGTAATTTTCTGGATATGCATAAAAAGAAAGTGGTTCTTGTGGATCATAATGAGGTGGATCAGGCTGTTGATAATATCGAGAAGGCGGAGATCCTTGAGATCATTGATCATCATAAGCTGGGTACCTTGCAGACCATGACGCCGGTTGCTTTTCGTAATGAGCCGGTGGGATGTACGGGCACGATCCTTTATGAGATCTACGGAGAGCAGAGACTGGAGATCCCGGAAAAGATCGCGGGGCTTCTCTGTGCGGCTATCATTTCCGATACATTGATGTTTCGTTCACCGACCTGTACGCAGACGGATAAGATCGCTGCCAGTGCTCTTGCGCTGATCGCGGGGATCAAGATCGAGGAGTTTGCCCGGGAGATGTTTTCTGCGGGAAGTAATCTGAAGGATAAGTCTCCGGAGGAGATTTTTTATCAGGATTACAAGAAGTTTATCGGTGAGGGTAATGTTTCCTTTGGTGTTGGTCAGATCAGTTCCATGGACAGCGAGGAGCTTAAGGAGATCAAGGAGAAGCTGATGCCGTTTATGGTGAGTGAGTGTGGCCGTCATGATATCACGAGAGTTTATTTTATGCTGACGAATATCCTGGAGGAGTCTACAGAGCTTCTGTTTTACGGGGAGGGCAGCCAGCAGATGGCGGAGATCGCTTTTGAGCGGAAACCGGATGGAGATACCTTCAGTCTGCCGGGTGTGGTTTCCAGAAAGAAGCAGCTGATCCCGGCTATGATGGAGGCTGCTCAGATGATGAACAGCGATTATGCATAAGAGGTGACGGAAAATGGCGAAACAGTTATGGAAGCCGGGGAACATGATCTATCCGCTGCCGGCTGTAATGGTGAGTGTTACCGATGGTGAGGGGAACGATAATATCATAACGGTTGCGTGGACGGGTACGGTGTGTACCAATCCGGCGATGGCTTATATTTCTGTCCGACCTTCCCGTTATTCCTATGATATGATCCGGAAAACGGGTGAATTTGTGATCAATCTGACAACGGAGGAGCTGGCGTTTGCAACGGATTTCTGCGGGGTCCGTTCGGGACGTGATGTGGACAAGTTCCGGAAGCTGAACCTTACGAAAGAGAAAGCGCAGTTTGTTTCTGCACCGATGATCGGAGAGGCTCCGGTTTCAATTGAGTGCAGGGTGCGTGAGGTGAAGGAGCTGGGGTCTCATGACATGTTTCTTGCTGATGTGCTTGCGGTCCATGCGGATGAAGCTTATATGGATAAAAATAACAGGTTTTGTCTCAATGATGCAGGTCTTCTGGTCTATTCCCATGGGGAGTATCTGGCGGGTGGCCGGAAAGTGGGAACCTTTGGCTATAGCGTAAAGAAGAAGCAGCAGAAATTGGAGAAGGCAGAGATGGCGGGAAAGTCAGGGATGTCAGGGAAGTTAAAGACGTCGGGAAAGCCAGGGATGTCAGAAAAGTTAAAGACGTTGGGAAAGCCAGGGATGTCAGGGAAGTTAAAGATGTCGGGAAAGTCAGGGACGTCAGGGAAGTTAAAGACGGCGGGAAAGCCAGGGATGTCAGGGAAGTTAAAGACGTCAGGAAAGCCAGGGATGTCAGGGAAATTAAAGATGTCGGGAAAGGCCGGGAGAGAGAAACGGTAGGTTCTGCGGAGCCGTAACGTTTGTTGAGATTTGGCAGCTGTTATGCTAAAATGAAAGGGTACAGTATGAATAATATTACACTGATAGGGATGCCTGGTGCGGGGAAGAGCAGCATCGGTGTCGTACTTGCGAAGGTACTTGGTTACCAGTTTATTGACTCAGATCTTCTGATCCAGAAGGCGGAGAAAAGGACTCTGAGTGAGATCATCGCGGATGAGGGGACGGAGGGCTTCAAGGCGATCGAGAATCGTGTGAATGCTTCGATCCAGGTGGAGAATACGGTGATCGCTACCGGTGGAAGTGTGGTTTACTGCGATGAGGCTATGCAGCATCTGAAGTCTGAGGGTGTTGTGGTGTATCTTAAGATCTCGCTGGAGCTTCTTTCCAGGCGTCTTGGTAATCTTAAGGGACGTGGAGTCGTGCTCAAGGAGGGGCAGACGCTGGCGAGTCTTTATGATGAGCGTGTTCCTTTGTATGAGAAATATGCGGATATTGTGGTGGATGAAGAGGATAAGGATCTGGAGGGGAGTCTCCAGGTTGTGCTTGAGGCATTGAAGAACAGGGGAGATAAGGCGTAACTGTTGGCTTGTGGAAACGGTTTGCTGGAGTGTTTCGGGTCATGGGTTGTGACAGGTTTTCGTCATAAATTGTTTACAAATCTGAAATATGTGTTATAATATACAACTGACCTAAAAAACGGTATTGCGGAACGTTTGTTCCTGCAGTAAATTCAGAGAAAGTTTCTGCTCATAGAGGAGTAAATAATAGAGGTGTGTTATGGAACAGTATGTGATTAAAGGCGGCAATCCTCTGGTTGGAGAAGTGGATATTGCGGGTGCGAAGAATGCGGCGCTTGCGATATTGTCAGCAGCCATTATGACTGATGAAACTATATTGATCGAGAATCTGCCAGATGTAAGGGACATCAATGTTCTGCTTGAGGCGATCTCCGAGATCGGGGCTCAGGTTGAGCGTATTGATAAGTCTACTGTAAAGATCAACGGTTCTACTATCGGCAATCTCAGCGTGGATTATGAGTTTATCAAGAAGATCCGTGCTTCTTATTATCTTCTTGGTGCTTTGCTTGGTAAGTATAAGCATGCGGAGGTTCCGCTTCCGGGTGGATGTAATATCGGCAGCAGGCCGATCGACCAGCATCTGAAGGGTTTCCGTGCTCTTGGTGCGGATGTTGATATCTGTCATGGTGCTATTGTTGCCAAGGCGGAGAATCTGCATGGAAGCCATATTTTCCTGGATGTGGTTTCTGTTGGTGCTACTATTAATATCATGATGGCTGCTTCTATGGCGGCTGGTCGTACGATCATTGAGAATGCTGCGAGGGAGCCGCATGTTGTTGATGTGGCGAATTTCCTGAACAGTATGGGGGCGAATATCAAGGGTGCCGGTACGGATGTGATCCGTATCCGTGGTGTTGAGACGCTTCATCGTACGGAGTATTCGATCATTCCGGACCAGATCGAGGCTGGTACGTTTATGTTTGCTGCTGCGGCTACTCGTGGTGATGTTACTGTTCGTAATGTTATTCCAAAGCATCTTGAGGCTACTACGGCTAAGCTTGAGGAAATCGGGTGTGAGGTTGAGGAGTTTGATGATGCGGTTCGTGTCCGTGCGCCGCATGTGCTTCATCGTACGCATGTGAAGACGTTGCCTTATCCTGGTTATCCTACGGATATGCAGCCGCAGATCGCGGTTACTTTGGCTTTGGCTGAGGGTACGAGTATTGTTACTGAGAGTATTTTTGAGAACCGGTTTAAGTATGCGGATGAGCTTTCACGGATGGGTGCCAATATTAAGGTGGAGGGGAACTCTGCTATTATTGATGGTGTGAGGAAGCTTACGGGGGCGCGTGTGAGTGCGCCGGATCTTCGTGCGGGGGCTGCGCTTGTTATTGCGGGGCTGGCTGCTGAGGGTGTTACGGTTGTTGATGATATTGTTTATATCCAGCGTGGGTATGAGAATTTTGAGGAGAAGCTCAGGAGTCTTGGGGCTGAGATTGAGAGGGTTTCCAGTGAGAAGGAGATTCAGAAGTTTCGGCTGCGTGTTGGGTGATGGTTGGTGACAACTGGTAACGATTGATGATAATTGGAAATTTGAGTTTTGCGTTTTGGGGAGAGTTCCCGGGTGTTTGGGCCTGGGGGCTCTTTTTTTGTGGGGGAGGGACGAATGGAGGGACGAACGGACAGACTGCCAGCGGGGCGGCTGCATGGTCGTGCCTGGTGCGGTCGTTTCGCCGGGTCATACTAGGCGTCTGAGGCGCCTGTCGTGCAGGGCGCCCCATAACTCGCCATGTACGCTGATGCGTACCTGGCTCAGACAGATGGGGCTTACTCTGCGGCTTGTGGCCGCAGAGTACCTTCCCGCCAGGTGCCTCAGGCGCCAAGTATGACCAGCGGCTTACTCCGACGCACCGGGTCCCGACCATGCAGCCGCCTCGCTGGCAGTCTGTCCGTTCTGTTTTTTGGGGGTGTGAGGGAGGTGGTGGTTTGCCGGAAGGGGCATGAGCCATCAGGCGCTGCGCTGGATGGCTGCAGGGACTGAGTTTCCTTGTGATGTGCTGGGAGGTGGTGTGGCATCGGCGCTGCGTTGGATGTGGGTGGGGTGAGTTTTTTGCGGTTTGTCGTGAGGGATTGGGGGATAGAGGCTGTTTTGGATATATTGTAGTGTTTTTGTG
>ENA-OQBD01000433-OQBD01000433.1-human-gut-metagenome-genome-assembly--contig:-NODE-433-length-22814-cov-3.641998_pt1 | contig 22814 bp, 24 predicted proteins | sample MGYA00242742_ERZ504543 | MGnify/ENA primary metagenome ERZ504543 (study PRJEB26092, sample SAMD00036239) | human gut metagenome | host: Homo sapiens | study: EMG produced TPA metagenomics assembly of...
GAGGATTTTTGACCTCTTGACCCGCCAAAAACATGAGTAAGTAGCCATTTTTCAAAGAAAAATGAGCGGATTACGAATGTTTTTGAGGATTGCGAGAGTGCAAAGCACGTAGCAATCTGGTATCAAGGGGGTCAAAAGTAAATTTTGCCGTTCACTGGTGTAATTAGATTGCGGCAATAAATACATGTAACAGGGAAATTTTAATAAAGTAAGAGGGACGAAAGAATGAAAATATTAAGTGTCACAGCCCAGAAGCCGGACAGTACCGGAAGCGGTATCTATCTGACGGAACTGGTCAGAGGATTTAAAAAAAGGGAATCACCCAGTCAGTGATCGCGGGAGTTACAAAAGCTGATCAGGTATGTCTTCCGGAGGGGGTAAGCTTTTATCCGGTATATTTTGAATCGGAGCAGCTACCGTATCCGATCACGGGAATGTCGGACGAGATGCCGTATCCGAGTACCAGGTATTCAGACCTGACAGAGGAGATGACGGAAACGTTCCGGAACGCATTTGGCGAGGTACTGAAAAAAGCAGTGGAGGAGTTGGATCCGGACGTGATCCTATGTCACCATCTGTATCTCCTTACAGCGATTGTAAGAGAGCTGTTTCCTGATAAAAAGGTATATGGAGTATCCCATGGATCCGACCTGCGGCAGATCCGCAAGACAGAACAGAACCGGGAATACATTTTACAGAGAATTCCTGCGCTGGATGGGATTTTTGCATTGCATGAGGAGCAGAAAGAGATGATCTGCGGAATTTACGGGGAGCATATCAGAGAGAAGGTACGGGTGATCGGAACCGGCTATAACAGTGATGTTTTCCGGCAGGAGATGGGGGCTTCACAGGGAGAAGAAAAAGAGCTGAGACTAATCTTTGCCGGAAAGATCTCGGAGAAAAAGGGTGTGAAAAGTCTGATTCGTTCGTTGGATTATCTGAAGGATTCCGGTCTTATTATTTCTCTGGAACTGGCAGGAGGTGCCGGGGATGAGGGCGAATATCAGGAAATTCGGGAGCTTGCCGAAAAGTGTCCGTTTGCAGTTACCTTTGCCGGGAAGATCACACAGCAGGAGTTGGCGAAGAAGATGAATCAGAGTGATGTTTTTGTACTGCCATCTTTTTATGAAGGTCTTCCGCTTGTGATCATTGAGGCTCTGGCATGTGGTACCTATGTGATCTGTACAGATCTACCGGGGATCAGGAATTGGATCGATCAGAATCTTCCGGATAATGGTGTGGTTTTTGTAGAGCCGCCAAGAAGAGTGAATGAAGATGAACCTGTGGAAGAAGAACTTCCGGTATTTGAAAAGAAACTTGCCGGAGCCATCGAAGGGATCGCAAAATATCCTGGATCAAAGCCGGAGAAGGAGCAGTTGGAGCAGATTTCGTGGGACGGACTTTGTGTGCATCTTATGCAGATATTTGAGCAATAGAGTGTTTATCGGAAAAACCTATAATTAAATTTCTGCATGTAAATTATCAATTATTTTTTTGTAAAGCAACATGTTAAAATGAAGAAAAGAGAAATGAAAAGGCATTTTAACAGGAGGTTATTAACAGTTGATAATTGATATGCATATGCATGAGATGCGTTATTCGGGGGACAGCTTTTTAAGATTGGAGAACATGGTAGAGATCGCAAAGCGCAGAGGACTTGATGGAATCTGTATTACGGATCATGACAGTATGGGACTGAAGGAATTTGCGGCAGAGTATTCGGAGAAAACAGGATTTCCGAATTTTTGTCGGAATTGAATTTTATTCCCTGCAGGGAGACATTGTAGCCTTTGGAATTGAGGATTATCCAAAAGAGAGAATCCCGGCACAGGAGTTTGTAGATCTGGTACAGGCACAGGGCGGCATGTGTTTCAGTGCCCATCCATTCCGCAATAATAACAGGGGACTAGAAGAGAACCTGAAGATTGTAAAGGGACTTGATGGAATCGAAGTGCTGAACGGCAGCACGCTTTACGAGGCAAATCGAAAGGCGGCAGAATATGCGGCTGAGCTTGGACTTGCAACAGTTGGATCAAGTGATTGCCATGTGCCGGAGAAGCTGGGACTTTATGCAACGTATTTTCCAAGAGAGATCCATTCGGTACAGGAACTGATCCGGAGTGTAAAACGATGCGAGACTCTTCCGGTGTATTATAAAGAGGGCGGATATTATCTCTGGGATATGAAAAATCCGATTGATGCGCCGTTTCACATTTACGAGCAGGAACAGATGGTGTGTGCCGGTTAACGTAATAAATGAGAACAGATATGAAAAAAATTAAACGCATTTTTTTATTGAAAGTGTGTTATTTCCATAGTATTATTAAGAATGGAAATTAAAGAGGGCTGGAATGTAATATTTCCAGCTTTCTTATTTAACAGGAAATTCTGTAGGAACTTCCTGCCAAAAACATGAGTAAGTAGCCATTTTTCAAAGAAAAATGAGCGGATTACGAATGTTTTTGAGGATTGCGAGAGTGCAAAGCACGTAGCAATCTGGTATCAAAGGGGTCAAAATACCTTTTGACCCAAACATCTTTTCAATCACCAACTACAAGGAGGAACTAACATGAAAGACGTAGTAATTTCAGAGGCAGTAAAATATATCGGAGAAGATGATAAGGATCTGGATCTTTTCGAGAGCCAGTACATCATTCCAAACGGAGTATCTTATAATTCTTATGTGATCCTGGATGAGAAGATCGCTGTTATGGATACCATTGATACAAGAAAGACAGATGAATGGAAAGAGAATCTGGAGAGAGTACTGGATGGAAGAACACCGGATTATCTGGTGGTATCTCATCTGGAACCGGATCATGCCGGAAGTATCAAAGAATTTGCAGACAAGTATCCGGAGGCGAAGATCGTGGCAAGTGCAAAAGCTATTGCAATGCTTCCACAGTTCTTTGAAATTGCAGATCTGACAGACCGTGCAGTTGCGGTAAAAGAAGGTGAAGAGCTTTCCCTTGGAAGTCATACCCTTCAGTTCTTTATGGCTCCGATGGTTCACTGGCCAGAGGTTATGGTCGAATACGAAAAGTCTGAGAAGATTCTGTTCTCAGCAGACGGGTTTGGAAAATTCGGTGCTCTGGATGCAGATGAAGACTGGACATGTGAAGCAAGAAGATACTATTTCAATATTGTAGGGAAATACGGTGCACAGGTACAGGCTCTTCTGAAAAAAGCAGCGACTCTGGACATTCAGACAATCTGCCCGCTTCACGGACCGATCCTGAAGGAAGATCTGGGATACTATATTGGAAAATATATGACATGGAGCAGCTATGAACCGGAAGATGACGGGGTACTGGTTGCTTATGCATCGATCCATGGTAATACAAAGAAAGCAGCAGAGAAGATGAAAGAGATCCTGGAAGATAAAGGAGCAAAGAAGGTAGCAATTACCGACCTTTCAAGAGATGATATGGCAGAAGCGATCGAGGATGCATTCCGCTATGACAAGCTGGTTCTTGCAGCAGCTTCTTATGATGCAAGTGTGTTCCCATGCATGGAGACATTTCTGAACAAACTGACCAATAAAAACTACCAGAACCGTAAGATCGCAATTATCGAGAATGGCTCCTGGGCTCCGACAGCAGCACGTGTGATGAAAGGTTATGTAGAGAAGATGAAGAAGATCACTCTCTGCGAAAAGACGGTTACGATCAAATCTACGATGAAAGATGCAGATGTAACTGCAATGGAAGAACTTGCAGATGAACTGCTTGCGTAAGAAACGGAAAGAATGAGATGATAAAGTTAAAAGAGACTACAATGAGGAAAACCTGGGTGGTATGTCTTCTTGCAATGGTCTGCTGTGCGTTATGGGGAAGTGCTTTTCCTTGTATCAAGGTTGGTTACCGGCTGTTTCAGATCGATTCAGCCGATACCGCCACGCAGATCCTGTTTGCAGGGTGCCGCTTTACGATTGCAGGCATTATGGTTATTTTGTTTGGATCGATCCTGCAGGGATGTTTTCTGAAAGCGGGGAAGGGAGATCTTCCGAGAATCGGAAAAATCTGTCTTTTACAGACGGTGGTCCAGTATTTTTTCTTTTATGTAGGACTTGCACATACGACCGGAGTCAAAGGATCGATCGTTGAGGCATCCAATGTATTCCTTGCAATCCTTGTTTCAAGCCTGATCTTTCATCAGGAGAAACTAGATCAGAAAAAAGTGCTCGGATGTATTGTCGGATTTGCAGGGGTGGTTCTGATCAATCTGAGCGGAAGCAATGTGGATATGAGCTTTAATCTGACCGGAGATGGATTTATTTTTATCTCTGCGATCGCTTATGCATTATCTTCTGTACTGATCAAGAAGTATTCAGCTAAATCTGATCCGGTGATGTTAAGCGGATATCAGTTTACTGCAGGCGGACTCGTGATGATCCTGATCGGATTCGTGATGGGTGGAAGAATCCATACGGCAAGTATGCCGGCAATGATTCTTCTGATCTATATGGCGCTGATTTCTGCAGTTGCATACACGCTGTGGGGAATCCTGTTGAAATACAATCCGGTATCCAAGGTATCGATCTTCGGATTTACGAATCCGGTATTTGGGGTGATCCTTTCCGCGATCATTTTGCGTGAGGGAAATGTATTCGGAATGAAAGACCTGATCGCACTGGTGCTGGTTTCTATCGGAATCCTGATTGTCAACTGGGCGAAACCGGGGACAGGCAAAGAGAAAGGAACGAACTAAGATGGAACGCTCTGATCAGACATATCTTGAACTGATCCGGAATTATTGTACCCGGTCAGAAGAAAAGTGGAGATACCGGAAGCGGAATGGGAGAAACTGCAGCACTATGCCGGGAAACATTTTACGGCGGCAGCATTTACCCCTTATCTAAAAGCAGACACACATGAAAGCAATATGGTTTTGAAAAAGCAGCTGAAAATGCTGCTTTATAATTATTATCAGATCGAGCATTTTACAAGGATGATTGTATCTTTACTGGACCGTAACGGGATTTCCTGTTATCTGCTCAAGGGGATCAGTCTGGCAGCTTATTACCCGGAGGCGGAATACCGGAAGCTTGGAGATGTGGACCTTTATATCAATGAAGAAAAGGCACTGGAGCGGGCGAAGGAAATGCTTGTGGTAGAAGGGTTTGTGGAAGAAAAAGAGATCAGTGATCATCATCTGATTTACCATTATACTTTTGCACAGACGGGAAGGACGTATCTTCTGGAGCTGCATTATCACGTGGTGGGAATGTATCAGTATGAACCGGCAAACCAGGTGATCGATGAAGTATTTTCCAGCGGGAATCTGCGCGGGGAGTGTCAGGTGATCGAAGGGTATGAATATCAGGTCTTATCGCCTACCGAGTATGTGTTTTATATGCTGCACCATATGCTGAAACACTATCTCTACAGCGGATTCGGGATCCGGCTTTTATGTGATTTTATCTGTTATGTGGAGGCACGCTGTGAGGAGATTGATTTTGACCGGCTTCATGCCTGGTGTAGGAAATCTCATATGATGCATTTCTATGAAACGATCATGGAATCCTGTCACAGGTATTTGGGACTTGGCTGTGAGATTGACGGCAGTATCCGGGGAGATCAGGAAGTAAGCAGAAAATTTATAGAAAAGATTCTTGCTGACAAAGATGTAGGTTCGGGGGACAACCGGACGCTGGTTGGCAGCGGAACTTATGAGAAGGTTCATCTGGGAACCTATTTTAGAGAAGGACATCTGCAGATGAAGGTACGTTTTAAAAAGCTTGGAAGATGTCCGCTTTTGTGGCTCATTTTGTGGGTGATTACATTTGTATGTTTTGTACGCAATACGTACAAGTTGAGAAATACAACCGTGCGGGAGACTTTGCAGGCATTCCGGAAGAAGAATGATGAGCTGCAGCTGATCCCGATTTTTGAACAGGAAAAAAATAAAACGGAAAAGAATTGACAGGAGGCGGGTTATGGCAAATATGGCAAGCTGCTGTGACACTTGTACGTTTTATATTTATGACGATGAATATGAATGTTACACGTGTGACAGAGACCTGGATGAGGATGAGATGATGCGCTTTTTGACGGATCATCATTATCAGTGCCCTTACTACAGATCTGGAGATGAATACAGAGTCGTCAGAAAACAGATGTAAGTGGCAGATGAGGGAATAGAACAATGAAAAAAACGCAGAATTACGTAATGCGTCAGGTAATAGATGAGTTTGTACTTGTTCCAAGAGGAGAAGCAGCGGAGCGGATAAATGGAACGATGACGCTAAGTGAGACAGCGGCATTTATTTATGAACATCTGGAGGCGGTAAAAACCTCAGAAGAGATGGCAGAGCTTTTGGGACGGGAGTATCATATCAGCAGCAAAGAGGTGCTGGAGGATGTACAGGAAGTGCTGGATTTTCTGGAAAAAAATGAGGCAATGACATGGTAATACTTTTGATCGGTGGAGAGTGCAGTCTGATGAATGCATTGATCGACAAATTACATAAAGACAAACACAGAGTGTATCTGATTACTGGCAAACGGGAAAGAACCCGTGGCTATCACAAGGTTTTTGAAAAATATAATTTTCCGTATGACTGTGACGGGATCAAGGAGATTTTTGAGAGTACAAGACCGGATGTTGTGCTTCATATGGGAGCTTATGATACCAATTATGACTGGTCACAGGCGAGGAAAGAGTCTGTCCGTTTTACTTCTGAGCTGACGAATATCCTGTCAGCATTTTGTGGAAATAAAAAGGGAAGATTTGTCTATTTATCTTCCCAGGAAGTTTTTGGGAAATCTTATCCGGAGGAAGTGAAAGAAGAAGAACTGGTATCTGCAAAAAGTTTTAAAGCAATGGCAGTCTCCCAGGGGGAGACGATCTGCAAAAGTTATGAAAATACAAGAGGAATGGAAACGGCTGTACTGCGTCTGGATCACCTGTATGGAGTACCGAAAAAGGGGAAGATGGAGGATAACCCGTGTTTTGATCTGATTCTGACCGCGTTTAAGACGAAGAAAATTGCGGCGAACAGCAGAAATGAATTTTCGATGCTTTTTCAGAGTGATGCAGTTGAATTTATTGCCAGGCTGATTACAGCAGAGCATCTCGAACACGATATTTATCATATCTCATCGGGAAACAGAATTACGCAGACAGAGCTTGCAGAGCTTGTGAAAAAGAATCTGGGTGAAGGGTGCGAGATCCACGATGACACAGTCGGGACAGGACACCGCCTGGTTTTGGATGGCAGACGTTACAAAGAAGAATTTGGACAGACAATATTTGTCGGTTATGAGATGGGGATAAAGAAAGTCGCACAGTATATGAAGCGGCATGAGGAAACATTCCTGAAAACGGAGGAGTATAAGAATCAGGGCATCGGCACCTGGCATCTGATCAAAAGTATTATTTTGCTCCTGGTTCCTTATGCGGAAAATATGATCTGCTTTATTCCTTTTTTTATGTTGAATAACCGTGCGGTCGGAAGCCAGTATTTTGACAGGCTGGATTTCTATCTGCTCTATGTACTTTTGTTTGCAATCGTATATGGGCAGCATCAGGCGATTTTTTCTTCCCTTCTTGCAACGGCAGGCTACTGTTTCCGGCAGATGTATGACCAGAGTGGATTTGAAGTCCTTCTGAACTACAATACCTACGTCTGGATGGCACAGCTGTTCATTCTGGGAATGGTGGTCGGATATATGCGGGACCAGATCCGTTTTGTCAAGAATCAGGGTGAAGAAGAGATTGGATATCTGAGTGGTCAGCTAGATGATATGGCGGATATCAATGACAGCAATGTGCGGATGAAGCATATATTTGAGTCACAGATTGTCAATCATAAGGACAGTCTCGGAAAGATTTATGAAATCACCTCGGCTCTGGATCGGTATGGACCGGAGGAGGTACTTTTCTACGCAGCCAGGACGCTGTCGCAGCTGATGGACAGTGCGGATGTGGCGGTATATACGATTGCGGACAAGCATTATGCGCGTCTGTTTTCTTCCACATCAAAGGCTGCAGGGAAGCTTGGCAATTCTGTCGAGTATAAGAATCTTACGGAAATCTATGAGGAGTTGAAGGAACACCGTGTGTATGTCAACAGGACACTGCATGAAGGGTATCCGATGATGGCAAGTGCCATTTACGAAGGAGATCAGATGCAGATCATCTTAATGATCTGGGGAATCCCGTGGGAGAGAATGAATCTTGCGGAGGTGAACCGGCTGACAGTTGTCGGTTATCTGATCCAGAACGCAGTGGTACGTGCGAACCGGTATCTGAATGCGCTGAAAGAGCAACGTTATGTAGAAGGAACCCAGATCCTGGATACGAAGGCATTTACCCAGCTTGTCCATGCGTTTGAGGACGCCAAGCGAAATGGACTTACCGAATGTACGCTGGTGAAAATTGATTCGGATAAGAAGCTGGAGAAAAAAGGAAAAAAGATTTCTGTACTTTTACGGCAGAGTGATTATATCGGAACGATGGAAGACAGTCTGTATGTACTGCTTCCGAATACGGATCAGAAAAATGCAGTTTATGTGGTGAAGCGTATCCGTGAGATTGGATTTGACAGCCATGTTGTGACCAGGGAGGTGACGGCGTGATGACAGATAAAGAATGTTTCTTTGTGATTGTATGTTTGGTAAATGCCGCGATTTCCGTGTTATATCTAGTCTGGGGAATCTGTGTCGCTGTTCCGGCGAAAAATGCAGCGCAGGGAGAAGAAAATCCGGTGCTTCACGATAACCGGAGAGCTTATGTGATCCGGTTTATAGTCATGTTGCTCTGTCCGGTTACAGGTCCGCTGTTTTTCCTGGGCAGTCACTTGCTTTTCCTTTTATTTTTCCGAAGAGAGGTCGATCTGGAGGATGTGGTTTTCAGTAAAGAAAGGATCCGCCAGCATCTGAAAGCAGATGAAGAAAGAGAACGGGATATTGTTCCGGTGGAAGAAGCGCTTGCAGTAAGCGATCAGAAGTATCTGAGAGGACTGATGCTGAAGGTGCTGCGTGGTGATATCCAGAAATCACTGGAGGCGATCACCCTTGCACTTGACAGCGAAGATTCGGAGACTTCTCATTATGCGGCATCGGTTCTGCAAGATGAGCTGAATGAGTTCCGTACTTATGTGCAGAAGTTGTACGTTGAAATGCAGCATGAGGAAGAGGATGAGACAGACTGCGAAGAGATGCTGATCGGTTATATGGATGCTGTTCTGAAGCAGAAGGTATTTACCGGGGTGGAACAGAGCCGGTTTGTGGAAATGATGGATGAGGCAGCGCAGAAGCTTTACCGAAAGAACACTGCAAAGATGACACCGGCTTATTATGAGGCAGTCATACTGAGAAGTCTGGAGCTGAAGCTTTTTGAACAGGCGGGAGTTTGGTGCCAGCGTCTGGAAGAAGCATATCCGGATCAGCTGACGGCATATTCGTGCCGGATGAAGTTATATTATACAGAAGGAAAACGGAAACAATTCTTTGAAGTGCTTGACCAGATTAAAAAATCAGAGATTGTAATTGACAGCGAGACATTAGAATTTATAAGAATATTCAGTTAGGCAGGAGGTGATAAGTGATGTCGATGAGGGTGCTTTCCATGGCTCAGTTTGTGGAAATATTCTTTGCATACAGTGTGGTGACATTGCTTATTCCCGGTCTTTTGCTGAAAGAAAAGCTGAAAGAGCTTTCCTTTGCTGAGAGGCTTACCGGATATTTCCTTGCCGGTAATTTCTATTGTATTAATCTGGTATTTTTATTGGAGTTTCTTCATATTTCCTGTCGTGTGACGCTGATCTTCGGAACAGCCCTTCCATTTCTTATCTGGGGGTATAAAAAGTGTAACGAAGTGTCATTTGGAAGAGAAAGATTTCAAAAATTCCTTCTGGGATTTAAAGCACTTCTTAGCGGAACCTATGGTGTAAAAACGCTGCTTGCAGATATTGCAGCCTGGATATCTGATAAAATTCCAGAAGTAAAAATAAAAAAGATATGGAAACGTATTCCGGAGCTGATCCTCTGTCTGGCGGTAGTTGCCGGGATTCTTTATGTCTATGGACTAAACAATTTTACGGAGTATGGGTATAAGGCATCGGATATGCCGGTGCATAATTACTGGATCAATCTGATGGATAAAAATCAGATTTTTAAAATGGGTGTATATCCGCATGGATTCCATTGTATGATCTATTATCTGCATGTAGTATTTGGAATCAAGACTTATGTTCTGCTGCGGCTGTTTTCGCTTGTACAGGTGCTATTTATCCATCTGGCGATCGTAGGATGCCTGCGGATGATCTGTAAGGCAAGATTTACACCATATATCGCCGCCGGACTTTACCTGATGGCAAGCATATTTGGCAAAAATACTTACAGCAGATATGCATCTGCGCTTCCACAGGAGTACGGAATGCTCTTTATACTTCCGGTGGTATGTTTTGCTGTCCGCTTTTTGGATGAATATGCAGCGCATCTGAAAGAAACAGATGAAGAGAAAAAGCAGAAGAAAAAAAGAAGATCCAGATGGTATCTGGCAGGTCTGGCGATCAGCTTTTCTTTAAGCCTGACCACTCACTTTTACGATACGATGATAGCAGGGTATCTCTGCCTTGGAATTGCAGCGGGTTATTTTTTCCGGATTTTCAGATGGCGTTATCTGAGGCAGGTGATTCTGGCAGGATTCGTCAGTATTCTTCTGGCAGTGATCCCGATGGGGATCGGTGTTGCAATGGGAAATCCGTTGCAGGGTTCGCTTGGCTGGGGACTGAATGTCATTAAAGGAAAGAGTACGTCGGATTCATCAGCAAATGATGAGGTGGACAAGAAAGTGGTCACGACCGAGAGTGGGAAAAAAATCACGATTGTCGGAGATGTGGACGAAGAAACAATCGAGGAGATTAAAAAGCAGGTGGAGAAGCAGGCTGATGCGGCGAGTCAGGATAGTACATCCGGGCAGGATTCATCAGATTCCGGGAAAGCGTCAGGAGTACAGCAAAAATCTAAGACATCAGAAGTAATGAAGCTGACGACCAAAGAGAAAGTGAAGGGGAAATTCCGGATCATTTTTTCTGAGATCCAGACGTATGTCACGAATGAAAATCCATTTTTCGCGTGGTGTGTACTCGGTGGAGGAGCAGTTCTTCTTGTGTTCGGATTTTTTTGCATTTTTACTTCGCAGGGTGGATTATGGAGCGATGCTGCTGGCGATGGCAGTATATACATTTATTATGTGTATCATGCAGTCTGCAGGGGCACTGGGATTTCCGAAACTTATGGATGCTTCCAGAAACAGTATCTTTTTTTGCATATACGATCGTTGGTCAATCTGGGCGTTGGCGGCAGATGCAGCTGTGTTATCTGCTGTTTGGCTGGTTTAGAAGAACGTGGATGATGAATCTTTCTTCCCTTCTGATCCTTGTGGCAGCCGGATGTGGGATCGCAGAAAAGGGACTTGTGAAAGAAGCGGTCTATGTCAAAGCACTTGAGACGAATAGCGCAATTACCTGTCTGACCAATATCATGAATGAGGAACAGGATTTTACATGGACGATCGTATCTGCAAATGATGAACTCAGAATGGTGGAGGAAGACGGATATCATTACGAAATCCTTGATTTCCTGAAAAATATCAAAAAAGGTGAAAAAGCGAAAACATTTACGATTTCAACGAATGCGGTCTATTTTTTTCATAGAGAAGATTCCGGTGAATTATGCAGGGACCGCAGACGGGATGGAACTCGGAGGCATATCTGAGAAATATGCCCGGGAACCACTTCCGGCAGAAAATGGAATCAAAGCATATGAGGGGCGGGAACGCTGGGTTACAATGTCGCATATGTATTATTGGGGACAGAAATTTATGGAGCTGTACCCAAATGAAATGGAAGTTTATTACGAATCAGACGATTTTGTCTGTTACCGATTAAAACAGAATGGAAACAGCCTGTACAATTTTGCGATTGATTATGGATATAATAATCCGAAAGTAACAACAGATCGGAACGCAGCAAAAGAAAAACAGGAGGCGAAGTAAGCATGGTATCAAAGAGAAATTTTTTCGCAATTACGATCATTATGGCGATCACTTTCTTCCTGTTTCAGTTCGTGAATATTGCGAAAGACAGATGGAATGATTATGAGACCAACAGTTATGCGGAAGACCGGAATACACTTGCAGATAAAGATTCTGCCTATGAGGTGGAAGGAACATCGGTTGTTTATATCGGGAAAGAGCAGCAGGATCGGATTGGGAATGTTGCAGCGGACTGGGCTCATTATATGAAAAAAGGATTTGCATATTATGTGTCACTTGCGGAGTTGGAAGCAGTTTTGCCAGATGACGGGGAAGGCAAACCACAGATAGTCGTGATCGATCCGGATGCGGTGAACTGGAAAGACACCCAGGAGACCAGGCGGCTGCAGGATCTGGCAGAAGAAGGAATCAATCTGGTCTTTGGGAAACTTCCGGATGTAAAGATTCTGAAGGAGAATAAGGAATTGTGTGATCTGCTTGGTATCCGGAAAATCAAAAAAGAACGTACAACGGTGAAAGGGCTTCACTTATATGAAGGATTTCTGCTCGGCGGAGAAAGGATCTACCAGGCTGAAACAAAGCAGGAGAAGAAGAACCAGGATATGGAGCTGACGTTTCCGTGGTTCCAGCTTGAAAGTGGAACGAAGGTATACATGAAAGGGATCCCGAAAGATAAGACTTTGAAAGAGGAAGCATATCCGGTGGTGATCTGGAGAAACAGTTTTGAAAAAGCATCTGTATTTGCAGTCAATGGAAATTACATGGAGGATGCGACCGGGCTTGGACTTCTCACGGGAATGTTGTGTGAGATGAGTGACTATGCCATTTATCCGGTTGTCAATGCCCAGAATTTAGTGATTGCCAATTATCCGGGATTTGCAGAGGAAAATGATGCGGTTATGGAGAAAATGTACAGTCAGTCGGTAAGAGGAGTGTTTCGTGATATCATCTGGCCGTCGGTGAATGCAATCCATGAAAAAAATAATATGGGACTTTCATTTATGCTGTCTCCGCAGTTGGATTATTCGGATAAAAAGGAGCCAGTCGGAAAGGACCTGCGCTATTATCTGAAGGAGATCAATGAAGCAAGAGCAGAGGCAGGACTTTCAGCAGATATGGTATCGGATACAGATATCCGGAAAAAGCTGGCAGAGGACGAGAAGTTTGTCCGCAGTGAGATGCCAGAGTTTCAGTTTGCATCCTTCTATCAGGGAAAGTTAAGTGAGAAGGAGCTTGCAAAGGCATTGGAGCAGCCGGTGCTGCAAAATGTCTGTACAGTGATCAAAGCCCAGGATGATCAAAGCAATCTTTTGAATTATGAAAATGAAAATGTAACAGGTCAGAGAGTGGTGTCGGATGGTTTTTCGCATACCTACAGCGAAGATTTCCGGGTAAAAAGTATCGAGACAGCGCTTGGGTACAGCAGCGTTCTGGCAGATATGAGCCAGGTTGTCTATCCCGAAAGTGAGAAAGATGGATGGGAGAAGTTTTCCGAGAAACTGTCGGCGAACGTCAGCACCTACTGGAAGGATTTTCAGGGATTTGATGGAACAACCGTTTCAGAGTGTGATAAGCGGATCCGGAATTTTCTTTCTCTTTCCTACAGGGAAGAGCGGAAGAATAATATCATTATGCTGGAAAGAGAAGGGACGGATGAGCCGGCCTGGTTCATTTTGCGGATCCATAATGAAGAGATTGAAAAGATGGGTGGCGGAAGTTACAAAAAGCTGGAAGAGGGTGTCTGGCTGATCCAGGCAGACAGCAACAACGTGATTCTGAATCTAAAGAGCTCAGAGACACAGAAGTACTACTAAGAAGAGGAGAGACTGTGAGAGTATGTATTGTTGCAGAAGGATGTTATCCTTTTGTTGTCGGAGGTGTATCCAGCTGGGTACACAGTTTGATCAATTTATTTCCAAATACGGAGTTTGTGGTCCTTGCAATCGTGGCAAATCGCTCTCTGCGTGGCAAATATGTATATGAGCTGCCCAAAAATGTGACGGAGGTTCATGAGGTCTATCTGGATGATGTGGACTGGAGTGCATCGAAAAAGCGCAGAAAGAGAATGAAAAAGGAACAGTACCAGGCACTTCGCGGACTGATCCTGAATCAGAAGATCGAGTGGAATCTTTTATTTGATATATTTCAGGAGGAAGATATTTCGCTGAATGATCTTCTGATGGGAGAGGATTTCTTAAGGGCAGTTATGGAATGCTACCGGTTGAAATACAGTCAGGTCGTATTCTCAGATTTTCTGTGACCATGCGGTCGATCTATCTGCCACTTTTTATTATCATGAAGGCCGATATTCCGAAAGCGGATCTGTATCACTGTGTGGCGACCGGTTATGCAGGGGTACTTGGCAGCATGGCGAAGCATCGGTTATGGCAGTCCGGGATGCCTCATTTTCCGAGCATGGGATCTAATACCCGCGAGAGAGAAGAGGAGCTGATCAAGGCGAAGTGGGTGCAGGGAATCTATAAGAATATCTGGATCGAGCAGTTCCGGAAGATGTCAAAGCTGGCATACACGGAGGGCAGTCTGGTCACAAGTCTTTTCGAGCATGCAAGAAAGCTGCAGATCGAACTGGACTGCCCGGAAGAAAAGACGATGGTCACACCAAATGGGATCCGGGTACAGAATCTGCAGAATCTTTCCGAAAAAACGAAGGAAGATGAAGGTTTTATCAATATCGGAGCCGTTCTTCGTGTGACGCCGATCAAGGATGTGAAGACGATGATACAGGCGTTTGGATTTGCAAAGAAGCGAGAGCCACATTTGAAACTCTGGATCATGGGACCTTGTGATGAGGACGAGCAGTATGCCGAAGAGTGCTTTGAACTGGCAGAGTCCATGCAGCTCAAGGATATCGTGTTTACCGGCAGGATCAATGTCCGGGATTACTTGGGCAGAATGGATATGACGATCCTTACGAGTATCAGTGAGGGACAGCCGCTGACAATCCTGGAGGGATTTGCGGCGCATAAGCCGGCAATCGCAACAGATGTTGGAAACTGCCGTGGACTGCTTTATGGTGAAAGTGATGACTATGGGGCAGCCGGAATTGTCACTCATATCATGAACGTGGAGGAAATCGCCCAGGCAATGGTCGATCTGGCGCAGAAAAAAGAGATGCGCCTTCAGATGGGCGAGAATGGATACCGGAGAGTGATGGCGAAATACCGGATTGAATATATGCAGGAAACTTATTGGAAAATTTACCGGGATTTTGCAAAAAGTATGAACCTGGAATGGAACGAAGAGGCGGTAACTGTTCCGGATATAGAGCAGGAACCGGCAGAAAGGGGAAGATAAGATGGCTGGAATTGGCATACGGCTGAACCGGATATTTGAAAAGAATACACTGACTACAGACTTTTTAGGGTTTGCATACAGTACGGTAGCGACGGTAGCACCGATGCTGGTAATCATCATCAACCTGACCTGCATGGGAGCCGTGCTGGGGTTTGATAAGATCGGCTACGCGCAGCGGGAACTTTTTTCCTGTACGATGCTGTACATCTTCATTTTTGCGCTTTTGACGGCAGCTCCGTTCAATGCAGTACTTTCCCGGTATATGTCCGATGTGATCTACGAAGAGCGGTATGAAGACATCCGTCCCTGCTATTATCTGGGAATGATGATCAATCTTATTTTCAGCTGTCTTCTGGGAATCCCGTTTTGTATCAGAGAACATCTTATTGGAAAAGTTTCTGTAGCCTATACCTTTGCAGGATTTTGCGGATATGTCAGTCTGGTCCTGGTGTTTTACTCCATGCTCTATCTGTCCATCTGCAAGGATTATCAGAAGATTTCCTGGTTTTATTTTCTGGGGATGGCAGAAGCCTTTGTATGTGCCGTGATCCTGCGGTATTTGCTTAAGTGGGGCGTGACACAGAGCATGCTTACCGGAATGGTGACAGGATTCTTTTTTACAGCGATTCTTGAACATGCACTTGTGAAGCGGTATTTCGTAAAAAACAGTAACCGTTACAGACCGGTACTTCAGTATTTTCGGAGGTACTGGCAGCTGGTGGTGACAAATTTCCTGTATATTCTGGGATTATACATCCATAATTTTGTGTTCTGGACAACCGATCTTCGGATGACGGTTGCAAAAAGTTTTGTATGTAATCAGTCTTATGATATGGCGAGCTGTCTTGCAATGTTTACGAATCTGTCGGCAACAGTTATTTTTATTACAAGGGTAGAAATGCATTTTCACGAAAAGTACAAACGCTATTCAGAAGCTGTGATCGGAGGTCGGGGAGCAGATATCGAAAATACAAAGCGCCGTATGTTCCGGCAGCTGGCAAGTGAACTGATGAATCTTACCAGGATCCAGTTTATCATATCGGTTGTGATCTATCTGCTGTGTATTATATTTCTTCCGGGAATGGGAATTTCAGGAATGACGATGAAGATCTATCCTCTGCTTGCGGCCGGTTATTTTGTATTGTTCCTGATGTATGCGGCGATCATTTTCCTGTATTATTTTAATGACCTTATAGGAGCTGTCCGGACGGCAGTGCTTTTCTGCGGGGTGACATTTGTGGGAAGTATGTTTTCCACACACCTGACAGAAATCTGGTATGGAACAGGGCTGCTGGCAGGTACATTTGCAGGCTGGTGCAGTGCATATACCAGACTTCGCTGGGTAGAAAAAAACATGGATGTGCATATTTTCTGCAAGGGTGTCTGATCCCGAGGGGTAAGGGAAGGATGCCATCCGGAAAAGTATTTGACAGAAAAAAGATGCTGGGGTGCACAACAGGAAAGGAAGGACTAGATGAATACAGCAATCATGATTAAAACGGGGCTTGTCATTACCGGAATCGTAATCATGGCACTTACATTTTTTCTGCATGCCATCCGTAAGATGACGGTCAATCTGGCAGTTGTGTGGGAATTCCTTGGGGTGGCAGCAATTCTGACCGGTGCGGTTCCGGCATTTTCTGGCTGGTGCCATTTGCTGGCGCGAGGAACGGCCATTGCGATGTTTGTAATCGGAATTCTGGTCGTGTGGGGAGGATATCAGCTTTGTATTCTGATCTCCGCATTATCTATGAAGAATCAGGAGCTTGCGATGCAGGTGTCACTGCTCAATCAGGAAAATGAAAAAATACTAAAGAACTGGAAAAAATAACAGAAGAGAAGTAAAAAGGATGAAGAAGATACTATTTGTGATCAATACACTGGGGCGTGGAGGCGCAGAAACAGCGCTGCTCGAGCTTCTGTATACACTGGAAGGACAAGGGGAATATGAGATTTCTCTTTACGTACTGATGGGGCAGGGGGAGCTGAGAAAGAGGCTTCCGGATCGGGTGAGACTTCTGAATTCGTCTTTTAGTGAGGACTCAGTGTTGTCCAAAAAGGGGAAACATAAAATGGTGTGGGCTGTCTGCAGGGCGTTTATAAGAAACGGACATCTGGCAGGCAAGATCAGATATGCCGAAAGAATCCTCCGGGATATGCGAAAGATAAAACAAATCCAGCCGGACAAGATCCTGTGGAGGGTTCTTTCTGATGGAAGTGAACGCTTTGATGAGACCTATGATCTGGCGGTTGCCTATCTGGAAGGTGGATCAACCTATTATGTGGCAGATCATGTAAAGGCAAAGAAAAAGGCGGCATTTGTGCATATTGATTATGAAAGCAGTGGATATACAAGGCAGATGGACAGGGAATGCTATCAGAAGATGGATCGGATCTTCACGGTGTCGGATGAGGTGAGGGAACATTTCCTGAAGATTTATCCGCAGTATGCGAAAAAGACGGAGGTATTTCACAATATCATTAATCAGGAAAGGATACGGAGATTTGCCGGAAAGGGAGAAGGGTTTCGGGATCATTATGACGGAATCAGGATCCTGACGGTGGGGAGGCTGACTTATCAGAAAGCGTTTGATATTGCGATCGAGGCAATGAAGCTGGTGAAGGATGCCGGATACCGGGCCAGATGGTATGTGCTTGGAGAAGGAAACGACAGAGAGAGGCTGGAGAAGCAGAGAGAGGAGCTTGGCCTTACCGGGGATTTTTTGATGCCTGGGGCAGTCGCCAATCCGTTTCCGTATTTTAAGCAGTCAGACATCTATGTCCATGCGAGCCGGTTTGAAGGAAAAAGTATTGCAATCCAGGAAGCGCAGACTCTTGGATGTGCGATTATTGCATCTGATTGCAATGGGAACAGGGAACAGATCATAGATGGCGAAGACGGATTGCTCTGTGAACTGACGCCTGAGAAAGTTGCAGAGGCGATCATCCGGCTGATCGGAGATAAGGAGTTAAGACACAGGCTTGGAAGCCGGTCGAAAGAGAAAAAAACAGAGTACAGGGAAGATATTCAGAAATTACTGAAAATGGTGAATGGATCAGAGGCAGGATAACAAGAGATGAAGAAAAAAGAATTGTTGGTAATTATTCCGGCATACAATGAAGAAACAAATATTGTCAGAGTACTGGATGATCTGGAGCAACCGGAGATCGCAGGGATTGCAGATGTGCTTGTGATGAATGACGCATCTTCCGATGCGACGAACTGGATCGTCAAGGCAAGAGGACACGCACTGGTCACGCATGTATTTAAACTGGGCTACGGAAGTGCTCTGCAGCTCGGATATAAATATGCGATCAGGAGAGGATATCGATATGTGATCCAGATGGATGCAGACGGTCAGCATGATGCGTGCAATATCCCGGTTATCTATAAGAGACTGCGGGAAAAGGATGCAGACGGGAACTATCCGGATATCGTTCTCGGTTCGAGATTCATGGAGGGAAGTGCTGAATTTCCGGTATCATCGGCGAAGAAGCTTGCATTTAAACTGTTCCGTGTTATGATCCGGCTTGTGACAGGAAGGAAGATCGCAGATCCGACAACAGGACTGCAGGGTCTGAGCTGGAAAGCCGTGCTGTATTATTCAAAATACAATCATTTTGATGATAAATATCCGGACTCGAACATGATCATGCAGATGATCCTTTTAAAATTTAATGTGGTGGAAATACCGGCAGTGATGCATGCACGGGAATCCGGAGAAAGTATGCATTCAGGATTGAAGCCAGTCTGGTATATGTTCCGTATGTTTTTCAGTGTACTTGCTGTGGTGTTCCGTTGCAAAATATTGAAAATAGATGAAGGAGCTGGACAAAAAGGTGATAACAAATCTGAATATCGTAAAAAAATTTCATAAAGCACCTCTTGTGGAGGCACTCAAAAAGGTGGAAAATCCAGGAACCGGATGGTATCATCTGTACACGTTTGATGCCACATGCGCAGATCCGGTGCTTTATGTTGCCTGCGAGGAAGAGGAAATAGTACTTCTGCTGATTGATATCGGTGGTTTCCGCGGAAAAGAACTTTCCACAGAAGCCCTATTGTCCATCAGGCAGATTTTTTATTTTTTAAAGAAAAGAAAAGGGATATGATCGTCCGGTTTGCCTATGATACCGAAGGAAAAGGGATGGAAAAGGAACCGGAAAGCGGCAGAATCGTACTGGAGCATATCCGGCAGCTTGGCACAGTCATCAGGGAGTATCAGAGCTGGATTCTGGTCGTGCAGGGACTCCTGGTCGGCAGTTGGGGAGAAATGCATGATTCGAAGTATTTGACAAAGAAGTGGCTGATAAGGCTTGCAGAAGAGATGCTGAAAGCAACGGATAGCCAGTGCCATCTGGCGGTCCGAAAACCTGCGCAGCTGCGGTGCATAGAAGAAGCGTTGGGAGAAAAAGCAAAGAGGAATCTGACGCTTTTTGATGATGGAATCTTTGGCTCTGAGACTGATCTGGGAACCTATGAGAGCAGTCCGGAAGCCCGGATGCGGGAACTTTCCTGGATGGAAGAAAATCTGTCGAATGGTTATATTGGCGGAGAAGTTCTGGCTGTGCAGGGGATGGACGAACCAGTATGGATAGATGGAAAAAGGGCGGAGGCAGATTTTCGGAAAATGCATATCAGTTATCTGAACAGTGTCCATCAAAAAAAGATTCTGGACGGTTGGAAAAAAGAAACGATGATGTGGCAGGAAAAACAGGTTTCTGCGTATGAATATCTGGGGGCACATCTGGGATACCGGTTTGTGGTCCGCGATGTGCGTTTTTGCAGAGGTGTCCTGAAGATCCGGATTGAAAATACAGGTTTTGCCAATTTGTGTGAGGATGCAATATGCAGACTGCAGATCTATGCAGAGCATGGAAAGACATGAACGAATGATCGAGACAGACCCGAAAAAATGGGAATGCCGTAAGGAAAACACTCTGGAGATCCGGCTCGCAAAAGAGGAGCAGAGAAAAGGAACCCGTTATCTTCTGCAGCTTTCCGCAAAAAGGATGGAAGAAGCATCCGGTTTGCCAATCAAGGTGCAGAAGACGGGGTTTTACTTGGTAATTTTTGATAAGAGTGTGTCTATGGTCAAAGTTCCGATCTGATAGCCGGTGGTATTATGTGGAAGATCGGATGCAAGCAGGATCTCCCGGTTCGTGGATGGATCAGTCAGCTTCAGTGTAAGAGTATAACTGGAAGGCTCAAGATGCAGGTCTGCAAGTGAGGCTTTCAGGGTAACGCTTTTGCCGGAAATCCAGGTACGGGTATCGGTATCGATTGGAATCATGTATTGCCAGGTCCCATCTGCAGAGGTTACGGTAAGTGAGACCAAAAGCGGTCGGTAGCAGCTGGAAAAGCCCTTATTTTCAACGGTTATAGATACTTGTCCAGGTGAAAAAGCGGACGCCGTAAGGACATAACGATAACCCAGATGGCAGCTGATATAGTCGTAGCCGGTCATGCCATGATAGAGCAAATCGGAACCGGAGTACAGGGATGTTTTCCATTTTTTATTGATTACGTCAGGATCATAATCCTTGTTGAGATAAGATACATGCATGGTTTGAAGTGTCTGGATTGCCGCATCCAGATCATTACGGCTGTTTGGTGTGATTACTTCCCCGCCATTTGGGACATACTGGCACAGCTTGTCCTGGAAGGTCAGCTCATCCGCGCGCGGCCAGGCTTTGGAATAATCTGAGGTATCTGATGCAGAATCCCCATAGGTACCGGTGTCGGTCGGAGAGCCAAGCATCCCGTCATTGTAAAGCCCAAGGCGTGAAGCGAGAGATCCGCTGTAGGCATCTGATTCAGGAAGAGGGGAAGAGGTTTTTAAAATTGTGCGAAGCTGCGCCGGGGTACGGACTGACAAAAAGATGGATGGATCCGTAAGAGAGGCAAGCTTTTCAGTCAGGGCGGTCAGGTCATTACCGGAGAGATAATCTGAGTGGTTCATCTCACCCCAGTTGCCGACAAAAATTCCCTGGAGTAGGTAAATGGAGTTGGCATACCGGTTGATAACCGGGGCAAGCTGCTCCATATGTCGCTCAATCTGGCTGCGCAGGGCAGGCTCTGTCTGGAGATTGTTGCCATCCCAGTCGTAGACAAAGCGGAGAATCAACTGTTTTTGAGTATCTGACCAGCTGGAAAACAGCTGATCCAGCCGGGAAAGACCGTCTTCGGAGATATCACAGTCCGCATAATTGCCGAGATTGATCTCCAACAGGACAAGCTCGGTTGGAGAATCTGCTCCCAGATAGGATGTGGGGACAGAAAGGGGTTCTGAATCAGAAAGCGTATAACCGATCAGAGAGTACCAGCCAATATAAGGATTGGAGAGAATGGTGGTGGTCTCTAATAGAGGTGAGGGTGTGTACACAGACACTTTTTTTAAATGTGCGGCAGACAGACCTGTGCAAATCACGAGAACCAGGATTATGGGAATGCCGGCTTTTATAAATTTATGTTTTATTCGCATAGAACAATATCACTCCTGTGAAAAAGATAAATTTATCATAGCATTTTAGAAGGAGAAATGCTATGATAACGTGGAAATCGTAACAGAATGAAAGGACAGTAGAAGGGTGAAGGAAAAACAGAACAGAATATTCCGTTATGAATACGAGTGTTGCATTTGTGGCGCAGATTGTCGCAATTCTGATGGGATTCTTTACAAGAGTTGTCTTTACCAGAACCCTTAGTGAGGGCTATGTGGGAATCAACGGACTTTTTACAGATATTCTGAACATTTTATCCCTGTCAGAACTTGGTGTTGGGACTGCGATCACTTTTGCCCTGTATGAACCGATTGCCAGAAAAGACGTGAAAAAGCAGCAGATTCTGATGCGGATGTTCCGCAGTTGTTACCGTATGACAGCCGTGTGTGTACTTGCCGCAGGGCTGCTTCTGATTCCGTTTCTGGATATTCTTATGAAAGACAGACCGGATGTGGATCATCTGCTTCTGATCTATCTCTTATACCTTTTCAATTCGGTGATCTCTTATCTGTTGATCTATCAAAAAAAACACTGGTGGCGGCACATCAGATGAATTATCTGACGGTGCTTTGCCATAATGGCTTTTTTTGGTGCTTCAGGATGTCTGCCAGATTCTTGTACTTTTGCTGACCGGGAATTTCATTCTGTTCTTAATAGTTTCTATTTCGTGTACCTTTGCGGGTAATGTTTGCATGTCACATAAGGCAGATGCATTTTTCCCGTATCTGAAGGAACCGTGTGCCGGACAGCTTTCGGCGTATGAGAAAGACCAGATCGGAAAAAATGTCAGAGCGATGATGATGCATAAGCTTGGGGGTGTGGTGGTAAATAATACAGACAATCTTCTGATTTCCAGCTTTGTCGGAGTCGTCAGTGCAGGAATTTATTCGAACTATTTTCTGATCATCGGCTCGGTAAGACAGGTGCTGGATCAGGTATTCCAGGGCGTTGCGGCGAGTGTCGGGAATCTGGGTGCGATGGAGTCAAAG
>ENA-OQBD01000435-OQBD01000435.1-human-gut-metagenome-genome-assembly--contig:-NODE-435-length-22747-cov-4.178647_pt1 | contig 22747 bp, 19 predicted proteins | sample MGYA00242742_ERZ504543 | MGnify/ENA primary metagenome ERZ504543 (study PRJEB26092, sample SAMD00036239) | human gut metagenome | host: Homo sapiens | study: EMG produced TPA metagenomics assembly of...
GGTATTTCCAATATGTTCGGGATCAAGTGCTATTGCATTACCGTTTTGCAGCACCACATAGGTCTCACGATATTCAGGCGCATCAAATGCACGTAATCCAGAAACATCACGCGCTAATACGCGCTTTCCTGTAGCGACATCAATGAGAATGGGTAAATCAGAAAAGTTAGAAACGAACTGTCTGTCGTAGAGATTCTCATCAATAAGATACTTAGCAACCGCTAAAGCAAAAGCTGCATCGGTATCAGGCTTTATCTGTACCCATTCGTCGGATTTTTCTGCTGTAGCAGAGTAATTCGGATCAAAACAAACAACTTTCCCGCCGGCTTCACGTGAGTAATTCAGAAAATGAGAATCAGGCAAGCGCGTAACCATAGGATTGGATCCAAAAATCATGGTATAGCGCGAATCTTCCCATTCATAGGATTCCAGCTCTTCGCTTTGACAGCCAAAAGTCTCGGGCCAAAACATAGGCAAATCGCCATTGAGTTCATACCCGCCAATAGCGGACCAGCCCATCATATTAGTCAAACGAACAAGCGATCCTTTTTGAACATGACCGGTACCCTGAACCTGCCAAATAACACCAATGGAATCAGGACCATACTTTTCAGCTATATCACGCAGCTTTGTTGCTGCAGTATTAAGAGCAGTATCCCAATCCGTTTCTTCCATCTGACCTTGTTCATTACGGACAAGAGGAGCGGTTAATCGCTCTGGTCCATGAATCATCGTATTAATTGATAAACCCTTTAAACAACCGCGTGGGTTGTAACGTTCATAGGGATAATCTGCAGCTTGCGAAATCATCTTTATCTGTCCGTCTTGCACGAAAGCTTTCATACCGCAAGAACCCGTACAGTTTGGTGCACACGTGGTACGCACCCACATGCCTTCAGGCGGCGCTGATTCTGCCAACGCTTTCGCAGCGGGGACGCTCATAGTAACAGTGCCCATGCCTGCAACACCAAGTGCCGCTGCAGACGTCAGCTTAACAAACCCCCTGCGCGTTACCTCTCTAGCCATATAATCCTCCATCTCCTGCTCGCATAGCATTTCTTGTTGTACGCCATGCGAAATCTTGCCCATAACTATTGTGGAAGCCAGAGAACTAAAGAGATATAGGGGAACACCCTATTCGCTATAGGGGTTTACCCTATAGCGCATAAATAAACCTTTTCTAATATGAAAAACTAGATAAAATAGGGCGTTTATTATTCTTGATTGAGAATAATAACGAGCTAGATTTTTACTAAACCGTGACGAACCGCATAGTCAAATAGTTCCGGCTTAGTTTCAATAGCAAGCTTATGCATTATTTTCGACTTTTGTCCTTCGACTGTTTTTACAGAAATTGCCAACATTTGTGCAATTTCTTGATTGGAATACCCCTTTACTGCCAAAGAAACAATTTCTGATTCTCGGGGAGTAAGAGACTCTGCCGCAGGATCAACATGAGATAGTGCATTATGAACAAATCCTTGCAGCATTTCATTGCAAATAAAAATTTCTCCAGCTGCCGCTTGACGAATTGCTTTAAAAAGCTCTTCATCGGATGAGCTTTTCAGTAAATACCCTACCGCTCCAGATTTTAGTGCCTGACTAAGATATTCCTGCTCGTTATGCATCGTAAGAACTACGGAATTTGTAGAAATACCAACATCATAAAGACGCTTCACCAAAAGAAGACCACTTTTCTCGGTACCCATAGAAACGTCGGTAAGCAATACCTCAGGAGACAATTGTTTCACAAGCTCAAAAGCTTCATTTGGATCAGATGCTTCACCAACTACTTCGAAATCCTTTTGCTGCATTATCAGCATTTTAAAGCCCATTCGTACCATAGAATGGTCATCAGCAAGAACGATTCGAATCATGATCGCTCACTTACCTCAACTCGTAGAGAAACAATACTTCCCTGGTTTTTCTGGGACTGCAATGCAAGAGCACCGTTAACTAAAGCAGCCCGTTCTCTCATTCCTTCTAAGCCAAGACCCGAACCCTGAATTTCGGGGTTATCGACATCGAAACCTTTACCATTATCACTCACCGTCAAGACAAGTACATTCGATTCATCTTTGTCCCAATCTAGCAATACTCGAATTTCGTTCCCCCCTGAATACTTACAAGCATTATTAAGGGCTTCTTGAAAAATTCGATAAACCGCAATTTCAATACTGCTATTTAGAGTGATATTTTCTCTTATGTTTTTCACTACAGTAATCCCAAAAGCCTCCGCAGAAGATTCGCACAAAGCATATACGGCAGCAGATAGTCCCAATTCATCAAGCGCTAAAGGTCGTAATGCGCGGGAAATCGCCGATATATGACTCATAACGTCTTTGAGCATATTGCTCGTTTTACTTACCACATCAGGCCATTCTTCATAGGGCAAATATTTCAAGCGCCTTAATTCCATCTGAGCAACAAGAACCTCTTGAGAAATACCATCATGAAGTTCTCGTGCTATACGCTTGCGTTCTGCTTCCTGCGCAATCAGAAGATTCTTAGAAAGATCGTTATAAGCAAAGCCTTCTTGATCACCGTGAATATATACAGGGGCAGACTTACATGATTCCAAATTAAATTCTTTAGCTGCAAACCGCTGAATGAGGCTCATTTCATGATCATTTAATGCATGGAGAAATCTTGTGCCGCAAATTATAATTACCGCAATTTTATCACCCTTCATTAAAGGAAACGCAAAAAAACTCTTAAGCGCTTCAGCCATTACAATGGGATATTGAAACAGCTCATTTTCGGGAATATCTTCTTCTACACTATTTACAATAATGCCCTTGCGAAGAGCATGAACTTTTCCTAATGCTCCTACACTTGCGGGAAGCCGAATAAGCTCATAGCTTTTATTCGTGCTTCCATCTGCATAGCCCCACTGCATAACAGGGTTAGGCCCCTTTGGGATCAAAGAAACCCCCACAAACCCAAACGAAAAAGACTCCCGAATAGCCCGAGCAGCACGAGTTGCTACTTCGCCTGTTAATTCAGGACACACTAAAACAGTAGATTGAGACATAGGTTACCTCTTCATGCAGATGACACTCTTATTATAAAAATACCCATGCATGTAAAGAAAGTTGATTGGCCAACTTCCAAAAATGAAGAAGGACGTACGGTTCTGCACGTCCTTATATCAATAAGTAATTATGCCTTCTGAACTTTTTGCTTTATATATCCAATTCTAAAGAAGTTACAACGCGTTGTATTGTGCATCATCCACCGGTTCAAGCCATTCGTTGGAAGTGTTTTCTCCTTCAACTTCGATAGCTAAATGAGAAAACCAACTGTCTGCAGCGGCTCCATGCCAATGCTTAACGCCTGCAGGAATATTTACTACATCTCCAGGATGAAGTTCGCGAGCAGGCTTGCCCCATTCCTGATACCAGCCACGACCGCCAACACAAATGAGCATTTGCCCACCGTCCTTATCAGCATGATGGATATGCCAATTATTACGACAACCTGGTTCAAATGTTACGTTAAACATTGGTACTTGCTCGATACTAACAGGAGCCAAATAACTCTGCCCAATAAAATACTGAGCAAAGCCGTCATTAGGATTGCCTAATGGGAACATTAACGTGCGTTCATACTCTTCGCGGCCTTTATCATCTGCACCTTCCACTGTCCAGATTTCCTTAGCCATACGAAAGACCGCCCAAGCCTTTGGCCAGCCCATATAAAATGCCGCATGTGTTACGATTTCTGCAATTTCCGTCTTGGTAATGCCGTTCTTTTTCGCCGTTGCCAGGTGATACTCAAACGAGGAATCAATCAAACCCTGACTCATTAACGCAACAATAGTTACCAAGCTGCGATCACGCAAAGAAAGAGCTTCTTCGCGACTCCATACTTCACCAAATAATACATCGTCGTTAAGCTGTGCGAATTTAGGAGCAAATTCACCTAATTGATCGCGCCCTGCGGTTTGTTTTACTGCCATGATTCCTCCTGAAAATCCAGCTTGATCTGCTTTTGTTTGATTTGTTCTTACTCTCTACAAATATCGTATACACTGCGTTTATCCATGTAAAATAGCTATAGTGAAAACTTTGTATGCAGGTTTTGCATACATACGCTTCTGGTTAAACCTTTCCAATAAAGGGGTTAAGAAGCTAGAAGCCCAAACAAGAAAGTCAGCCGATTTCTGAATAACTATTGAATATTTGCTTTCATGATTACAACCCAAGAAGGAAGCCCGCATGGAATTACGTGTTTTGGAATACTTTTTAGCACTCACCCAGGAAGGCAGTATTTCTGCTGCAGCTAAAGCATTGAATGTTTCTCAGCCTACTCTTTCCAGGCAGTTGATGGATTTAGAAAAAGAATTAGGGTGTGTCTTATTTGAGCGAAGCAAGCAAGGCATTATTTTGACAGACGATGGCATGCTTTTGCGACGCCGAGCAGGAGAAATATCTCAACTGGTCCATACTACCGAATCGGAATTACAACTTTCTCATGACGTCATTGCAGGAACTATATCTATTGGTTGCGCAGAAACAAAAGCCATGGAAGAGCTTGGGGATATTATGCAATCAGTTCGCGCTACCTATCACAATATTTCCTACAATATTGTGAGCGACACGGCAGAAAACGTAGCAGAAAACATCAACAAGGGACTACTCGATTTCGGATTGATGCTGCGCCGCACCAAAAACGAAGGGCTCGATTACCTGCCATTTAAATGCAAGGAACACTCTGTTGTTTTATTCAGAAACGATTCCCCACTCGCGCAAAAGAATGTTGTTAGCTTAGATGATCTTATCGATATCCCTCTTCTTGTGCCATCAACCTATATACATAGCGGAGTATTGGGCAGGTATCGAAGCAAAGATGAAGGTGGGATTCTTACGTTTGTGGCAACATACAACCTCCTCAATAACGCTGCACGCCTTGTAGAAAAAGGATTTGGTGCGGCAATTACCATCGAAGGTTTGGTAAATGCTTCCCGAGCAAATAATCTTGACTATAGACCTCTCAAAGATTCTCCCACCTTGCAAGCATACCTTGCTTGGAAGCCTTTCCAATTCCGATCAAATGCCTGTAAAGTATTCCTAGAAGAAGCCAAAAAGAAGCTAGCGAAACAATAACTGGCTCTGGAATACATCCAGAGCCAGTTATTAAACAAAGACGTTTGAAAAGTCTTTACAAAATCAGACTTTGGCTAATGACCAAAACTATCTTAATGGCGGAAATGGCGATGTCCAGTAAATACCATTGCAATACCATGCTCATCAGCAGCCTGGATTACCTCTTCATCGCGGATTGAGCCACCAGGCTGAATGATGGCCTTCACACCATATTCTGCCAAAGTGTCAATGTTGTCACGGAAGGGGAAGAATGCGTCGGAAGCGCATACCAAACCAGTAGGCTCTACTCCCATGCGCTCGCAAACTTCATGAGCACGCTCGCACGCGAGTTTTACAGAATCAACACGGTTAGGCTGACCAGGACCCATACCGATGCCAGCATGGTCTTTGGAAACCAAGATAGCGTTTGACTTTACACCCTTGCACACCTTCCAAGCAAACAGCATTTCATGAAGCTGCTCATCAGTTGGCTTTACCTTAGTAGGAACAGTAAACTCTGCAGGATCTTCCGTAACACGATCAACACACTGAGCCAACATGCCTCCGTCAACACTACGGAACTCAATCGCGGAAGGAGCATCTACCCCACCCGTACGCAAAACACGAACGTTTTTCTTCTGCTGCAAAAGCTCAAGAGCGCCCGCTTCATAATCAGGAGCAATAACCACTTCAATGAACTGCTTATTTTCATTGATGTGCTCTACCATTTCCTGGCTAACGGTTACATTTGCTGCAATGATGCCGCCAAAGGCACTCTTAGGATCGCAAGCAAAGGCTTTGTCGTAAGCGGTAGCAACATCATTTGCAACTGCAGAACCGCAAGGATTCTGATGCTTCAAAATAACTACTGCAGGCTCATCGAATTCGCGCACTAACGACCAGCACGCATCAGTATCAAGAATATTGTTGTAGGAAAGTTCCTTACCGTTGAGCTGTTCTGCATTAACCAGCGAATGTTCGGTAGCAAATTCTGGCAAACGATAGAATGCAGCTGTTTGGTGAGGATTTTCGCCATAGCGAAGACCCTGTTGTTTAACAAGATGAAGGTCGCATTCAGCAGGAGGCTCAGTAGGCCACTGCATTGTTTCTCCAAGCTGGCCCGATAACCAAGATGCAATAGCACCATCATAGGCATTGGTGGTCTGGAATACTTTCAGGGCAAGTTTAGTACGAGTAGCAAGCGTAGTTGCCCCATCGTTTGCTTTCATTTCTGCAAGAATAGCACCGTAGCTTGAAGGTTCAGTTACCACGGCAACACTTGCAAAGTTCTTTGCGGCAGAGCGCAGCATGGAAGGGCCACCGATATCAATGTTTTCAATGCAGGTACCAAAATCTGCACCTGATTCAACCGTTTTCTCGAAAGCATACAGATTGACAACAACCATATCGATCATTTCGATACCGTGTTCAGCTGCTTGTGCCATATGCTCAGGATTGTCACGCTTTGCAAGAAGGCCACCATGAACAGCTGGATGAAGCGTTTTAACACGACCATCCATCATCTCAGGAAATTGAGTAACCTCATCAATAGGGGTTACCGGAATGCCCGCCTCCGCAATAACGCGTGCGGTACCACCCGTAGAAATAATTTGTGCACCAAAGTCTTCCGAAAGAGCACGGGCAAACTCTACAATGCCCGTCTTGTCTGTTACCGACATAAGTACACGCTTAACTTTAGGATCAGCCACCTGCTACCGCCTTTCCTCGTAGTGGGATAAACCTCTAGTTTCTAGAATACCAGCGTAACTCGTTCACGTAAGCATAAATTCCGCACAGGGCGAATACGATACCAAAAGATTTCAAGGCAGCCAAAAGCTGCCTTGTTAGATAAGCTACCTGATGTTTGTTTATGCTTTGACACAACAACTAGGACTCAATAGGTACCGTGCGGGTCTCCGGATCAATATGTACCGTGCGGGTCTCCGGATCGATATGCACTCGTTGCTGAGCCAACAAAGAAATTACTTCCGGATACAGCTCGTGCTCTGCCTCATGAATGCGCGTCTCAAGAGATTCAAGCGTATCATCCTCGCGTATTTCAACCGCACGCTGCGCAATAATAGGCCCTTTGTCGTAATCTTCATTAGCAAAATGCACGGTAATTCCTGTTACTTTTACCCCAAAGGTAAAAGCATCTTCAATAGCATGAGCGCCTTTGAAAGAAGGCAACAAGGCAGGATGCAAATTCACCACTTTATCGGGATACGCATCTAAAACCTCGTTTGTAAGCTTGCGCATGTAGCCCGCCATAATGACATATTCTGCGCCTGCTTCCTTCAAAGCGTCTGCAATGCGTTTATTTGCTGCTGGTACATCCTGATACACCTCGCGATTCAAAGCAAGAGTTGGAATACCGGCTTTTTCAGCGCGCGTTAATCCAAAAGCATCGGGACGAGAAGAAATAACCAATACGATTTCTGCATCAAGTGTTCCCTGGTCGATACGATCAATGATCGCCTGCAAATTGGAACCGCTTCCACTGATAAGTACTCCGATTTTAAGTGCACCTTGAGATTCAGACACGAAAGCTCCTTTTGAAAGTCCTACTTATTCTTCAGTTGCGGGCTCACTTGAAACACAATTAGCAAAAAGCTGCTCTTTATTCACGTAAGTTACTTCGCCACTACCTGGAACAATACGACCCACAATACCAGCTTGCTCGCCCTGCTCTTCAAGAATAGCCAATACTTCATCAGCCTTTTGAGGGGCAACCACCAGCACCATGCCAAGACCCATGTTGAAGGTTTTCAGCGCTTCGGTTTCGTCCAAGTGTGCGGCGCGACAAACAAAAGGAATAATGGGAGGCATACCCCAGCTACCCACTTCAACTTCAGCATCCATGTTATCAGGCAAGGCACGATTGAGGTTTTCCGTGATACCGCCGCCCGTAATATGAGCCAAGCTACGAACCGCACCTGGCAATTGACGAAGCACTGCGCGTACAGGCTTCACATAAATTCGGGTAGGTTCAAGCAACGCATCCAGAACGCTCTTACCATCCAGTGAATCCTGTAGCATGCGTAATTCATAAAGCGTTTTGCCGTCGGTTACCACTTTACGAACCAGAGAATAACCATTGGAGTGAATGCCCGAAGAAGCAAGACCGATCAAAACATCGCCCTCTTGAACTTTGGAAGGATCGAGCATTTCAGGACGATCAACTACACCCACACAGAAGCCAGACAAATCGTATTCATGAGGATCCATAACACCAGGATGTTCTGCCATTTCGCCACCGATAAGCGCGCACCCGCTCATCTGGCAACCATAAGCAATACCAGAAACGATTTCTGCCACTGCTTCACTCTTCAGTTTTCCAATCGCAATATAGTCAAGGAAGAACAAAGGTTCAGCGCCTGTTGCCAAAATGTCGTTGACACACATAGCAACCAGGTCGATACCTACCGTGTCATGCTTACCCGCAAGTTTAGCAAGCTGAATTTTGGTACCAACGCCATCAGTACCAGAAACCAAAATAGGGTCAGCCATATTTTTCGCTACATTGATGGAGAACAGTCCACCAAAACCACCAATGTCACCACGTACTTCATCGCGGTACGTACGATGAACGGCATCTTTAATAGCATCCACCGCACGAGCACCTTCTGCCGTGTCTACCCCCGCCTGTGCATAAGTAGTTGCTGCGCCTTGCGCAGTCCAGCTGGGCCACTTAGTGGTGTCATTATCCATAGCATTGACCTTAATGCGATCAGTCATGATATCTCCTTTTATTGTCTAAGTAGCTCTATACTACCCAAGAATAGCGCTACCTTCGGGCAAAAAACTCTTTGCCTTCATGGTATCAGGAATTGCTACAGGATAGTCGCCCGTAAAGCATGCGTCGCAAAATCCTGGGTGTTCGCACGCCACTGAAGCATGCAATCCCTCAACCGATATAAAGGCAAGCGAATCCGCCCCAATAAATTCGCACATTTCTTCGTTGGTCATATTTGCTGCAATAAGCTGATCTTGAGTGTCGGTATCAATGCCATAAAAACAGGGCCATCTTACTTCAGGTGACACAATGCGCATGTGTACCTCACGAGCACCCGCTTCACGAAGCATGGTAACGAGTTTCTTCGAGGTGTTACCACGTACAATGGAGTCATCAATTATTACTAATCGTTGATCTTTAATGATAGAAGAAAGCGGATTGAGCTTAATACGAATACCCATCTGACGCATCTCGTCCGTTGGTTCAATAAAGGTTCTACCTACATAACGGTTCTTAACGATGGCATTGCTGTACGGAATACCGCTTTCAAGTGAATACCCCATAGCTGAAGGTAGGCCAGAATCGGGAACTCCTACTACCAAATCAGCTTCCGCAGGCGCTTCACGAGCTAAAATTTTGCCCATTTCACGACGAGCCAAATAAACGCTTTGACCATCCATCACCGAATCGGGACGAGCGAAATATACATACTCAAAGATACAGCTCGCACGTTTTCGGGGTTCTACACCCATTTCGGAAACCATTCCCTCTTTGTTAAAACGAATGATTTCTCCTGGAGCAACTTCACGAATAAAAGTAGCACCAACGATATCAAGACCGCAGGTTTCAGAAGCAACTACCCATCCACGATCCTCAGGTAACTGACCTACAACTAAAGGACGAATGCCGTTAGGATCACGAAATGCATACAGAGAATCAGGGCTTGCCAAAACCATGGCATAGGCGCCCTCGATCATCTTCATCGCCATACGAATACCATCACGCAATGAATGAGTCTCTCGCGTTACCTCTCCGATTATTTTTGCTGCTGCCTCTGAGTCGGTTCCCGCACGTAAATGAACCCCATGATCAACAAGGCGCGCTTTTAGCGCATTGGTATTCACTAACGTTCCGTTATGAGCAAGCGCGATAAGAACCTCGTCTATAGCAGAAATATGAGGCTGTGCCGCTTCCCATGATTCAACCCCACCGCTTGTGGAGTAGCGAACATGACCGATAGCCAAATCACCCTTAAGGGCTGCAAGTGCACTTTCGTTAAAAGCCTGGGTTACTAACCCTAAATCTTTAGAAGCGAGTATGGTGGCACCCGTCGCCCACCGGCAATACCAGCTGATTCCTGACCACGATGTTGAAGAGCCTGTAAACCAAAACAGGTCATTCGAGCAACATCTAATCCAGGAGCATATATTCCAAAAACCCCGCATTCCTCTTCAAGTCGGTCAGGGCGCTCCCCCGGAAATACCGATGTGCTCATTTATGCAGCCTCCTTATATTGACTATCCAATTCTTGAGATTCATTGGTAGAAATACCTGTAGTTCCCTGCGCAGAGGATGCAATATAGGGGTCGTTTGCAACGGTGGTTTCCACTACCGCAGCAAACAACACTGCACGTCCATCTGCCTGAGAGTATTCACATGTAGAGAAAAGCATTGACTGGCGAATATCCGCAGCGGAGAGCACTTCACCTTGCTGAGTGGTTACGCTGCGATCAAGTTTATCTTGAATGTAGGACTGATAACTTTCATCGGAAGAAAAAGTCGTCTGAACAAGCGCATCATCACCGGTGGTTTTCACCAAGGCAAACGTTTTCAAACGATAATTTCCTTGAGGAGTTAAAACATAGATATCACGATGAGCGTTGAATTCATCGTTGTTTTGCCAATCCGAAAGAGAAGCAAACATCGATCCATCATTCATATGATGGCCATAAAGAGCACTATTCCGATCAGAAAAATCTGAAGAATTTGTACTATCTAAAAAGATGGTACCAGCCGATGCGAGCCACCCCGTAGACCCATCAAAAGCTTTATGAAGATACTCCTCATTATCGTCGCCTTGTACCACAGGATAATTAATAGGGCTATCGGGAACATAAACCCATGCCACGATATCAGGATTTACTGCACGAAGCGCATCCCAGTCCACCGTCAAGTCAGCTAAAGCCACGTTTTCAGAATCTGACAGTGAAGCATATTGCTCCAGATCATCATAAGCACGCTGCTGCGAAATATATTGAAACGCTATAGCGCCTAGACCAATAAGAGCGGCAATCAAAACAACAAGCGAAACGACAAAAACTACACGCCAAGGATTTTTTCGTGAACGACGAGAGCCGGAATTGCTTGAATAACGTAGTCGCGCCTGCGAACCGTAGTTATCACGAGAATAGGTATTTGCAGTTACTGGCATGTCTTGATGCTTGGCTGCATGCTTTCCGTTTCCTTTACGACGAGCCATACCTCACCTTTATTGATAGCAATGTGAACAAAAAATCACTATAGCGCCTTAAGAACCTCTATAAAGGCACGAGCGTGATTTGTGACCTCATCTTAACAAAAGAGCCAAGCACGAACACATTCGCACCCTAATCCCACAACCTTTTTAGCTTATTGGCAGGATTTCTCTTGCAAACCGTTCATACTTGGCTCGAGGTTATTTCCGTAAAACGACTGCCAGTCAGTAGCAACTGCTAATTCGTAAAACAACTGCCAGCCAACAAAAAGCTACTGACCAGCACCAGCTATCTACGACCAGCACCTACTTATCTAGTAAATACCTAAGCGCTTTTCGAGTGCCTCATTGATAATTCGAAGAGCTTTTACGCGAGCATAATATTTATCATCACTCTCCAAAATAATCCAAGGTGCATTACGCGTAGAAGTTAAACGGAACATATCTTCTACCGCTGCACGATACTGAGGGAATTTATCACGATTACGCCAGTCCTCTGCAGTTATCTTCCAGCGTTTTTCAGGATTGGCTTCACGTGCCTCAAAACGCTCAAGTTGCGTCTCAGGAGAAACATCAACCCAGAACTTCAACAAGATGGCACCCCATTCGACCATGTCACGCTCAAATTCATTTATCTCCTCGTAGGCACGCGACCACTGAGCAGGACTTGCAAATCCTTCCACTCGCTCAACCAGTACGCGTCCATACCAACTACGGTCATAAATTCCTACATGACCAGCCTTGGGTAAACGCGTCCAATAGCGCCATAAATGAGGATGAAGTAATTCTGGTTTAGTAGGTGCAGGACTTGGATAGATGGTATACGCACGCGCATCGAGCGCCTGAGCAACACGTTTAATGCTGCCTCCCTTACCAGCCGCATCCCATCCTTCATACATAATCATCATGGGAATACGTCTGATGTACATCTCAAGTTCAATACGACGAAGTCGTTCCTGCTCTGCTTTGAGCTGTGCTTTATATTCCGAACGCGTCAAAGCCAAAGTATGATCAACCTCATCGAGCGTAGGTATATGCTCGCTCGGAGCAAAACGTGTCATCGTAGGCGCATGAATACTAGCAGCACGCGCTTCCTCTTCTGCCAACTTCCACAAGCGCGCATTTTCTTCTTCGGTGCGAGTACGCTCGTCCCCTTCTACTGCTTTTGTGCCATTTGCTGAATTTTCCTGCGCCTTCTTTTCCGCCTCCTGAGCTGACGCATCAGCAGGTTTCGACAGCTCCTTTTCAAGTGCATTGACGATAGTTTGCACAACGCTTAAGTTCACGCGGCGATGATCTTCGGCATCCAGCAAGATCCAAGGTGCAATTTTAAAATTTGAATGATCAAGCATCTCGTCATAGACCTGATAGGTACGGTCATAATCGTCAAGATGCTTCAAATCTTTTTGAGAAACACGCCATGAGGTTGCAGGGTCGCTATACAGGCTAACAAGACGTTCACGCTGCGTTTTTTCGGAAATTTGCAAGAAGAACTTAATGACGAGATAGCCATCGTTGCGCAACTGGGTCTCAAAATCTTCAATGGACTTAACCATGCGTGCTGCATGAGCCTTAATGGCACCCCGTTCCTTTTTGGATAACTTACCTTTTTTGGGAAGGGTGTTGATGATGTGCTGCGCAGCTACAGAATACCAACCGCGATCGTAGAAAGTCATGCTGCCACGCTGGCCGAGCGCCTTCCAGAATTGCTGTAAGAAAGGATAGTATCCCGTAGCGCCAAAGTCCTCATCTACTACTAAGGCAGCTTCTTTTTCATCAAAGTCTTCTGTTACATAAACAGAAGTATCACGTGCGTCTAAATGATAAAGCAGATCAGAAATTCGACTACCCTTGCCGGCACCTTTCCATCCCTCAAACAACACTACGGTGCCCAGCTCTTGTTTTTTCGCTTCTTGCTGCAAAACCACCAAACGGCTTACCAGTTCCTTAAAGCGAACCCTTATATTCTGCCTTACTTACTTTCTGAGTCCCCATACGTACGCTATCTAACATGAGAAACCCCCTCTCCCTTGCTGGCGTTATTCCTCCGCAAGCCATTTATTGCAATTAATCTGCCAAAACATCGTATTACTATTAAAAAATGTGACATAGCTGATGCTACTTCACTTCTTTATAAACGAATATAGTTAAATCTATTTAACAAACGCTTTTGGCAATAATTTGCTACAGTACGATCTGTCCACTACGAAGAGGAAGACAACTATGGCCCGTTTTGGCATTATTGACTTTGGATCAAACACTATTCGTCTTTGCATTTATGAGGTTACTTGCACCCCCGCAAACCATTACTAAAAAAAGACATTCAAACTCTTCTCAATTATAAGGTAATGGCTGGTCTTGCGGCTCATATTAAAGACGGAACCATGACCGAAGCGGGAATTAAGAAGGCCATCAAAACCATTAATGCCCACCTGCGCCGCGCTTCCCATTTTTCCTGCGAGCGTATAGATATTTTTGCTACAGCAGTATTGCGCAATTGCACCAACTCTCGCGAAGCAACTGCCGCAATCGAATCAGGTATTAACAAACGCATCACCATTCTCTCTAACGAAGAAGAAGCTCACCTAGGCTTTTTAGGAGCAAGTCTCGATCGTTATTTGGATCATGGCACTATGGTTGATATTGGCGGTGGCTCAACCGAGCTTACCCATATTCTTGATGGACTTGACCTGGACAAAGTAAGTATTCCTCAAGGTTCTCTCTCTTCTTTTGCAAACTATACTTCCGGCATTTTGCCAAGCGCTAAAGAAGTGGAAACCATCGCAAAACAGTTCCGCACCCTTGCTTCTAAAGAAGGTGCCGAAATATACGCTTCCAAACAGCTTTATGGCATTGGCGGCTCCATCCGCTCGGCTGCAAAGGTGTATGGCGATTTATGCAACGACGGCGAGCGATATGAATATCTCTTACCCGATCATATTGATGCCATTTTGTCTCTCTACGCAAAAGACTCCGAAGCATTTGCCCGCCAAGCCCTTCATACGGTCCCTGATCGTATCCATACCTTCATCCCAGGATGCATAATCATCAGAGAGATTTTCTCTCTCTGCAAAGCGCAACGTCTCGACATCTTAAAATACGGCGTTCGAGAAGGATACTTAGCCGAACGAGTACTTGTTAAACCAATCGGTAATTCTGAAAACGAATCTTAAAATTCCCAAAGCGCTCAAGAGTAATTAAGAGTAATTGCCAGTTCATGCGCTAAAACCGTTACAATGGAATAAGAAGATTACTTCGTCAGTTATTTCTGACGAATTATTGGGGAATCGATAAAGGGAGATTAGACCTTATGATGGACACGAAGTCGAAGACCGACCGAACCAACATGCCCGCAGAAAGCGCCAATAAATCAGGGCGGCCCTATGTTCTTCCCTATATGCAAAATCGAGAGCTTTCTTGGCTTGAATTCAATAAGCGCGTTCTCGATCAAGGCGAAGATCACAACGTACCTCTTCTGGAGCGTCTTACCCGCGTCTCTATTTTTTCTAGCAACTTGCAAGAATTTTTCATGGTACGCGTAGGTAGCTTAACTGACCTTTCTCTGGTAAATAAAGAGTTGCGCGACAATAAAACCCAAATGACTCCCGATGAGCAGCTGCGCGCAATTTACGATCGATGCCACGAGCTTTATCCTGAACAGGAACGCATTTATCGACAGATTCAAGAAAAACTTGCCGAGCGTGGTATTCGTCAGCTCATGGAAGACGAATTAAACAAGGAACAAGCAGCCTATCTTCGTGAATATCTCAACGCGCAGGTAGTTCCTTACCTTTCTCCTCAGATTATTAACTCGCGCCATCCTTTCCCTCATCTCGAAAACGGCGCACTCTACGTACTCCTTCGTTTGGACGAAGAAAACGCTCCCGAAAAAACCCAAGGGCAGCGACAAGAAAAAATGAAAAGAACCTTGGCGCTGAAGATGCCACCTTCGGTTTGGTGCCTCTTCCTCGTCAAGCAAAGCGTGTCATTCCCCTACCAGGTGAAGGCACTCAATTCATCTTGCTTGAAAATGCTCTGAAAACTATTGTGGGCGACGTCTTTTCTATGTACACCACCAAACGCGCAAGTGTGATTTGTGTCACCCGTAATGCCGATATTGATCCTAATGACTACGGCACCGAAGACATGGATTACGATTATCGCGAGCATATGAAACGCATCCTGAAAAAGCGCGCTCGTCTGGCACCTGTTCGCCTGGAAACCGACACGCCTCTTTCTCCTGTCACCAAGAAGTTTCTTCTTAAGCGTCTTGGTCTGAAGATGCATCAGGTCTACGTCACAAGTGTTCCGCTAGATATGGGCTACGCATGGGGATTGGACGGAATGGTAAAACCAGAGCTTGCCCGCAAGCTTACTCCTGAACCTTTCACTCCCACTTGGCCTGCCTGTCTTGACAGGAAGCGTTCTATTATTGAACAGGTATGCGAAAAAGATGTTTTGCTTATGTATCCTTACGAAAGCATGGATCCTTTTGTCAACATGCTTCGCGAGGCGGCAAATGATCCTTCGGTTATTTCCATTAAGATCACCCTTTATCGTCTGGCAAGCCAGTCTCATTTAGCAGAAGCGCTTCTCGCAGCTGCTGAAAATGGCAAAGAAGTTACTGCTCTGTTTGAACTTCGTGCCCGCTTCGATGAATCTAACAATATCGAATGGTCACAACGCTTCGAGCAAGCAGGAGCCAATGTAATTTATGGTTTCCATGACTTTAAAGTTCACTCTAAGATTTGCGCTATTACCCGTCATACCGACAAGGGTATTCAGCACATTACCCAATTAGGTACTGGCAACTACAACGAAAAGACTTCAAAGCTCTATACCGACTTTTCCTTCATCACCACTGATGAAAGCATTGGTAAAGATGCTGCAGAATTCTTCCGTAATATGCAGTTAGAAAACGCATCGGATCGTTATCAGACGCTCTCGGTAGCTCCTCTGCAGATTAAGCCGATGATTCTGGCAAAGATCGATGAGCAGATTGAGCTTGCCCGCGCAGGTAAACCTAATGGATTGATGTTTAAAACCAATTCCGTTACCGATAAAGATATTATCGACAAAATTGCTGAAGCATCTCAGGCGGGAGTTCATGCAACCTTATTCGTTCGTGGCATTTCCTGCTTGGTACCTGGCGTTGAAGGCTATACCGATAACGTAAAGGTAGTGTCCATTGTAGGGCGCTTGCTTGAACACAGCCGCATTTACGGGTTTGGCCCACGTGATAACCGCGAGATTTATCTTTCCAGTGCAGACTTAATGACACGCAATATGGAAAAGCGTGTCGAAATTGCTTGGCCTATCATCAACCCTGAGCTTAAAGAAAGGGTAAATGAATATCTGGATACATCGCTTTCCGATACGGCAAAGTTACGTATGCTAAAAAGTGATCTTTCTTATACGCCGCTTGAGTTCTTCGCCACGGAAGGCCCTGATGGTATTCCTGAATCGTTCGATTCTCAAGAATACCTTATCAAGAAGGCACGCGAGGACTATCTGCACTCCTTGGAGGTTCGCGAAGAGCAGGCCGCTTTGCGCAGTGCTACCGCTCGCGTTCAGCGCATCCGCGACCGCGAAATGAAGGAATCACCCGTAACTCCTTTGGTTGAAAACCCCGAAACAGGAGAACCACTCACGGGTACTCAGGCAACGGTTCCTGAAACAGACGAATCCTTGCAAGAAGCAGCAACCAATGAACAGGTCACCCTAGAAATTCAGGCAGAAGAAACGCCTCTTCAGGAAACTGCAGTTGAAATCCCAGCTGACACTTCAGCGCAAGCTTCTGTGGCTCAGGCAGCTGAACCTGTCGCTGAAGTTAATGCCGAAACGACTGGCACCACTGCGCAAACCAGTTCCGCTTCTGCTACAGGTGGCATTGAGGAGATCGAGCCTGGCGTTGCAGGACCTTCTGCTATGGCTTCGGCTTCCACCCCAGCAGATACCTCTGTTTCTTCAGGCGTACCTTCTACCTCCACCGAAGCTGACCCTGCTCAAACACAGATGCCATCCACTCAAACAGCTACCCCGAAGTTGAAGTTCTTTCCGGGGAGCAGAAGCAACTGACGCAGGAGCAATTCAACTGGTACCTAAAAAGCCAAGCTTATGGACTCGTATTAAGTTCCTATTCACAGGAAAGTTGTCCTAGTAAGCGTTTTAGGCGCCTACTCGATGCAACAGTTTTTAGGAGGCCTGCTCGATACAATGCTTTTCGAGCTGCTTGCTTAAGGTAGCCCTTTGTTGAGCTACTCCATTGAGCTACTTTGATTAATACAACGTTTTCGAGCTGCTTTGCTTGATTGCAAAGTAGCTCGTTTTTACATGTTTGGTGCAGAAAATTTTACGGTTGTGCGCGAGTTTTTTTCTATCTCTAGCTCGATTGTTTCTTCCTAAAAAGGTTGTTGCTGCAAAAACGTTTGGTTATAGCCCAACGTTTTACCTTCGAGCCCTATAATCAAGAAAGCTATTCTTTTCAATACCCGCAACTCAGTGAGGTTATACATGATTTGCCCAATCGTTACTTCTCCTGTTCTCCTACAGATTCCCAGCACAAACGCCACGCAAGCAGACCGTAGCGTTGGCGAAAACCTTAAAGAAACCCTTCAGGCGCATGCGCATGAATGTGTTGGTATGGCGGCAAACATGATTGGAGTACATAAGCGCATCATTGTCGTAGCGGGTCAAAACGCCACCAAGAAAACGAATGAAAAGATTCTATCCAAGCAAAAAGGACATACTCTTCCCGAGCCAATTCTTATGTACAATCCGGAAATAACCAAATTCAGTAAACCCTACGAAACAAAAGAGGGGTGTCTTTCTCTTTCAGGTGTTCGTAGCACCACGCGCTACGAACAAATCACTGTGCGCTACCTCGATGAACAATTCAACGAACGTACCGAACAATTCAGTGGTTTTACTGCACAAATCATTCAACATGAAATCGACCATTGTAATGGCATTTTGATCTAGGAGATTACCATGTCTCAACCCTGCGCTACTCACTCCCAAGCCTCTCATGTAGTTCATGAAATAGCCCCTGTGTTTAATGAGTATTCTCGTGTTCTCCTGTTGGGCACCATGCCCTCACCCAAGTCACGACAGCAGGGATTTTTCTATGGACACCCACAAAATAGATTTTGGCGCGTTTTAGCTGCCTTGTTTGATGAACCGCTTCCAGAAACCATAGAGGAAAAGCGTGATTTGTGTTTACGCCACCACCTTGCCCTTTGGGATGTCCTTTCCAGTTGCAATATAAAAGGCGCTAGCGATGCGAGCATCACCAATGCTCAACCCAATGATCTGTCGCAAATTATAAAAAACGCACCCATTCAGACAATTATTACTACAGGGGTTAAAGCAGGTCAGCTTTACCACAGATTATGCGAGTCCGTAACAGGAATGCCCTGTTCTGTTTTACCTTCAACCAGTCCTGCAAATTCGAGAGTATCCTTCTCGGAGCTTTGTGAAGCTTACCGTCAGGCACTTGCCCCTTATATCGAATTCGACCCCTCTTATCCAACCCTCGATGTTCCTGAGGTGGTCAATCTTGAACAGACAATCGCCAAAACGGACACCTCACTTTATACCCTTATGCACCGTGCTGGTAAATTCCTCGCATACGAGACTGAAAAATTCGCAAAGCAACAGAGCAAACTATCTCAGAGAATTGTTGTTTTATGCGGCCACGGCAATAACGGTGGAGATGGCTGGGTAGCAGCTGAATACTTAGCGAAAACAGGTTTTGACGTCGATCTTATTTCTTCATTAGAAGCGCAGGATATTAAAGCAGAACCAGCACATACCACGGCTTGCGAGCAAACAGAAAACCTCGAGACTTACCCTAATGCACGCATTCTAATCAACCCTACCTATGAAGAGGTAGAGCAGAGTCTATCGCAAGCTGACCTTATAATTGATGCGCTTTTAGGCACAGGATTTTCGGGCGATACCATACGCGAGCCCTTTGCAACCTGGATCACTCTTTCCGATCAAAGCAATCTTCCTATTGTTGCCGCTGATGTTCCCAGTGGATTTTCGGCGCAAACAGGCAATGCTGCCACACCTTGTATACGAGCGGCTCACACCGTTACTATGATTGCTCTCAAAACGGGACTCACCCATCCAAACGCACAAAAATATTGCGGAACCATACGAGTTGCACCCTTGATTGATACAACTCCCTACCTCGCATAATGCGCGGCAAATCAGGTTCCGCAATTTTTACTTGTAGACAAAACTTCGAATAACGTTTCATCCCTATTGTTGTTCTTGAATCCCCTAAAGCTAAGGTTATGGGTATTAGCGATGGTGAAAACATTAGCTAGAGTTGAGAACATCAGATAAGGCTGAGGACACCAACTAAGGTTGAGTATTAGCTAAGGTTAAGGATTTTAGCTAAGGTTGGGGGTATTAGTCTTGAGGAAGCAACAACAGAGCAATCTGGGTTGCATTCAAGGCAGCACCCTTACGAATTTGGTCTGCTACATTCCAAAATGCAATGCCATTTTCAACCGAAGCATCCTTACGAATACGGCCCACAAAAGCACCGTCTGTGCCTGCAAGTAAACCTGGCATGGGATACACGTTATTTGCGGTATCGTCCATTACCGTAATACCAGGTGCAGCCTCCAAAGCGGCACGTGCTTCCTTAACGCTAACTGGACCTTCGAATTCAACATTGATAGCTTCACCATGGCAGCGCAGAACGGGAACACGAACACACGTTGCTGCTACCTGAATGTTTTCATCACCCATAATTTTCTTGGTTTCAACAACCATCTTCCATTCTTCTTTGGTAGAAGCATCATCCAAGAAAACATCGATATGGGGGATGCAATTGAAAGCAATTTGATGAGCAAAAGCATCAATAGTTAATTCTTCTCCGTCAAGGAATTGACGAGTTTGAGCATAGAGCTCTTCCATTGCCTTAGCTCCTGCACCCGATGCTGCTTGGTAGGTGGAAACTACCACGCGCGTAATGCGCGAAAGATCATAGAGAGGCTTAAGCGCTGCAACCATTTGAATGGTTGAACAATTAGGGTTAGCAATCACTCCGCTATGCCATGCAATATCCTGTGGATTAACCTCAGGAACAATCAGAGGTACGTCATCGTCCATGCGAAATGCGCTTGAGTTATCAATCATCACTGCGCCTGCATCGACTACCGCCTGACGGAACTGCTTTGATAACCCCCGCTCCAGCACTAAACAGAGCAATGTCAACTCCTTCAAATGCTTCAGGAGTCATTTCTTGAACCGTCAGTTCTCCTGCGGGTACCTGTCCGCAACCCTTAAAAGGAAGCTTCTTGCCTGCAGAACGCTTTGATGCAAGTGCACGTACTTCGCAAGCTGGAAAATCGAGGTCGTGAAGAACCTCAAGAAATTCATGACCGACTGCGCCTGTAGCACCAGCTACAGCAACAACAGGATTCGCAGGTATTTCCTTGGTCCAAGACATAAAGCACTCCTTTATTTTGGGGTTAATGGGCACATCATACTACTCAAAGATATAGAATAGTGGCAAATTGCTCCAAACGTACTTCTTTGAGGTAAACGGCAACGCGCTCATGTTCTACCGTTAGAAATCCTGCTCAAGAACACAAACCTTAACCTAACCGTAACAAAACCCATCTTGACAACTTTGGGAACAACCTAAAAAATAGAAGCCGTTGTCAATCGAATAACTAAACCGTTGAAGCGGAAGTAAAAAGTGGCCGTGCGCGCCCAGAGAGTCCGGGATGCTGGGATCCGGATCGAACTGCAAACCACTAAATGGACCGCTGAGGGCGCACCGAACTTTTGGACTTTTAATCTTGGTAAGCTTGATTAACTCAATCTGCTACTTTAAGCGCCACGCAAGATTAAGCACCAAGCAAAACAAGCCATCAAAGTAGGATGCGACGTGAAGACATACGTTAGTTGTCGGAGATGTGATGGCATCTCGCTAAGAGCACAAGCGAAACAAGCTTTAAGCGCTAGAAATCATTACACTCCCTGAATTCGAATTGCTTGTCGGTTTTACCGTCTGAACAGCAACTAATTCTTGGAGCTTTTTTATTTTCTAGACTTGTTGTTTTACCGCAAAGTGAATCAAGGTGGCACCGCGGGTGATACAAATATAACCCGTCCTTGAACGTTAAAGACGTCAGGGACGGGTTTTCCTTTTCTGGGGTCTTTCAAACACAACAACCTTGGAAAGGACCTACATTAATGCAAAACACCCTCGAACACCTTCGGGCACTTGCTCAATCTGGTGATTATCGCCGTATTCCTATCAAGCGTGATTTGTTGGCGGATTTCATAACGCCCATTGAAGCCCTACGCGTGTTACGCGCTGCGAGCACTCACTGTTTTTTACTTGAAAGCGCAGAAGCTGAAGAAAGATGGGGTCGCTACACCTTTCTTGGTCTAAAACCCTCGCTGGAATTCTGCTGCTCGGGCGGTGTTGCTCGAATTCGTAAAAACATAGAGACAGATCACGAAACGTGCGAAATCTTTAAAGTCGAACATCCCAGTACCGTTATTCGCCGCATAATCGCCGAAAACAAAAGCCCCCGTCTTGAAGGGTTTCCACCCTTTGCAGGAGGCCTTGTAGGTTATTTTTCTTTTGATTACCTCTCCTACAGCGAACCTTCTCTGCGTCGCCACCATTCATCCGATAATTTTCAAGCCACTGAAAACGAATTGTTCGAAAAAGAGTTTCTTGATGTCGACCTTATGCTTTTTGAAAGCATATTGGTTTTCGACTCCTACCGACAAAAAATTTCCTGCATAACCGGCGTGCGAACCGACGATCTTGAAACTTCACAGCTGGAACGCTCTTACGAAAAGGCACAACAGGAGCTTGACACCTTAGAAAAGCTTCTCAGAACAGGAAAGCGAAAGAGCTTTGAGCCTTTGCGCCTTAAACATGAGCTTACTCCACGGTTTTCCGAAACGGAATATACCGAAATGGTAGATAGAGCAAAACGTTATATCTATGAAGGCGATATTTTTCAGGTGGTACTCTCCAACCCATTAACGGCGCCTGCAACAGGAAGTCTTTTCGATACGTATAGAATCCTTCGTAGCGAAAACCCCTCTCCCTATATGCTGTATTTCACGAGCGATGATGTCGAAATAGCAGGCGCTTCCCCTGAAACCCTTACCCGTTTGGAAGATTCAAAACTCTATACCTTCCCTCTTGCAGGAACGCGACCTCGCGGGAAAAAGCCCTGAAGAAGATGAGCAGTTAGAGGCTGGTCTACTGAAAGACGAAAAAGAACTAGCTGAACACAACATGCTTGTAGATCTTGGACGAAACGACTTAGGACGCGTCTGTGCCCTCGGTAGTGTTCATAGAGAAAGTTACCTTGAAGTTCTTAAGTTTTCCCGCGTTATGCATATCGGCTCTACCGTTGCAGGAACCATCGCCCCCAACAAAGACGCACTCGATGCAAT
>ENA-OQBD01000436-OQBD01000436.1-human-gut-metagenome-genome-assembly--contig:-NODE-436-length-22667-cov-3.906211_pt1 | contig 22667 bp, 27 predicted proteins | sample MGYA00242742_ERZ504543 | MGnify/ENA primary metagenome ERZ504543 (study PRJEB26092, sample SAMD00036239) | human gut metagenome | host: Homo sapiens | study: EMG produced TPA metagenomics assembly of...
TAAACGGTGAAAAATCAGATGAACAAGTACAGGAATAAAAGTTTTGCCTGAGAAATGGAGAGATATTTGACAAAAACAGAGAAGATCGCAGCTTTTCGGGAGAAGTATCTCCCTGTATGGGTAATTTTGCCGCTGATAAGCATTTTTGTATTAAACTGTCTTATTTACTGGGGAAGCGGAGTACTGACAGCAGACAGATATCATTTTGATTTTACCATGTCACTGGACAGGGCAGTGCCGTTAATACCACAGTTTATCTGGATTTATATTCTGGCATTTCCTTTTTGGGCAGTGAATTATATTCTGGCTGCACAGAGAGGAAAAGATGGATTTTATCGGTTTGTGGCAACTGATCTGACTGTTCATATTACATGTTTTATTATTTTTCTGGTTTTGCCAACTACCAATGTCAGACCTGAGATTGCAAGAACTACATGGTCCCAGCAGATGCTTAAGTTTGTTTATCTCATGGATGGTGGAAACAGTCCGTCTAACTTATTTCCGTCAATCCATTGTTATGTAAGCTGGCTGAGCTGGCGCGGAGTCAGTAAATCAGAGAATATTCCAAAATGGTATCAGCATTTTTCACTGATTTTTGCAATACTGATCATTATTTCTACCCAGGTGCTTAAACAGCATTATCTGGTGGATGCCATTGCCGGAGTTGCACTGGTAGAACTGGCGTGGAGATTTTACAGCAAAGGAAACCGCCACGAGATATTCAGACATTTTTTTGAAAAAATAAGTGAAGCATGCAGTCGGTGGGTAAATAAGAATTGACTGGATGTGGTGAGATGCTGCATTATGGGAATAGCTGCAGAGTAACAGAGAATGGGCCAGACATATTTTTGGATGATAATAGTTAATTATATAACATAAAGAAATGGAGACAATTACATGAAGTGGAACCGTTTTACAGTAAAAACGAAAACAGAAGCAGAAGATATCGTTATCAGCACACTTGCAGAAGTCGGCATTGAAGGCGTGGAAATTCAGGACAAACAGCCTCTGACTGAGGAAGACAAGGCTCAGATGTTTGTAGATATTATGCCGGAAGGACCAGCAGATGACGGCATTGCCTATCTGAATTTTTATCTGGAAGAAGATGCAGACAAAGAAGCAATCCTGAAAGATGTTCGTGAAGCATTAGATGACCTGAAGAATTTTATGGACATCGGGGAAGCTACCATTGAAGAATCTCAGACAGAGGACAAGGACTGGATTAATAACTGGAAACAGTATTTCCACCAGTTCTATGTAGATGATATCCTTATCGTACCGTCATGGGAAGAAGTAAAAGCAGAGGATAAAGACAAGATGATCCTCCACATTGATCCGGGTACAGCCTTCGGTACAGGTATGCATGAGACTACTCAGCTTGTGATTCGCCAGTTAAAGAAATATGTAACACCGGATACAGAGATGCTTGACGTAGGAACCGGAAGCGGTATCCTTGGTATCGTTGCCCTGAAACTTGGTGCGAAACATGTACTGGGAACAGACCTTGATCCATGTGCAGTTCCTGCAGTTGCAGAGAATAAAGAAGCAAACCAGATCGTGGATGAAACTTTTGATATGGTGATCGGAAACATCATTGACGATAAAGCAATTCAGGATCAGGCAGGATATGAAAAATATGATATCGTAACAGCAAATATCCTTGCAGATGTTCTGATCCCTCTGACACCGGTAATTGTAAACCAGATGAAGAAAGGTGCTTACTACATTACCTCCGGTATTCTTGATGTGAAAGAAGAAGTTGTAGTGGAGGCAGTAAAAGCAGCAGGCCTGACGGTCGTAGAAGTGACACATCAGGGCGAGTGGGTTTCCGTAACAGCAAGAAAGGACTGATCCTATGCAGCGTTTTTTTGTGGAGCCTTATCAGATTGAGGAAGAGGCACACCGTATCCACATCAATGGGACGGATGTAAATCATATTAAAAACGTTCTCCGCATGAAATGTGGGGAGGATGTGTGGATCAGTGACGGAGGAGATAAAGAATACCACTGCCAGATTGAAGAACTGGGAGAGGATGAGGTTCTGCTGCATATCCTCTATGCACAGGAGCCGGAATATGAGCTGCCAAATAAGCTTTATCTTTTCCAGGGACTGCCGAAAGCAGACAAGATGGAACTGATCATCCAGAAAGCAGTAGAGTTGGGAGCTTTTTCTATAATCCCGGTAGAGACAAAGCGATGTGTGGTGAAACTGGATGTTAAGAAGGCAGCAAAGAAGGTGGTTCGCTGGCAGCAGATCGCAGAGAGTGCAGCAAAGCAGTCCAAGCGAATGCTGATCCCGGAAATCCATGAAGTAATGACCTACAAACAGGCACTGGAATTTGCGAAACAGTTAGATGTAAAACTGATCCCGTACGAACTTGCCAAAGGAATGAAAGAAACCAGAGAAATCCTCAGCGAGATTAAGCCTGGACAGTCTGTCGGTATCTTTATCGGACCGGAGGGTGGATTCGAGGAAGAAGAGGTAGCAAAGGCACTGGAAGCAGGTGCCCATGCGATTACACTTGGAAGACGAATCCTCAGAACTGAGACAGCAGGACTTGCGATTCTTTCAGTTCTGATGTTCCAGTTGGAAAATGAATAATAGAAACAAGAGAGAACAAAAATGGAAGCATATTTTGATAATTCAGCCACGACTCGCTGCTTTGAAGAAGTAAAGGACATCGTGGTAAAAACAATGATGGAAGATTTCGGAAATCCATCTGCCATGCACCAGAAAGGTGTAGACGCAGAAGGGTATGTCAAAGAATCTGCCAGAACGTTGGCACAGATACTGAAAGTAACAGAAAAAGAAATCCTGTTCACTTCCGGTGGAACAGAGTCAAACAACCTGGCTCTGATCGGTGGTGCGCTTGCCAACAAACGAAGCGGTAATCACATTATCACAACTGCAGTAGAGCATGCTGCAGTCAGCCAGCCGGTAGCTTTTCTGCAGGAACAGGGATTTGAAGTGACCATTCTTCCTGTAGACGGGCATGGAGTAGTAAAACTTGACGCATTGGAGAAAGCATTAAGGCCGGATACTATTCTCGTATCTACAATGATGGTAAATAATGAGACCGGTGCGGTTATGCCTGTAGAGAAAATTGGTGCAATAATCCAGGAGAAGTGTCCGAAGGCGCTGTATCATGTAGATGCGATCCAGGCATTCGGCAAATATCGTATTTATCCGAAGAAATGGAATATCCATCTTCTGTCTGTCAGCTCACATAAGATCCATGGACCAAAAAGGAGTTGGATTCCTGTACATCAACAGCAAGGCAAAAGTGCAGCCTCTGATTCTCGGCGGCGGCCAGCAGAATGGCATGCGTTCCGGAACAGACAATGTACCGGGAATCGCAGGACTTGGTGTTGCAGCGAAGATGATGTACCAGAACTTTGACGAGAAAGTAGAGCATCTTTACCAGCTCAAAGAACGCATGGCAGAAGGACTTTCTAAGATTGACGATGTAGTAATCAACGGAATGCCTGTCAGAGAAGGCGCACCGCATATCTTAAGCGTCAGCTTTCTGGGAATCAGAAGCGAGGTATTGCTTCATACCTTAGAGGACAGAAACATTTACGTATCAGCAGGAAGCGCATGCTCCAGTCACAAGAGAAAACCAAGTGCAACACTTTCAGCAATGGGAATGAGCAATGCACAGATCGAGAACACTGTACGTATCAGCTTCTCAGAGGAGAATACATTCGAAGAAGTTGACTACTGCCTGGAAGTTCTGAATGAAGTACTGCCGATGCTGAAACGCTATGCACGCAGATAACAAATAATAGTTATAAGTGATATTTGGAATGGAACCTGAGATAAGCTCAGGAATATTTGAAAAGGTTGTTAATAGCATTTATATGAATTCTATTTGAAAATTACAGATATTAAATCCAGAAAAATATTAATTCTAATATTATATAAAACAATTTATTATAAGCAAAATAAGAGAAGGAGAAACAAATGATATTCCACGCATTTTTAATAAAATACGCAGAATCGCCATCAAGGGCAAGAACAGATACATCTTCGAAGATGCCCTTGTAAAGCAGATGAACATCGCCCTTTCCAAAGTAGAAGGTGAGTTTGAAGTAAAGAAAGAACAGGGAAGAATCTATGTATTCTGCCCGGAGCAGTATGACTATGATGAAACTGTAGAAGCCCTGCAGCATGTATTCGGTATTGTTGGAATCTGCCCTGTAGTGATCTACGAAGATCAGGGATTCGAGCAGATGGCAAAGGACGTAGTTTCCTACATGAAGAACTGCCATCCGAACTACGACGGAAGTTTCAAAGTATATACAAGAAGAGCAAAGAAATCTTATCCGATCACATCCATGGAAGTTAGTGCAGAACTCGGCGGCCGCATTCTGGATGAATTCCCGGATGCAAGTGTAGATGTACATGAACCGGATCTGACTCTCTCTGTGGAAATCAGAGACAAGATTTATGTATATTCCCAGACTATCAAGGGCGCAGGCGGAATGCCGATCGGCACAAACGGAAAAGCCATGCTTCTTCTTTCAGGCGGCATCGACAGCCCGGTAGCAGGATACATGATCGCAAAACGTGGCGTTAAAATTGACGCTGTATATTTCCACGCTCCGCCATACACCAGCGAGAGAGCAAAACAGAAAGTTGTAGATCTGGCAAAACAGGTAGCAAAATACAGTGGACCAATCCGCCTTCATGTAGTGAACTTCACAGATATCCAGCTCTATATTTACGACCAGTGTCCGCACGATGAGCTGACTATCATTATGCGTCGTTACATGATGCGTATTGCAGAGCATTTCGCAAAAGAAAGCAGATGTCTCGGTCTGATCACTGGAGAAAGCATCGGTCAGGTTGCCAGCCAGACCCTGCAGAGCCTTGCAGCAACAAACGAAGTCTGCACACTCCCTGTATACCGTCCGGTTATCGGATTCGACAAACAGGAAATCGTAGAAAGATCCTGGGAAATCGGAACCTATGAAACATCCATTCAGCCATTCGAAGACTGTTGTACTATTTTCGTGGCAAAACATCCGGTTACCAAACCAAACCTGAACGTGATCCACCGTTCTGAAACAAAACTGGAAGAAAAAATTGACGAACTCATGAAGACAGCGCTGGAGACTGTTGAGATTATTGAGATTGATTAATATCGATTACAAACATTCGGAATCTGCTGACGCTACTTCCTTATGTTTGAACTTGAAACTCTGGTATACAAAAAAAGAGGAACTGGTAAACAGTTCCTCAATGACTGCGAAAAAATTATTCTGTAACGTATTTGCCTACGATTGCCATAACGGTATCAAGAGCAGCGCCATCAGCGTGGACGTTTAAATCGATTGGTTTGGATAAATCAAGGCTGAAAATACCCATGATAGATTTTGCGTCGATTACATATCTTCCGGATACTAAATCAAAATCGCAGTCGAATTTGCTGATTTCATTAACGAACGCTTTCACTTTATCGATAGAGTTCAGTGAAATTTTAACTGTTTTCATTATGAGAACCTCCCTTAATAATAGTTATTTGCTGACCTGATTGTCTGTCAGCTTACAGTTTTCATCTTAACGGCAGAGACCATAAAAGTCAAGGTGAAAACGGATAAAATTTCCAGAAAGATTTAGTGAAAATGTAGAACAGTGCTAAAATATCAGACTGTTTTGTAGAAAATGAACAATAACTAAAGCGAAAACAAAATCTATTCTGTAAGCATATAAGTTTTCGAAATGTCAGCATGTATACAAAGTCCAGACTACAGAAAATGAGTATGCAGGTATAGAATTATAAAAACAGAAAAATCAATTAGGAGGAAAGAATGGGAAAAAAAGTTGCACTTCACAACTTAGGATGTAAAGTAAACGCCTATGAAGTAGAAGCCATGCAGCAGCTTCTGGAAGAAGCGGGCTACGAGATCGTACCTTTTGAACCGGGGGCTGATGTATATTTGATTAATACCTGTACAGTAACCAACATTGCAGACCGTAAATCCAGACAGATGCTGCACAAAGCAAAGAAAATGAACCCGGATGCTATCGTGTCGCAGCCGGATGTTATGTACAGACAGATGAAGGGAAACTGGATAAAGATGAGGCTGTAGACCTGATCCTTGGAAACAATCAGAAGGGAAATATTGTCCAGGTACTCGAGGAATATGAGCAACAGCACACCAAACAGAAACATGTGCTCAAGATTAACCAGACAAAAGAATATGAAGAACTGGCAATTGATCATACAGCAGAGCATGTACGCGCATATATCAAAGTTCAGGATGGCTGTAATCAATTCTGTACTTACTGTATCATTCCTTATGCAAGAGGTCGTGTCAGAAGCCGTAAGATCGCGCATGTAATGGATGAGGTTCATGCACTTGCAGCAAAAGGATACAAGGAAGTCGTTCTGACAGGAATTCATTTAAGCTCTTATGGTGTAGATTTCCCGGCAGAAGAGAAAGAAACACTGCTTTCCCTGATCCGGGCAGTACATGAGGTAGAAGGAATCGAACGAATCCGCCTGGGCTCCCTGGAACCGGGAATCATCACAGAAGAATTTGTGCAGAGCATTGCCGCATTGCCGAAAATGTGTCCGCATTTCCATCTGTCCCTGCAGAGCGGATGTGATACCACACTGGAGCGAATGAATCGCAGATACAGAAGCGCAGAATATGCAGAGAAATGCGGGCTTCTGAGAAAATATCTGGGAAATCCTGCACTTACCACAGATGTGATTGTTGGTTTTCCGATGGAAACAGAAGAAGATTTTCAGGATTCCTATGATTTCGTAGAGAGCATTCATTTTTATGAAACTCATATTTTCAAATATTCCCGCCGCCATGGAACAAAGGCTGCAGCCATGTCCGGACAGCTCACTGAAGCACAGAAAGCGGTCAGAAGTGACAAGATGCTTGCTTTAAATGAACAGCATGCGAAAGAATATGAGAAATCCATGCTCGGCGGTGAACTGAAAGTACTTCTTGAGGAAGAAGTAGAGATTAACGGAGAGCAGTGGTATATCGGCCACAGTATGGAATATATTAAAACAGCAGTGAAAAAACAGGACAACTACAGTGTGAATGACATCATTACTGTAAAAGCTGAAGAATTCCTGGAAGAACATACATTAACAGGTGAGGTTCTGGGAGTAGAATAGTTACAGTTCACTTCATTCTCAGCGGAATAGTGGTGTGTGAACAGTAACAACAGTAACGAATAATCATCAATAAATTTGCGGTTGCACAATACGTGAAATTATATTAAAATATAGAAGAAAATATGTGTATTGTATACGAAATTTGCAATACATAGCAAAGCAGAATTACTAAGAAGGCTTTGCGACAATAAATCAGGTAAGGACGTGAATAAAATGGCAGAGAACAATCTGGGTAATACCCAATATTTCAGAACAAAACCAGACCAGGAGCTTCAGGTAAAAGAAGTTCTGGATCTCGTTTACACAGCAATGGATGAGAAAGGATACAATCCGGTCAATCAGATCGTTGGATATATTATGTCCGGAGATCCTACTTATATTACCAGTCACAAGGGCGCAAGAAGCATGATCATGAAAGTAGAGCGCGACGAACTGGTAGAGGAACTTTTAAACGAGTATATTAAGAACAAATCCTGGGAACGCTGATATGAGGATTCTGGGATTAGATTATGGATCAAAAACAGTCGGTGCAGCCATCAGTGATCCGCTGGGGATCACCGCTCAGGGTGTAGAGACGATCTGGCGTAAACAGGAGAACCACCTGCGCCAGACACTTGCCCGTATTGAAGAACTTGTTTCGGAATATCACGTGGAGAAGATCGTGCTTGGATATCCGAAGAACATGAACAATACGATTGGAGAACGTGCCCAAAAATCACTGGAATTTAAAGAAATGCTGGAGAGACGTACAGGTCTTGAAGTGATCATGTGGGACGAGCGTCTGACAACAGTAGAAGCCAATCGTACTTTAATGGAAGCCAGTGTGCGCAGAGAGAACCGCAAGCAGTATCTGGATCAGCTGGCTGCTGTTTTTATTTTGCAGGGATATCTGGATTCCCTGTCCTGTTAGGAGATTAATAAGATGGAGAAAATTAAATTTCAGCTTGAGGACGGAACAGAAGCGGAGTTTTATGTAGAGGAGCAGACCAGGATCGGAGGAGTTGCATATCTTCTGGTATCTGATTCTCAGGATGATGAGGCGACAGCCTATATTTTTAAAGACGTGTCAGAGGATGACAGTCAGGAAGCCTGCTATGAAATGGTCGAGGACGAGGATGAGATGCAGGCTGTTTTTAAAGTATTTGAACAAATGTTAGATGACGTAGACCTTGAAATGTAGCATGGAGGTGTAGTACTTGAGTAACGAAAATAACAACCAGTTTAATAATGAAGCGCGTGAAAATCATGACGGACAGTTCGGACATGGTCAGAAGAGGCCATACAACAGACCGAAGAATTATAAATATAAACCACAGCACAGAAACTCTTATGGAAGAAAACCAATGCAGGACCGCAAGGCTCCGGCAGATAAAGAGAAGAACGGAATACAGGTACCATTTAAGGCTGCGATAAAGAATTCTTCCCGCAGATCGAAGAAACCAACATCTAAATTAAAGATCATTCCTCTGGGTGGTCTGGAGCAGATTGGAATGAATATCACAGCATTTGAATATGAAGACAGCATTGTTGTGGTAGACTGCGGTCTTGCTTTCCCGGAAGATGATATGCTCGGAATTGACCTTGTCATTCCGGACGTCACCTATTTAAAAGAGAATATTTCCAAAGTAAAAGGCTTTGTGATCACTCATGGACATGAGGACCATATCGGTGCGCTGCCGTATGTACTCAAAGATGTAAATGTCCCTGTTTATTCCACGAAGCTGACAATTGCCCTTATTGCAAATAAGCTGAAAGAGCATAATATGACCAATACTACCAAGTTAAAGGAAGTAAGGCATGGCCAGGTCATTAATCTTGGCGATTTTTCAATTGAATTTATCAAGACAAACCATAGTATCCAGGATGCATCTGCACTTGCGATCTATTCTCCGGCAGGCATCGTAGTGCATACCGGCGACTTTAAAGTAGATTATACTCCTGTATTCGGAGATGCCATTGATCTGCAGCGTTTTGCAGAGATTGGAAGAAAGGGAGTACTGGCACTGATGTGTGACAGTACTAATGCAGAGAGAACCGGATTTACCATGTCTGAACGTTCTGTGGGACATGTGTTTGATAATCTTTTCAATGAATATAAGACAAACAGAATCATTATTGCCACTTTTGCATCCAATGTAGACCGCGTACAGCAGATCATTAACACAGCTTATCGTTTCGGACGCAAGGTTGCAGTAGAGGGCCGCAGTATGGTAAATGTTATCACAACTGCAGCAGAGCTTGGATACCTTCGCATTCCGGATCAGACTCTGATTGAGATCGATCAGGTTAAGAATTACCCGGATGAACAGGTAGTGCTGATCACAACAGGAAGCCAGGGTGAATCCATGGCAGCTCTTTCCCGTATGGCTGCAAACATCCATAAGAAAATAGTGATCAAACCGAATGATACTATTATTTTCAGTTCCAATCCGATTCCGGGAAATGAGAAAGCGGTATCCAAGGTTATCAATGAGCTTTCCATGAAGGGTGCGAAGGTTATTTTCCAGGATGTCCATGTTTCCGGACATGCCTGCCAGGAAGAAATCAAGCTGATCTATTCTCTGGTAAAACCGAAATATGCAATCCCTGTTCATGGTGAATACAGACATCTGACCGCACAGAAAAATGTAGTTGAGGAACTTGGAATCCCCAAAGAGAATATCTTTGTCCTTGCATCCGGAAATATTCTGGAGCTTGACAGCCAGAGTGCACAAGTAACAGGCACTGTACACACAGGAGCAATCCTGGTAGACGGACTTGGTGTAGGAGATGTAGGAAATATCGTTCTTCGTGACCGTCAGCATCTTGCAGAAGATGGAATTATGATCGTTGTGGTTACGTTGGAACGCCACAGCAATGTGATTCTTGCAGGACCGGACATTGTTTCCAGAGGCTTCGTATATGTGAGGGAATCTGAGGATCTGATGGATGGTGCAAGAGAAGTGGTAGAGAATGCACTGGATTCCTGTCTGGAACGTAATATTACGGACTGGGGCAAGATTAAGACAGTTGTGAAGGATGCGCTCAGTGAATTTTTATGGAAACGTACCAAGAGAAGTCCTATGATCCTGCCTATTATCATGGAGGCATAAAATGGAACCAAATACAATAGAGGAAAGTATTAAAGGGCTTCTGGAGGCTATAAAGGAGAGCCCTGAATATCTGGAATTTCAGAAGCAGAGTGATATCCTGAAAAAGAAGCCCGAACTGAAGGCACGTGTGGATACATTCAGGGCAGATAATTATAAAGTCCAGAATGAATGTGATTCCGATAATCTGTTTGAAGTTGTAGAGCAGATGGGAAAAGAATCCGCAGAGCTGCGCAGACACCCGGAAGTGAATGCGTATCTGGATGCGGAGCTTGCTTTGTGTAAAATGATGCAGAGAATCTGTATAAAACTGGGAGAAGGTATTGATATAGATGTCCCGGGAATGTGAGCAGATAAACTGTAAAACAGTTATCCTGCTGTGAGCAGATAACTGAGCGGATGACTTTATCCGCCTGACATACAGAAAGGAAATAGCTTATGAGTGATACCAGGGAACGTGCAGGTGCAGCAGGTGTTGTTGTTGCAGGAACGTTTTTTAAGATCGTACTTTATATATGTGTGATAGTTTTACTTTTCTGGGTAGGAAAGGCTTCTTATCAGTTTGGACATGATGTCTTTAATCAGCAGGCCATGAGTCCCGGAGAAGGACAGGAAGTTACAGTGGTGATCAAGGAAGATACTTCCTTGTACAAGATTGCCAAAACTCTTCAGAAAAAAGGTCTGGTCAAGAGTGCAACGGTATTTTATGTTCAGGAGAGACTGTCCACTTATCATGGAAAGCTTCAGGCCGGAACGTATCTGTTAAGTACAGCATATACACCTAATCGTATCATGGGAATTCTGGCAGGTGATGATGAACAGGAAGGGGTAAGTGATTCGTGATAGTTGACGAGCGGATGCGTACCTATATTAATTCACTGGATATGGGGAATACACCGTTTCTTGAAGAATTGGAGCAGTATGCCATCAGGGAACGGGTGCCGATCATCCGGAGAGAAATGCAGAGCTTTATAAAAATGTTTCTGGCTGTAAACCGGCCGAAGCGTATTCTGGAGGTGGGGACAGCCATTGGCTTCTCCACACTTCTTATGTGTGAATATGGTCCGGAGGATCTTGAAATCGTAACGATCGAGAATTATGAGAAGAGAATCCCCATCGCAAAAGAGAATTTCAGGAGAGCCGGACGGGAAGCGCAGATTACTCTGCTTGAGGGAGACGCAGGACAGATATTAAAAGAACTGGAAGATTCGTTTGACATGATTTTTATGGATGCTGCAAAGGGACAGTATATCAACTGGCTGCCGGATGTGATGCGTCTTATGAAAAATGGCGGTGTTCTCATCTCTGACAATGTGCTTCAGGAGGGAGATATCATAGAGTCCCATTATCTGGTAGAGCGCAGAAACAGAACCATATATAAGAGAATGCGTGAGTATCTGTATGAACTGAAACATAATCCATCCCTGATAACTTCGATCATTCCCCTGGGAGACGGAGTTACAGTCAGTGTGAAACAGGAGTGAACAATATGAGAAAAATAGAATTGCTGGTTCCGGCTAGCAGTCTTGAGGTGTTGAAGATTGCTGTTATTTTCGGAGCAGATGCAGTATATATCGGTGGAGAAGCCTTTGGACTTCGTGCCAAAGCAAAGAACTTTTCCCATGAAGATATGAAGGAAGGAATCGCTTTTGCTCATGAACATGGAGTGAAAGTTTATGTGACTGTAAATATTCTGGCCCATAATTATGATCTGCCGGGTGTGAGGGAATATCTGACAGAACTGAAAGAACTGAAGCCGGATGCACTGATCATTGCAGATCCGGGAATCTATATGTATGCAAAGGAAATATGCCCGGAAATCGAACGTCATATCAGTACACAGGCAAACAATACTAACTATGAGACATATCGTTTCTGGTACAATCTGGGAGCAAAGCGTGTGGTAACAGCCAGAGAGCTTTCGCTTGCGGAGATTAAAGAGATCAGAGAGCATATTCCGGAGGATATGGAGATTGAAACATTCATCCATGGTGCTATGTGCATTTCCTATTCCGGAAGATGTCTGCTCAGTAATTATCTGGCAGGACGTGATGCCAACCAGGGAGCCTGTACCCATCCCTGCCGCTGGAAATATTCCATTGTTGAGGAGAAACGTCCGGGAGAATATATGCCGGTATTTGAAAATGAAAGAGGAACCTATATCTTTAATTCCAAGGATCTCTGCATGATCGAGCATATGGACGATATCATTAACAGCGGAATCGACAGTCTGAAGATAGAAGGCCGTATGAAAACCGCTCTCTATGTCGCAACAGTTGCCAGAACTTACCGCAAGGCAATAGACGACTATATGGAGAGCCCTGAGAAATATCAGGCAAATATGCCATGGTACCAGGAACAGATTTCCAACTGTACCTACAGACAGTTTACAACCGGATTCTTCTATGGAAAACCGGATGAGAATACACAGATTTATGATAATAATACTTATCAGAAGGAATATACGTATCTGGGATTTGCTGAGGCAGTGGATGAACGGGGTTATGCGCAGATCACTCAGAGAAATAAATTCTCTGTAGGTGAGACAATTGAAATTATGAAACCGGACGGACAGAATGTAGCTGTCACTGTGAAGGGAATTTATGATGAGGAAGGCAATTCCATGGAGAGTGCGCCTCATGCACAGCAGAAGCTGTTTATCGACCTGGGAACCGAAATCCAGGTTTACGATCTGTTAAGAAGAGCAGAGTGATTAATAAACGCAGCCAACGTTAAATTTGTTGGCTGCGTTTACTGCATTTGCGGGAAAAGGCCTCGAAGCTTTTGCAGAGCAGTTTTTTCGATCCTGGAGACATAAGAGCGGCTGATACACAGTTTTCGGGCAATTTCCCGCTGAGTTTCTTCCTCCATGCCAAAGAGCCCATATCTGCAGCAGATCACCTGATATTCCTTATCTGACAGGACTTTTTTCAGAGAGCGTAGAAGATAGTCGGTATTTTCGCGGATATAGCAGTCTTCTACAATATCTACAGGTGCACTCTCGATCACATCTAACAGATTAATCTCATTTCCTTCTTTATCTGTTCCTATGGGTTCATATAGGGACACTTCTTTTGAATGCTTTTTCTTAGCACGAAAATACATCAGCAGTTCATTTTCTATACATCTGGCAGCATAGGTGGATAACCGGGAAGCCTTCTGGGGATTAAAGGTTGTGACAGCCTTGATCAGTCCGATGGTTCCAATAGAGATCAGATCATCTGTATCCTCACCGGTTCCCTGATATTTTTTGACCACATGTGCTACCAGCCGGAGATTATGCTCGATCAGGATATTCTTTGCCTGAGAATCACCCTCCTGATATTTTTGAAGATAATATTTTTCCTGGGATATGGACAAAGGTTTTTGAAAAGCCTTCAAATCGCTACCTCGAAGGGGATTTCTATATAGTTTATGTCAAGGACAGGGCGTTGGTGCTTTTCCAGAAAAATTTGAGCCTTTTTACGTTACTGTTCACTGGTAATATCCCGCGAGGTGTTTTTTGTGAGCAAAGGTCACAGAAAACCCGAGACATACTGCGCGAATTTATGCGATCAGCATAAATTCTGTGCATCGCGAAGCGTGTTACTGAGAACGGAGTGAACAGTAACCTTTTTACAATTATTTTACCTGTTCTGTACAATTGTGTGATGGCAGAGTGCTTTTTTCTCTGATATGCTTAATAAAGCTGGTGATAAACAAGAATATGATTTTTGATGCTGATGGACAGGCTGACACAGACAACATTGAAAAATCAGAGAAAAGGAGCAATCGGATATATGATAAAAACCTATGTAATAGATACAAATGTACTGATTCAGGCACCATATGCAATAGAGTGTTTTGAAGAGAATAATCTGGTGCTGCCATTGGTAGTGCTGGAAGAACTGGATGGTTTAAAGAAGGCTGAAGGTGAAAAAGGTGCAAATGCCAGAGCAGCAGTGCGTAAGCTGGAAAGCTACAGGCAAAAAGGAGATTTATTACAGGGTGTGAAACTTCCGGGAGGCGGAATATTAAGAATCGAAAAAAACTTTGTACAGGTCGAACTTCCGCAGGATATTCCGGACGATAAGCCGGATAACAGAATCCTGAAAGTATGTAAGGGGCTTGCCGAAACAGAAAAAGAGGGACAGGTCATACTGGTCACAAAGGATATTGTATTACGCCTGAAAGCACAGATACTGGGAATCAGGGCTGAGGATTTTGAACGGGAACGTATTTCAGAAGATGATGCACAATATACAGGGCGCACGGAAATATATTTTCCGGAGGAAAAGGTCAAAGAATTTAAAAAGAAAGGTATTCCCCTTACAGATGCCTACCAGAGCGATGAGGAAGGAAACAGGAGTACACTGACATTTCATGAGAATGAATTTGTTATTTTAAAGCCAGATCAGTCTGTTAAAAAGACACTTCTTGGCAGAGTATCAGGCGATAAAATAGTTCCGCTGGTTTATAAGAAAAGTAAACCCTATGGAATTTCTCCCAGGAATGTAGGACAGTATTTATGCAGGAAGCTCTTATGACAGATGCAGAGACAGCGCCGCTTGTGATCATAAAGGGGATGGCAGGAACTGCAAAAACTTTCTATTCTCTTGCTGTGGGACTGGAAAAGGTATATAACAATCCTTCACAGGAATACCGCCGTGTGATCGTATGTCGGCCAAACGCACAGTTTGATGATGATATTGGTTTCCTTCCTGGGGATGAAAAAGAAAAAATAGCTCCATTAATGCGTCCGGTCATTGATAATCTGGAACAGATCATTGATTCAGATGAGAAGAAACGATATGAAGATGAGGATGAACTAAGAGATAAGATAACAGAGATTTTTGAAAGAGGGATCATTCAGACGGAAGCATTGAATTTCATCAGAGGACGATCTATTGTAAAGACTTATCTGATCATCGATGAAGCACAGAATATGACACCGAATCAGGTGAAGGGAATTATCACCCGTGCCGGACATGGAACAAAAATTATATTACTGGGAGATCCACAACAGATTGACAGGCCATTTCTTGATGAAAGAACAAATGGATTGAGCTATGCGGCAAAATATATGATGAACAGTCCACTTTGCTGGCAGATCACATTATCTGCGGAAGAGTGTGAACGATCTGCACTTGCAATGGATGCAATAAAAAGGCTTTGAGCCTGTGTAAAGGGAGCGAAATATTTGAAATACAAGGAGATTGCAAATAACAAAGAAATTAATGCGTACCTGCAGAAAGGTAATGCAAATCTGGGACAGCTGGGTTTTACAGATCATTCACAGGCACATTGCGTACAGGTAGCGCGTCAGGCAGGAAAAATCCTGAAACGGCTGGGATATTCAGAACATGAAATTGAACTGGCAAAGATTGCCGGTTATATGCATGATATCGGAAACGCCATCAACAGAACTCATCATGCAGAATATGGCGCACTGCTCGCAAATGATTTACTGAAAGAAACAGATATGTCTCTGGAAGACAGAATAACTGTAATAGCAGCCATCGGTAATCATGACGAATCAACAGGAAGCCCTGAGGATGTGGTTTCAGCGGCACTTATTATTGCAGATAAAACAGATGTAAGAAGAAGCCGTGTGCGCCAGAAAGAGCGTTCCGCTTACGATATCCATGACAGGGTAAATTATGCAGTTACAGATGCAAAACTGAAGATTGCGGAAGACAAATCAGTTATTGCACTGAACCTTCAGATTGATGAAAAAATCTGTTCCATGTATGATTACTTTGAGATTTTCCTTGAGCGTATGATGCTTTGCAGAAAAGCTGCGGAAATACTTGGAACAACTTTTAAACTGACAGTAAATGGACGTAAGGTTTTATAGAATTATATAGTATATTCTCTCAGGGGAGTTTAATCAAATCAAGGAAGTTACCTGTGGAGGTTACGAATATCTACGTTACTATAGCAATCCTCTAAAATAATGCATCTTAATCCAGCCCATCAGAGTGTGAAATCCTGCGTCAGATATCTTTGCCGTGCGTCAGCACGCCTGCAGATATCTTCCTTGTCTTTCGCACGCTGCTGAACTGTCTTAAATGCATTATTTACGAGGATTGCTATAAAAAGAACAGAGAAATTTATTGAAAGAGATGCTTGCAAAAAGGGTATCTCTTTTTGTGTTGATTTTTGCAGCGGATGTTTCAAATCTGCATTGAGAAATCAGAATGATTACAGTATAATGGATGAAGAATTTAACCGAACAAACTGCGGAGCAGTTATTCGGTGCAGAGCTACGCAGCGAAGCGGATGATTTTATCCGCCTGAATACAAATACAACAGGAGAGATACATGAAAATATATTTAGCCCCCCTTGAGGGAATCACAGGATATACATACAGAAGGGCACTTTACCAGTGCTTTGGAGGTTTTGATAAATATTTTATTCCTTTTATCCTTCCAAACCAGAAAGGACATCTCAGCACCAGAGAAAAGAAAGACATTATGCCTGAGAATAATGAGGGAATGTATGCAGTTCCCCAGATTCTCACAAAGAATGCAGAGGATTTTATCCAGACAGCGGAAACACTGCAGGAATACGGTTATAATGAAGTAAATCTGAACCTTGGCTGTCCGTCAAAGACTGTTGTGACAAAAGGCAGAGGTGCGGGATTTCTGACAGACCGATGAACTGGACAAATTTCTGGATGAGATTTTCCGTAAATGTGATATGAAGATTTCCATCAAGACCCGTCTGGGTATGGATGATCCGGAAGAATTTGAGGATCTGCTGACGAATTTATAATAAATATCCACTGGAAGAGCTGATTGTTCACGCAAGAGTGCAGAAAGACTATTACAAAAATACGCCCCGTCTGGAAACATTTGGAGAGGCTGTGGAGCACTCAAAGAGCCCGGTTTGCTATAACGGAGATATTGTCACAGCAGATGACTGTACCAGATTACAGGAAATGTTTCCGACCCTGGACTGCATTATGACAGGCAGAGGAACTTTGAAGAATCCGGCACTTGCCAGAGAAATCCGTGGCGGTGTACCTGCGTCAAAGGAAGAAATCCGCAGATTTCATGATATGATGTACAATGAATATTGTGAAGACCTGTCCGGAGACAGAAATATCCTGTTCCGTATGAAAGAATTATGGTCTTATCTGGCACCTATGTTTACAAACAATAAAAAATATGCCCAAAAAGATTAAGAAGGCTGAGAAATGCGTGGTATATGAAAATGCAGTCAGAGAACTGTTCAGCTGTGAGCAGTTAATTGGAGAAGTGGAAAATGCGGATATGGAAAAAAATATTGGATCATTATAACAGCTGAAAGATATAGAACTCACAGTATTTCGATAAAAAGTAACTGATTAGTATCTTTAAGGCTGCAATATTTTTTATTAAGAAGGAGAAAAAAGAATCCTATGAAATCTCATGTATTTCAGATGAAATATTTCTTAGCAGGCATCTATATTATCTGTGTTATATTTACCTGCTTTAACGCCAGGTTTTATCATACGCCTCTGGCGAAGATATCTTCAGTAACAGAAAAGGAAACAATGAGCAGAAAAGGAACCAGGGATGCAGAAGAGTATTATTATACTCAGAAAATTACAGCGCGTATATTAAACGGTACCCATAAAGGGGAAGAGATTTCTATTTCTAATGAATATACATCGTCTCAGGTTCAGAATCAGAAATATCACAAAGGAGACACGGTCCTTTTAAGCGGTTCAAGGGAAAATCCAGGGAAATCCATACGTTCCATAAAGCGTGATGGTTATCTGGCATTGCTGGCAGGTGGTCTGTTTTTTCTTCTGATCTGTATTACAGGAAAACAGGGATTCTATACGATCATATCGCTGATATTGAACACAATTATATTCGCGTTTGGATTTCAGGCTTTTATGAAAGGGGAAAAATATCTTAAATATCTGCAATGTAATTGCTTTTCTTTTTTCGATAACAACTCTGATCTGTCTGAATGGAATCCACAGAAAAACATGGGCTTCTGTTATTTCAACCATATGCGTACTGTTTCTGATCATGGCATTATTTGAATTTTCTATTCAGTTTTTTGGAGATCTGGATTATTCTAATCTGGAATATCTGGGGAGTATGAGTAATTCCGCTGATATATTCTGGACAGATATTATGCTGACAGGACTTGGAGCTATCATGGATGTAGCTGTAACTATTAGTGCTGCAACAGGGGAAATTGTCCGGAAAAATCCAGATGTTTCTCTGAGAAAATTAATACATTCAGGACGGGAAATCGGATATGACATTATGGGAACCATGATAAATGTGCTGCTTTTTGTCCTGGCAAGCGGCATGATTCCTATGTTTATCCTGAAAATGAACAATGAGATCAGGTTTATAACGATCATACGATATCATATTCCATATGATATCTGTCGTTTTCTGATTGAAAGTATAGGAATTGTACTGGCAATCCCTGTATCTGTTTTTATTTCTTCTATTATCATGAAACTACCATCTCTGAAAAGGAGCGACAAAAAATGATAATTTTTCTTGCACTGGTATTGATTATTTTAATGATTCTGATTGGTGGGGAGCGCGGAGCAGTTTCTCTTATGACACTGGCCGGTAATATTGTAATTCTGTTTATTTCGATTCTTCTGATGTCCATTGGTTTCCCGGCTCTGCTTCTGATATTGGCTGCAGGGGCAGGAGTCTGCTATAATTCCCTGTTCTACCAGAATGGAAACAATCCAAAGACACGGGCGGCTTTTCTGGCTACCTTGCTTGTGATGCTGCTTTTATTTATTCCGATTTATCTTATTATATGGAGATCAGGAAGCTATGGACTGAATGAGCTTCAGCTTTCAGAAGATGATTTTATGTATTATTACAGTACGGATATCCATATTAATATGCTTCATGTGGCAGTTTTTGTAACTGTTTTCAGTACTCTTGGAGCGGTTATTGATACTGCTTTATCTGTAACTTCTTCTGTATATGAAGTCTGGACACATAAAAACAGCCTGACAGCGAAAGAACTTACTTCTTCCGGCTATCAGGTTGGAAAAGAAATTATAGGAACAACTGTAAATACGCTGCTTTTTGCTTATCTTGGAGGCTCTATTCTGTTATTTGCCTATGTTCAGACACAGCAATATAACCTGGAAATTATTCTCAATTCCAAATTTCTTTTTCAGGATGTTGCAATCATGCTGTCTGGGGCGATTGCCTGCCTTTTTACAGTACCGGTATCAATCAGATGTGTGATTCGCCAGATCCATCATGCTGCATCTGAAACAGATCACAGCTGATCGGATTTGTTTTCACAGTCTTTGCAGATTCCATGAAGTATATCTCCGCTGCACTGCAGACGGAATCCATGATCCCGGAACAGATGCGCAAAGAGAACATTAGAAGGATTGGAATTAATTCTGTTCATTTTTTTGTCCATACATTATCCTGTAAAATGGGTCGTATCTGGAGCAGTAATTTTTTGATGTATTATCTATTATCAGCAGTATATAGTATCGCTTCTCGACTTACATTTCTTTTGTGATGCTGTATATAAAAGGACTAACTGTCTGTGGGGAGCAGTCATACTACATATAATCTATAATGCAGTAGGAGCAATGATTATAATTCAATGAAGTAATTTTTATGAGGTGATTTTATGTGTGAAAATGAAAAAAAGAAATATCATTCCATTGAGATGACCACAGGATCTCTCTGGAAAAATATACTTCTCTTCAGCCTTCCTCTTATGGGATCACAGGTACTGGAGGTTCTTTTTAACTTAAGCGATGTTGCCGTTGTTGGACGGTTTGCAGATTATATGGCACTAGGTGCCGTCGGCTCCACAACTTTGCTGGTTACTCTGTTTACCGGAATCCTTATCGGAATGGGTGCCGGTGTCAATGTCCGCGTAGCTCACGAACTGGGTGCCGGTAATAAAAAAGGCACAGAAGAAACAATCCATACTTCTCTTCTCTTGTGCGCAATCACAGGTCTGCTCGTCTGCGCCATCTGTCTTCTGTTTTCCGGGCGGATGCTGTCCATGATGAACACGAAGCCGGAACTTATTGATCAGGCTATTTTATATATGAAGATCTATTCCCTGGGAATGCCTGCAATGGCCGTATACAATTTCGGAAACGGCGTATTAAGTGCCATAGGCGATACGAAACGACCATTGATCTACCTTTCCATTGCAGGTGTGGTCAATGTTCTTCTGAATCTGTTTTTTGTTATTGTCTGTCATATGGCAGCCGCAGGCGTTGCAACAGCCAGCGCAATTTCTCTGTATATCTCTGCTTCTCTGGTGATGATCCATCTCCTCAGAAGAACCGATGACTGCAAAGTGTCTCTGCGCAAAATCCGTCTGCACCCCAAGGCCTGCAAAGCAGTTCTCATGCTTGGCATCCCTACAGGTCTTCAGAACGGAATCTTTGCTATTGCAAACCTGTTTGTGCAGACTGGTGTCAACTCTTTTGATGCAGTGATGGTTTCCGGAAATGCAGCTGCTGCAAATGCTGACTCCCTGATCTATAATGTCATGTTTTCTTTTTATACTGCATGTGCAAGCTTTATCGGTCAGAACTGGGGTGCCGGTAATAAAAAACGAATGCTGAAATCTTATAAGGTCAGCCTTACATATGCCTTCATCTTCGGTGCAATCCTGGGTGGACTACTCCTTGTATTTGGCCCACAGTTTCTTTCTCTGTTCGCTACGGAACCAACAGTTATTGATGCTGGTATGCAGAGGATTCGTATTATGGCATTCAGCTATGCGTTTAGCTGTTTTATGGATGGCAGTATCGCCGCATCCCGAGGTATCGGAAAAAGTATTCCGCCTACCATTATCGTTATCCTGGGCTCCTGCGTATTTCGTATTGTCTGGATTTATACAGTATTTGCACATTTCCAGACGATTTCATCACTGTATCTTTTGTATATCTTCTCATGGGGAATTACAGGACTTGCAGAAACTCTGTTTTTTGTTGTAAGTTTTAAGAAAATATGGGCTGGAAAATAGTCACAACCATTCTGTGATTTATATGCCAGGTGGATTCCGCAATTGACTGGAAAGAAAAACAGCTTACAAAACGGGTGAAATCTCAATCGGAAGTTATGGAGGTGAATTAGAAAATGTTTGATCTGATGAGTATTATAGTTCCAATCATTTTTATTATTGTGATTGGTATTATTGTTTTTTCTCTGGGGCAGGGAATTGTTACGTGGAATAAGAATAATCAGTCACCTAGATCAACCGTGTCAGCTGTTATTATTGCGAAGAGAGAAAATATTACACATCATCAACATGCAAATGCAGGGGATGCGAGTGGAGCACACGGATTCCATACTACAACAAACACAATGTATTATGTGACATTTCAGACAGAAAGCGGAGATAGAATGGAGTTTCAGGTGTCGAGGAACAGAATATGGAATGTTTGCAGAAGGAGATACAGGAAGATTGACTTTTCAAGGAACGAGATACTTAGCGTTTGAAAGGTAACTTCAAGTTTTATTGCTCAGGAAATTGAGGAGTCATGCAGTTGACAAGGAGGGATTCTTATGCCAGAAATGATTTATAGTTTTAATGGAAAAGATATCACTATGAATGTATGTATACAAATAAGGGATGTATTAAAATTATTGCAACAACATTATCACATTAGTTTCGAGAAAGCAGCACTGAAATTTTACAAATCAGAAACGTATAAGACATTGCAGGAAACAGAAAATGGATTATGGGCAGAATCGGCAGAATATATAGCTGACAGGTATTATGAGGAAGTCGAAAGTAATTCAGTTGCCGTTTAATAACAAAATACGACAGTGATTAAATCTCTTAAAACAGATGAAAGCTCAATCGGGATTTAAAGCTTTCGGGTGAATATGTATCGGAAGTCTTTAATAAGCGAGAAACAGGTTACAGGTGTTACAGAAAAAGTTACAGGTATCGAAGCAAAAATATTAGAACTAATATCGAATGATCCGGCCATTACTACTTCAAAGTTAGCAAATATGCTGTTTGTTACAAGAAAGACAATTTCTACACATATGAAAATTATGAAGAAAAATAATGTGATTGAAAGAATTGGTTCTGATAGAAAGGGCTATTGGAAAATCCTCTGATTTTGCCAGTCAAAAACCTTAAGTTTCCGCAAAATAGGTTTTGTTTGTGGCAAGCATCATTAGATGCTCCATAAGGCCTAAAACAGTACCAGATTTTTTTCTGAAAATTGTGATTTGGATCTTGATATGGGAAATGTAAATCTCAATTGGAAATTGTCGAACTGACACATTAGAAAGGTGATTAAATGAGTTGGGTAAATATACAGTACGAAAGTAATTTGAGAAAAAATGATAAAAGGGATGGGATGAAAGCTCTTGCAGTTTACTGCTTAATTATGTGCAGTGCTTTCTTTCAGGGCTGGCTTTATACAACAAATGCAAAGATTTTTGTGCTGAATTTATCGCAGAT